>Ga0299914_10001289_pt1 | contig 16469 bp, 10 predicted proteins | sample RVTome_10_FD_201361 | JGI IMG/M metagenome (GOLD analysis project Ga0299914, IMG submission 201361) | Soil microbial communities from uranium-contaminated site in the Upper Colorado River Basin, Wyoming, United States - RVT153D57 (version 2) ...
TGCAAACCTTCGCCCGCCTTTGTCCTCGGTCGGCCGAATAGTGCCCACTATTCGGCCTCCCTGCGTCCGCGGCGTGCTCGGTTTTCGCTCGCCATATCGGCACGGGACTTACAGGATGGACCACTAGCCCGCCGCCCGCTCGCCGCCGCGCGGATCTCGGCTTCTAGGCGCTCCCGGCCGGCCTCGATCTCGGTGGGGCCGAGGCTGCTGAGCAGGGGCTGCTCGGGGCGCTCGAGGAAGACGTAGGCGACGTCGACCCGGGGGGCGCCGGTCGCCGCGGCGACGGCGAGCGCGTAGAGGTCGCGCTGGGTTCCGTAGCGCGCGGCGTGGGCGGCCGGGTCGCCATCGCCGAGGCGGTCGGTCTTGTAGTCGACGACGAGCGGCGCCTCGCCGTCGGCCTCGACCAGCAGGTCGATCGAGCCGCGCAGGACCCTGCCGCCGAGCCGCATCAGCAGCGGCACCTCGGCGCGCGAGCGGCCGGCCGTGGCCACCCGCTCCGCGAAGAGCGCCGAGCCGGTCCAGGCCCGCAGCGCCCCGAGCAGGTCGGCCGCGCCCGCGCCCCCGTCCCCGGCGACGCCGGCCTGCGCGGCGAGCCGGCGCGCCAGCTCCTCCGGCGGCTCGCGCCAGCCGTTGGCCTGGCTCCACTCGAGCAGGGCGTGCACGGCGATGCCGCGGGCGCGCGCGCCTTCCCCGTCATCCCCCGAGACGAGCGGTTGCGCGACCTCGGCCGGCGCGGCGCGGGCCGCGATCGCGGTGTAGGAGAGGGGCGTCGCGGGGGCCGGGGGCGGGGTCTGGGGAACGAGCGGCGCCGGTCCCTCCTCGGCCCCTGCGGCGGCGCCCGGCGCCGGGCCGCGGGCGCACAGCTCCGCCGCCCTCGCGGGCGAGGCCAGGCTGACGCGGACGGCGATCTCCGACGGGGGGAAGCTCGCCTCCAGGCCCGGCCGCGGCTCGGGGGCCGGGATCGGGACGGCGGAGTCGCGCTCGCGGTCGATCTCGAAGGCGGCGACGATCCGCTCGACCACAGGCGTCCCCGCGGCCACGGCCGGCGGCTTGGGCTGGACGACGCCGCCGAGGATCAGCCGCTCGCGCGCCCGCGTCGCGGCGACATGGAAGAGGCGCAGCTCCTCCTCGGCGTCGCGCTCGCGCTCCTCCTCGCAGAGCGCCCGGTAGTCGTAGAGGTCGACCGAGGCGGCGCCGAGGCGGCGCAGCTGCATCCCGGCCCGCGGCGACTCCGGCTCGTGCCCGAGCGCCAGGGGCGGCGTGCGCGTGCCGGCGAGCAGGCCGCGGGCGAGGCCGGGGACCGCGACCACGTCGAACTCGAGCCCCTTGGCGCTGTGCACGGTCATGATTCGCACCCCGTCGTGGCCCTCCGCCGCGGTCGCCGCCCGCGGGTCGGCGTCGGCGCCGGCGCGGGCGGCGAGGAAGTCGAGCAGGCCGCGCAGGTCGCGCCCCTCGGCGGACTCGTACTCGGCCGCCATCCCGATCAGCTTGCGCACGTTGGCGAAGCGGGCCTCGCCGGCGTGGCGCATCAGGATCGCCAGGTCGTAGCCGGTCTCTCCGACGGCGGCGTCGACCAGCGCCGGCAGGGAGAGGAAGGGGGCGCGGCGGCGCAGCCCGCCGAGCGTCTCGGCGAAGCGGCGCAGCAGCTCCAGCTCGGGCTCGGGGATCGAGCCCAGCAGCTCGGCGGCGGCCAGCTCCTCCTCGCCCAGCCCGGCGGCTCGCTCGAGCGCGGGCCAGAGGTGGCGCCCGTTCCCGGCGGCGGCGCGCAGCAGCCAGAGCGTGTCCGGGGCGACCCCGCAGGCGGGGGAGGCGAGGGCGCCGAGCAGCGCCTGGTCGTCGAGCGGGTTGGCGATCGTCGCCAGCAGGGCGCAGGCGTCGGCGACCTGCTGCTGGGACCAGTAGCCGCGGCCGCCGACCACGTAGGGGCGCAGGCCCGCCCGCTCCAGCGAGTCCTCGTGGGCGTCGAGGTGCGTGAAGGCGCGCAGCAGGACGACCATCGAGCCGCGCTCGACGCCGGCCTCGACCAGCGCCCGCAGGCGAGCGGCGACGTGACGCGCCTCGGCCAGGCTGCTCGGCGGGGTGCGGGCGTCGGTCGCCGGCTCCAGGTCGATCCCCTCGGCGTCCCAGCCGTCGCGGCCGGTGAGCAGCAGCTCCACCGCCGGCCCCCCGCCGGGCGGCTCGGCGGCGGCCGGGGGCGCGCCGACGCGCAGCGGCCGGAAGGCCTCGCCCAGCAGCCGCTCGCCGATCGCGTTGACCGCCCCGACCAGCTCCGGCCGCGAGCGGAAGTTGCCGCTCAGCGCCAGCACCTCGCCCTCGCGGTCGGCGCCGATCCGCCGCCGCTGCTCGCGGAAGACGTCGAGGTCGGCGTGGCGGAAGCCGTAGATCGATTGCAGCTCGTCGCCGACCGCGATCAGCTGCGTGCGCGGCCCGCGCAGCGCCTCGATCAGCCGCAGCTGCAGGCGGTTGGTGTCCTGGAACTCGTCGACCAGCAGGTGGCTGAAGCGGTCGCGGTAGGCGGCGCCGGCCTCGCTGCGCTCGAGCAGCCGCGCGGCGAGCAGCTGCAGGTCCTCGAAGTCGAGCCCGGCCCGCCGCTCCTTGACGGCGGCGAAGCGCGCCGAGAAGAGCTCCAGCAGCGTCCCGAGCAGCCGGTAGGCCTCGCCGCCCTCGCCCGCCTCGGCGGTGCGGCTGAGCAGGGCGCCGATGGCCTCGCGGTAGGCGGCCAGCGGCCTGGCCCTGCTCTCGGTGCGCAGCGCCGCGACCGCGTCGAGGCCGGGGACCTCCCCGGAGGGGCCGGCCAGCGTCTGCAGCGCCCGCTCGACCAGCTCGCGGTTGCCGTTGCCGGGCTCGAGCTCCTCGAGGGTCGCCGCGGCGACCTCGGCGGCCCGCCGCAGCGCCGCGGCGAGCTTCGGCGGCGGCTGCTCGGGCAGGCGCGGCTCAACGTGGCCGCGGCTGCGCAGCTCGGCGTGGACGCCGGTCGCGATCGCGCCCAGGGCGACGACGTCGAAGCTGGCGAGCAGCTCCTCGCGGGCACGCTCACCACCGGCCAGGAAGTCCTCCAGGGCGGCCTCGAAGGCCTCGCCGGCGGCCCGCTCGGCCTCGCTGGCGTCGAGGACGCGGAAGCGCGGGTCGATCCCGGCGGCCACCGGATGGGCGGCGAGCAGGCGGTTGCAGAAGCCGTGGATCGTCGTCACCCAGGCGCCGCCGAGCCCCGGCAGCAGCTCGCCGGCGCGCTCGGAGCCGCCTTCGGCGCGCGCCTCGACCGCCGCCCGGATGCGGGCGCGCAGCTCGGCCGCGGCCTTGTCGGTGAAGGTGAAGGCGAGCACCGCCTCGGGCGAGACGCCCTCCTCGCAGACCAGCCGGCAGTAGCGGTCGACCATCACGCCGGTCTTGCCGGTGCCCGCGCCGGCTTCGACCAGGACCGAGCGAGCGGTCGCCGCGATCGCCGCCGCCTGCTCGGGCGTGGGCGCGCGCCCACGCCCACGCCCGCTCACCGCCCGCCTTTCCGGTGCGCTTTATGCACCTGTGGGGTCCAAAAGGCGCACCGGAAGCTCAACGTTCCTCCTCGTCCTCGCCGGGCCGCTCCGGCGCCTCGGCGGGGGCCCGGTCGCGGCGGCAGATCGGGGCGAGGTCGCAGAACCGCGGGCAGACCCCGTGGTTGCGCAGCCCCGGGCGCGGCCCCGGGTCGCGGCGGATGTCGCCGGCGCGCATGCGGGCGACGATCCCGCCGGCGCGCTCGCGCGCCTCGGCCAGCGCCTGCTCGAAGCCCTCGCGGTCGACCAGGTCGGTGCGGGCGAGCCCGTAGGAGGCGAGCGCCTCCGCCGCCTCGTCGAGGACGAGGCCGCGCGGGCGGCGCAGCGAGGAGGCGCGCAGCGGGTGGTAGACGCCGCCCGCGGCGGCGGCGCCCCACAGCTCCTCGACGGCGATCAGGTAGAGCTGGAGCTGGAGCTTCGCTTCCTCCTCGAGCTTGGCGCGGGGGGTGACCGAGCTGGCCAGCTTGTAGTCGACGACCAGGGCGCGGCCGTCGCCGTCGCGGTCGACCCGGTCGATGGCGCCGTGCAGCCCCCAGCCGTCGATCTCCAGCGCCGGCCGCTCGGCCTCCTCGCCCTCGCCGAAGCCCGCCTCGAGCAGCCAGGGCCGGAAGCGGCCCTCCCGCTCGGCTTCCTCGGCGAGGAAGCGGGCCAGCAGGCCCTCGACGCGGCGCACGATCGCCCGCTCGACCGGGTGCTCGCCGAGGCCGCGGGCCGCGGCGACCTCGCCGACCAGCTCGCGGCCACGGCCGACCCAGGCCCCCAGGGTCGCGGGGCGGGGGAGGGGGTCGGGCCCCGGCGGCTCGCGGTAGAGGCGCTCGATCGCCGCGTGCATGATCCCCCCTTGGACCAGCGGGTCGGGGGCGGGGTCGAGCCGCTCGGGGCGCAGCTCGTGGTTGACGAACCAGCGGTAGGAGCAGACGTCGAAGCCCTCCAGGGTCGTGCCGCCGTAGGCGGGCACGGCGGCGAGGCGCTCGAGCACGGCCGGGTTGGCGAGGGGGCCCGGCGCCCGCGTGGCGCGCTCGGCGGCCGCGGCCCTGGCCAGCCGCTCGGCGATCCGCCCGGCGCGCTCCGCGGGAGCCGCCGCGCGCGCCAGCAGCGCCGCGCCGTCCTCGCCGTGCGCGCGGGCGGCGATGGCGCGGGCGAGCTCTCCCTCCGAGGGGGCGGCGGCGATTCGGTGGACGACCTGGGCGAGGTCGCGGCGGCTGGTCAGCTCCGCCGCGAGGGGATCGTCCTCCCCGCCGGTCGGGGGAGGCGGGTCGAGCAGGCGGCGGACGTCGTCGAGGAAGGGCGAGGGCGCCTCGGCGGCGCCGTTCTCGTCGCAATCGCGGCAGGAGAGGACGAGCGTGCGCCGCGGCAGGGCCAGGGCGGCGTGGAAGAAGTAGCGCTCCTCGGCCTCGCTGTCGCGCCGGGGCGGCAGGCCGAGCTCGCGGCGCTGGGCCTCGGAGAGGAAGGGGTCGGCGCGGCCCTCGCGGCGCGGGAACTCGCCGTCCTGGAGCGAGGCGACGAAGACGTGGTCGAAGCGCGCCGCGCGCAGCCGGTCGGGGCCGCCGATGCGCACCCGCCCGGTGGCCGGCCCGGTCCAGGCGCGCACGCTCAGCGCCGCCAGCGCCTCGGCGAGGGAGCGCGGCGCCGGCGCCAGGCCGTCCAGCGCCGCCCGCTCCTCCAGGGCGTTCGCGATCGCGCCGCCGGCGCGCGCCTCGAGCTCCGCGGCGGGGTCCGACTCCGCCTGGCCGGGCCGGCGCTGGACCCGCGCCGCCATCGCGGTCGCCACGCCCGCCGCCGCGCGGGCCAGCGCGGCCGGGTCGCGGCCGGCCCGCCGCAGCGCTGCGAGGTCCTCGGGCGGCTCGCCGTGACGTCGCTCCCAGAGCCGCAGCGCCGCCGCCGCGCTCCGCGCCCGCTCGCGGCGCACGGCCCGCTCGAACCAGTCGACCCGCCCGGCGGGCAGGCCGGAGGGGCCGCGCATGTAGCGCAGCAGGTCGGCGGCCCGGCCGGCGCCGAGCTCGGCCTCGAGCAGGGCGACGAGCGCCCCGCCCACCGCGGTGCGGGCGACGCCGACGTCGGCGTCGAGGGCGGTGTGGATCCCGTAGGCGTCGAGCACCGAGGCGAGCAGCGGCCCGCGCCTGGCGGCGTCGCGGACGACGATCGCGACCTGCTCGGGGTCGGCCCCCGCCGCGAGCAGCCGCGCCACCGCGGCGCCGATCGCCTCCGCCTCGCCGCGCTCCCCCGCGCAGCGCAGCACCGCCAGCGTCCCGTCGGGCGCCATCCGCGGCGGCTCCACGGCGCCGAAGGAGCGCTCGAGGTGGAAGAGCAGGCCGGAATCGGTGTTGCCGGCGTCCGGGCCCGTCTCGGTGACCGAGCCGATCTCGATCTGCGCCAGGCCGCGCAGCAGCTCGCCGCGCGCGGCCAGCGCCGCGTTGCCCTCCTCGAAGGGGACGGCGACGGTGACCTCGGCCGCCTCGGCCAGCGCGGCGATCAGGTCGAGCTGGTTGGGCGTCAGGTCGTCGAAGCCGTAGACGAAGACGGGCCGGCGCCGCCAGAGCGCGCCGGACTCGCGCAGCAGCCGGATCGCCTCGCGCGCCACGCCGTGCGCGTCGACCCGCCCCAGGTCGTCCCGGACCCGCGCGTAGCCGGCAAAGAGCGCGGCGACGTCGCCGAGGTAGGCGGAGCCCTCCAGGGTCCCCGCCGCCGCTTCGACATCGGCCGGCTCCAGGCCAGCGCCCTGGAGCTCGTCGAGCAGCCGTCCCAGCGCCCGCGCGAAGCCCGGCCGGCGGGCCGAGGCGCGCAGCGGGCCGAGCCGGTCGTGCAGCTCGGCGACGGCGGCGGCCAGGGCGCCCTGGCGCTGCGCCGGCGTCAGCTCGACTCCGGGCGGGCCCCCGGCGGCGGCGGTCACGGTACGGACCAGGCCGGCGAAGTTGGTGACCGTGGCGCCCAGCACCGCCCCCTCGCCGCTGAGCTCGCGCTCGAACGCGAAGACGTCGTCGGCGGTCGGCACGACGAGCACCGGGTCGCGGTCGAGGTCGTCGAGCAGGCCGCGCCGGACGAGGCCGGCGCGGCCCGAGTTGGGCGGTCCTTGGATCAGCTGCAGGCTCACGGGCGGACGCCCAGCATAGGCGCGCTCCCGGCGCGCCCCAGGGCTCTGGCGAGCGCCCCGGGCCGCGCCGGAAAGCCGCAAATGGGGGCGATTCCAGCCTCGCTTTGCCGTCTACCGCGCCCTCTAGATTCCCCACCCAGATGGCCCTCTGCTTCGTGGATCCAGCCGACGCAGTTCGCGCGATCGCCGACTCGGTCGGGCGCGAGGCCCGCCGCCAGCTGCTCGGCGAGGCGGTGCGCGCCTGGGTCGACGAGATCCCCGACGACGAGCTCGAAACCCACTACGCCAAGGCGCTCTCCGAGCTCGACGACCACGACCTCTCGATGCTCGCCGCCTGGCACGGCTCGCTGGAGGTCGGCCACCCGGTGCCCAACCGCGACTTCCTGATGGGCGCCTTCGGCTCGCTCGGCGACAACCGCCGCGAGGCGCTCAAGCTCGCCGCCGGCTTCCGCGGCGAGGAGGCCGTCGACGCCGGCGTCACCGAGGAGGACGCCCTCGAGCTGGTCCTCAACCTGCTCTCCCCACCCCGCCAGATGGAGCTCGCCCTCGAGGCCGTCGAGCTGTACATCTGGGACCGCGCCGGCTCAGACAACTAGCGCCGTACGGATCTCCGCGATCGCCTGCTCGTTGTCCTGGAAGTGGACGGCCTGCAGACCGGCCCGGCGGGCGCCTTCGACGTTGACGAGGACGTCATCGACGAAGAGGCAGGACCCGGCGGGATGGTCGAGCCGCTCCAGGGTCAGCTCGTAGATGCGCGATTCGGGCTTGCGACAGCCGACGAAGCCGGAGTCGACGACGGTCTCGAAGATCTCGTCGACGGGCAGCATCGAGCGCCACAGAGGCTCCCACTCGCGCACGTTGTTGGTCAGCATCGCCATCTGGTGCCCGGCGGCCTTCAGCTCCCGCATCAGCTCGATCATCGGCGGGTTCGGCTCCAGCGCCTCGAAGTAGATCTCTTTGAAGCGGTGCATCTCCGGCCGGTGGCCGAGCAGCGGCTCGAGCGCGTCGGTGAGCCGATCCAGGAAGGCGACCTCCGTGATCTCGCCGCGCTCCATCTCGAAGAGGGGGTTCTCGCCGTTGGCCTCGGTGGCCGCCCCCATCGCCTTGCCGAGCGTCTCGGTCGAGATCCCGGTCTCGTCCTGGAAGGCCATGAAGGACTGGATCAGCGGCGTCGTCAGCACGCCGCCGAAGTCGGAGACGATGGCGCGGATCTCAGTCACCCGGCGCGCACCACCTCGTAGTGGCCGAGCCCCTCGCGACCCTCCAGGGACCAGCGGAAGAAGGCGATCTCGGCGCGCAGCTCCGGATGGCTGACCGTGCTGGAGCTGATCAGCGTGCCGGCGCCGCGCAGCGGCTGGCCCTCCTCGTCGTCGAGCCAGAGCTCCAGCGTCGCCCGGCGCTGCACCCCGTCGGGGCCGTACTCGGTGGAGAGCAGCGCCTCGGCAACCTCCGCGGGGGCGCCGTCGGGCCCGCAGATCACCGCCGCGATCCGCTCCTCGCCATGCCCGTCCGCTCCCTCCGGCCGCACCGCGCTGACGGCGAGCAGGCCGCCGTCGGCGAAGGCGACCCCGATCGAACGCCGCACCACCTGTTCCTCGTCCGCCATGCGAGCGCGAGCCTAGCCGAGCGGGGCCGCCGGGGACCTGCCCGCCGGAGCACCCGGCTACCATGCCCCCATGTCCGAGAACGACACCGCGGTGCTCACCGAAGAGGATGTCTTCGAGGCCCTCGAGGAGGTGATCGACCCCGAGTTGGGGCTCGACTTCGTCTCCCTCGGCCTCGTCTACGACGTCGAGATCGAGGGCGAGGAGGTCTTCGTCACCTTCACCCTCACCACCCCCGCCTGCCCGATCGGCCCCCAGGTCTCCGAGCAGATGAAGGAGTTCGTAGGCGACCTCCCCGGCGTCGCCGCCGTCCACCCCAAGATGATCTTCGATCCCCCCTGGTCCCCCGAGATGATGACCGAGGACGCCAAGTTCGCACTTGGCTTCTAGGCAGGGATTGCGGGGTCAGAAGGGGTCATAGGGGGTCAGTTTCATCCCCATCCCATCCCCACGGGCATCCCCACGGATCAAAATGATCCGATCCCGGTGGGCAAGGAGTCGAGTTCGGCATCATGACCGCGATGGCTCTTAAGGGCGACCAGGCGAGCACTCCGAAAGAGGTTGAGGTTCTACGGGGCCCGCATGGCTGGGTCAACTGGCAGGCGGAGCGTCGGGGAATTCCCCGACGAAAGTCGGCGCACCCGGAGAACATCGTTATCCACCCGATCTGGGAAGAGTTCGCCCTCTATACCGACGCCAAGCTGGAGGGGACCGATTTGCGCCTTGGTCCCTATGAGTTCCTGATCAATGAGCGCATCAATCAGGCAACCCTTGGCCGTGCCCATCGCATGGTGATTTTGCGGCGCTGGGACCACCTCTTTGATGCGCCTATCGCTCCAGCGGAGCCGCGCGATGACGACGAGGATTACTTTGGTGGCGACGTAGGGGATGAGATGGCGGCGCTCGTGGGTCTTGCCCTTGGCAGACGATTTCGCTCAGGCGGGCTGGTTCGCCAGGGACTACCCATCGAGACTCTCCCAATTGGCATGCCCGATGAAAACCGTCATCGACGACCCGAGCTTGAGTTGCCGCATCGGCGACCGATGATTGCGACCATCGCCGACTTGACCTCCCTTAAGGCGGCGGAGGAGCTTCTAACGATCTATCCGACGCTTGAAGCAGGGGACGCCGTCGCTCTAGTGCGGAGCGCCCGGCAGTATTGCGACGGACTGTGGCTTGCGGACTCTGACCCCCGCCTCGCTTGGATTAAGTTCGTCGGGGCTTTGGAGGCCGCCTCGAATCGTCGCGACGATACCCGCTACCCCGATCCGGTCGCCCAGCTCAAGCGACACAGGCGGGACGTTTATCGCATTCTTGAGTCGGGTCCGACGGAGATACTGGAAGCCGTCGCAGAGAAGGTCTCGGGTTTGTTCTGGCAGGAGGTAAAGGTCTGGTCGTTCGTAAAGACCTTCAACCCCGGCCCCCCAGCAGTCCGCCCTGACCCCGCATGGCAAATCGATTGGGATTCCCTTGAGGAGGCAGTCGGGGTCATATATGACCATCGGTCTCGCGACCTGCATAAGGGAATCGCCTGGCCATGGCCTCTTTGCGAACCGCCGGAGATGCCTCCCAACGGGGAAATTCCCTCAGAGAGTTTCCCGGCGATCGCTGTCTCCGGAAAGGGCGGTCAGTGGACTCACGACCGACTTCCGATGTATCTCCACATGTTTGAGCATTTGGTTGGTGGAGCGCTTCGTAACTGGTGGCTGTCGCTCAGGACTGACTGATCAGCCGCACAGGGCATCCGTCGGACCCTTCCAGCGCCAACGCTGACTGCTCTTGCCTGGCTACGAGCCGGGCACCTTCTCGTCACTCACTTCAACGCCATGCGCCTCGGCAAACTCTGCGACTCGCTCCCTTTTCGGGACGTAGCGAATCCGAATGCGACCGCGCTCGTCAATTTGCTGAACCTCCGGCGAGCCAAACGCGTTGAAAAGGTCGGTCGCGACCAGCCGGGTAGTCGCAAGGAGGTCTTGGTCTGATTCGGCCAGCGACTCCAGCGGAACCGTGTTGCGAGTGACGATTGGATCGCTAATCGGCTGGTGGTTCCACGGTTCATAAAGCACTCCGCCGTGGACCGGATAGGTCAATTGCATGCCCGAACCAAACAACCGAGTAACCACAATCGCGTCTCCCCACGCCCCGGTGTTCTCGACGGCGTGTCGCCCGAGCAGTCGGAGGGATCGTGCGACATTCCACAAGAGCCCGATGTTGGGGATCTGCATAGCGGCAGCGTTTTCGCCATGCCCCGGGGGGCGGCCGACTTTCTCACAGGCAAAGCCTGCGCCGTCTGTGTGCAGCTCCGCATAGTTCGAGTTCGGTGTCTTCTCGCTCACGAGCGATCCCAGCCTCACGCGACGTATGCCAGCTCGGCTATTTGGATGGCTGCCGAAGAAGCCCCGCCAGGCGTAGGTGCCAGCGGGGTCGAGTGCCCATTTCTCGACCTGGCGGATGCGAGCAAGCCCCATCGGCATTGACCCTGGCGTTGAGGGAACAAGCGCGACCGCAAGATAGGCCGAGTCGTCTTGCAGGTCCATCTGCGCGAGGCCGTCATCGACAATCGGCTCTATACGCGACATTTGATCCTCGGCCATGCGAAACCGATTCCGGTACATGTCCGCAACCTCTGCCTCGGCCAGCCATCGCGTGCTTGATCCATCGCGGCGCGGGTAGCGCAAGTCAGTGCCCTTGCGTACAGCGTGTGGACGCAGCGGGCTTGGTGGTACGACCAACACGTAGAACACGCGCTTGGCATCTTTCTTACTCGGAACAACGTGCACGTCGAATGGGACGTGCGGCGTGATGTTTCCGGCACCGATTTGAAGCAGCCGTCCCTCCTCGCCGTCGGCAAGCTCCACCGGGGTTGGCTCCACGGCGACATCGTTTTCGTCGCGGATGCCGATCACGATCACGCCACCGCGATGGTTGGCCATTGCGGCGACATCCGCAGCAAGCTCACGCTTCTGGCTGTCGCTACCCCCGTAGCGCTCCTTCTTGAAATCGAGATCGTCATCCTCCCGCACTTGTCCGTCGACGAGTGCTCGCAAGTGCGCCTCCGTCAACTGAGACAGCTCGGCCCCGAACAGCTCGCGCAGGCGAATGGTCCAACCGGAAGTCACCCCAGGCATTCCGGAAGCTTTGCGTGCGCCCCCGACGGATCGCCTGGCTCTGTTCGTCAGAGGCCGGGCTGGTCTAGGTATGCATCCAGCATCGCCCGCGCCTCGACCTCGCTGCCCGGCATCAGGTGGCCGTAGCGGTCGAGGGTGATCGTGATCGTCGCGTGGCCGAGGTAGGTGCTCAGGGTCTTGGGGTTCAGCCCGGCAGCGATTCCGATACTGGCGTAGGTGTGGCGGCCCTCGTGGAAGCCGAGCGGTTTGAGGTCCGCCTTGCTCCAACGCGCCTGCGTGCGGCGGCGCAAGATGCCGGGGTCGGTCGGCCACTCGGGGTTGTTGGTACTCGGAAAGAGCAAACCCTCGCTCGGGTGGTCGAGCAGAACGAAATGATCGGCGAGAAGTACGGCGAGCTTGTCGATGATCGGCACGCTGCGCGGCTTGCGGGACTTCGTGGGAACGAACTGCTTGCTCCCCTTGTCCCAGCTCGGTGAACGTGAATCCAGCCGCCATCGAGATCGATGGCGGCAACGTCGAGTGCCAGCAGCTCCCCGAGTCGCAATCCGGCGTAGACGGCGAACCCGAGCGTGGCCCGGTCCTTCGGGCGCATGGCGGCGATCAGCTCTGCCGCTTCGGCGGGCGAGGCGATCCGTTCGCGAGCTTTTTCTCCCGTCGGGAGTCGAAGTCCGTTGCATGGGTTGAGCTGGACCCAGCCTCGCAGTTCGGCAAAGCCGACCAACGCTCGCAGCGCGGCGACGATGTTCCTAATCGTGGACGGCGACCGATCGGGCGTCATCAGCCCGTCGGCCCAGCGCTGAAGCTCCGGGCGCTGTAGGCGACCGATCCGCTTCGATCCCAGCTCGGGAATCACATAGTTGTTCAGGTCGCGCTCGTAGCCGCGGATGGTGCTCGGCTTGTAGACATGCCCGCCCTTCTGCCGGAACGTGTCCGACTTCATGTCGGCGATGAACTCCTCCGCCGCCTCGGCGACGGTCGGCCCAGCGGCGGCCGAGAGGGTGCCAGCCTGTAGGCGCGCTTGCGCGTCAACCCGCCAGGACCGTGCCTCGGCGAGCGACCCCGTCCACGGCCCCCGGGCGTACTTGCCGACGGATTTGTCGTGGGCGGTGCCCCTGTACCGCTTCCGGCCCTTTGCATCCGTTCGGAATTCGATTCCTTGAAGGGCCGGACTACGCTTCTTCTTGCTCATGGAGCTTCGCCTCCGTGGGCCATGCCCCCGGCCGCTCCAACGGCGCGGGGGCGATTTGTTGTCTGCAACATCCTAGACGCTGGTCGGGCCGCTCCGGCGAATGTCGCGTTGCCTTCCAGCCACTTTTCGATCTCGGGCACGGGGATGATCCGCAGGCTTCCCCGGCGCACGATTCGCAGCTCGGGCTGGACGTGGCGCTTGAAGGACGACTCGCTCACACCGACTGCGCACGCGGCCTCCGCGACGGTCAAGCCGAGGCGCGGAGGTGACGGCCGCTTGGTGCGGGGCTGCCGTGCGGTGGTGCGATCTCCTTCCTCCATCCATTCCACTGTCCAAATAGATCGCAGAATGCCCCACAACTTTCGTCCAGCAAGAGTCTCTGCTCTCACCTGGCAAGCGCGAGCATGAGCCCCGCTTGCAGAGCCGTTTCGTCGCCCTTAACCGCCAACCGCCACCGCCCTCACACCGCATCACTTTCCAAGTTAGGCGGGGCAAAACGCCTCCTCGTTGGACAGAGAAGGCATGCTGTCCATCGGCAAGCTCGGAACCGGCCAGGAGACCTACTACCTGGAGAAGGTCGCCGAAGGCGCGGAGGACTACTACTCCGGCGAGGGCGAGGTCGCCGGGCAGTGGATGGGCGACGGTGCCACGGAGCTTGGCCTCTCCGGCGAGGTCGGAGCCGACCAGCTCACGGCGATGCTCACCGGCAACAACCCTGCCGACGGCTCCCCGCTCGGCCTGCGGGCGGTCGGCGGTCGCGGCCCGGTCCCCGGCTTCGACCTGACCTTCTCAGCGCCGAAGTCGGTTTCCCTCTTGTGGGGACTCGGTGGCCCGGTGGCGGGCGTCGAGGTGAACGCCGCCCACCGGGCCGCGGTCGATGCCGCCCTCGGCTACCTCCAGCAGGAGGCGTGCTGGACCCGGCGAGGGGCGGGCGGCGCTGAGTTCGTCAAGGGCTCGGGCTACCTCGCCGCCGCCTTCGAGCACCGCTCCTCGCGCAATGGCGATCCCCAGCTCCACACCCACGTCCTCATCGCCAACGCGACCCAGGGGCCTGACGGGCGCTGGACCCGCCTCTACCACCCAGCGATCTACGAGCACGCCCAGACCGCCAGCTACCTCTACCAAGCCCACCTGCGCCACGAGCTGAGCCGTCGCCTCGGGGTCGAGTGGCAGGAGGTGCGCAAGGGCATCGCCGAGATCGAGGGCTTCGCCGACTCCCACCTGCGCGAGTTCTCGACCAGGAGGGCGGAAATCCTCGAGGCCGCCGGTCCCGATGCCTCGGCGCGCTCGATGGAAGTGGCCGCGCTCACCACCCGCCAAGGCAAGGAGCAGGGCGTCAGCCGCGAGGAGCTGCACGAGCGCTGGCGATCAAGGGGGGAGGAGATCGGCCTCGACGCCGAGACGGTTTCGCGCGCCTTCGACCCCGAGGCGTTGTTCAACCCCGACCTGGGCGCGCTCCAGCCGGTCTCCCACGAGCGGATAGGCGAGGCGGTCACGGCCCACGCCTCCCACTTCGAGCGCCGCGAGGCGATCCGGGCCGTTGCCGAATCGCAGCGGGCCGGAGCACCGGCGGCAGAGGTTCAGCGCATGGCCGATGAGTTCCTTGCCTCCGATCAGGTTCTCAAGGTTTCTGAGACCCCGAGGGCCGAGCGCTTCACCACGCAGCGCATCTGGGAGCTGGAGCGCAAGGCGCTCGCCACCGCCGAGCGGGTGCAGGGCGAGGCACGCGGTCAGGCCGGAGAGCTGGTCGCCGCCAGGGTGATCGAGGCCCGCCCGACTTTGAAGGCAGACCAGCGCGAGATGGTCCGCCGCCTGCTCTCGGAGCCGGAGGGGATCGCGGTCGTCGTCGGCGAGGCCGGGACCGGCAAGACCTTCGCCATCGTCGCCGCTGCCGAAGGCTGGGCGCAGGCGGGCTATGAGCTGCGCGCCGTCGCCCCGACCTGGCGAGCGGCGAACGTGCTGCGCGCCGAGGGCCTTGAGGCCACCAGCGTCGCTCGCCTGCTCGCCCAGATGCAGGGCAGCGACGGAGGCGAGACGGACTCCGCCCTGCTCTCACCGCGAACGGTGCTCCTGGTCGATGAGGCCGGGATGGTCGGCAGCGCCGACATGGCCGCTCTGATCCAGGCCGCCGACGCCGCGCAGGCGAAGCTCGTCCTCGTCGGAGACCATCAGCAGCTCGGAGAGATCGAGGCAGGTGGTCTCTACCGCGCCCTGGCCGAGCGAACCGACCCCATCGTTCTCGATGAGGTGATCCGCCACAACCACGACGTCGACCGCGAGGCGGCGCGGATGATCCGCGAAGGGGAGGGCGGCGCGGCGCTTGAGCTTTACCGCTCGCAGGAGCGCGTCACCGTCGCCCCAGACGCCGAAGCGCGCAGGGAGGCGATGGTCGCCGACTGGCATCGCGCCTACTCGGAAGGGCAAGACGCGCTGATGGTGGCGAAGCGAAACGCCGAGGTCGGGCGGCTGAACGCGACCGCCAGGGAGCTGCTTCGAGCCGAAGGACAGCTCGGAGGGCAGGAGATCGAAGTCGGAGAAGCCCGCTTCGCCGCAGGCGATCAGGTCATCACCCGCGTCAACGACCAGGCCAACGCCATCTACAACCGCGAGCGCTGGCAGGTGGAGGCGGTCAACGCCGAGCAGGGTCGCATCGTCCTCTCGGGCATCGACCAGGAGCGGACGGTCGAGATCGGCCCCGACTACCTCGACCGCACGACGCCGCACGGCGAGGCCCCGGCCTTGCAGCACGCCTACGCCGTGACCACCTACTGCGCCCAGGGCACAACCGTGGACCGCGCCTACGTGATGGCCGATCCCTCGATGGACAAGCAGGAGATGTATGTCGCCACATCGAGGAGCCGCGAGGAGACCTACCTCTACGCGACGCCGGAGATTCAGGCCGAGCGCGCCGAGTACGCGCCGAAGCCTCCCGAGCGCGATGCCATCGGCCACGTCGCCGAAGCCGCCGGGCGCGATCGCGCCCAGACCGCGGCGCATGACGAGGCCCTGCGCTCGGAGCTTCGCAAGCTGCCGAGCGAGGAGCTGATCGCCAGGAGAGAGTCTTTGGTCGAAGCGGCAAAGCGCGAGGGCCAGGTCGATCAGCGCCACGGTGAGGAACGGCCGATGCTGGAGTTGGCCGAGAGGCGCTACGCGAACGCCGTCAAGCAGCGCGAAGCCGCAGAAGGTCTCGGCTGGCGCGAGCGCAGGCGGGAGCTGCCCGCTGCGCTGGAGCGCGAGGCTAACGTTCGCGAAGAGCTGCGGATACGCGAGCAGGCGCGAGATCGCCACGGCCCGCCCGGCGATGAGGCCCGGCGCGAGCGCAAGATCGCCCGCCAGGTCTTGGCCGAGCGGGCGGAGCCAGCGATCCTCGCCGCCCGTCTGGCCCCGCCTCCATATGTCGTCAAAGAACTGGGCGAGCGGCCCAGCGACCCCGAGAAGGCCAAGGCTTGGGATCGTGGCGTGCGGGACATCGAGAGCTACCGCAGCGAGCACGGGATCAAGGACAAGGACAACGCCCTGGGCCACTGGCGCGAAGGCGGTCAGGACCGAAGTACCCACGACCACGCCCAGGATCGGGTGCGTGAGGCTCAGCGCCGCCTTGAGCGCCAGCAGCAACTCGACCGCTCAGCGCAGCGCAGCCAGGAGATGAGCCACGGCTTTGACATCGGCATCTGACCCCGACCCCCGGCGATTGTCGCGCAGCGCTCGCGGCCGTCAACCCCTTCGGGGTCGGGCGCTCCGCGCCCTTGACTGCCGCTTCGCGCGGCGCAGGGTTGCGGGTAGGTCGGGGGAGGGAGGATTCGCGCTCCGGGCACGATTTGGACTTCCCCCGCTTCGGGCGACACTTCAGGGCTTGACGGTTTCTTCTTCTGAATCTTTATCTATAGAGATCTTCTCGAACTCCCTCGGAGAGAGATAGCCGAGTGT
>Ga0299914_10001290_pt1 | contig 16461 bp, 14 predicted proteins | sample RVTome_10_FD_201361 | JGI IMG/M metagenome (GOLD analysis project Ga0299914, IMG submission 201361) | Soil microbial communities from uranium-contaminated site in the Upper Colorado River Basin, Wyoming, United States - RVT153D57 (version 2) ...
CGTACTAGCGTGGCCGGCGGCAGGTCAGCGGGCCTCGAGCAACTCTGCGACGAGAAACGCCAGCTCCAGCGACTGCGTCCGGTTGAGCCGAGGGTCGCAGAGCGTCTCGTACCGCTCGCCCAGACCGTCCTCGGCGATCGGGTCGCCGCCGCCGACGCACTCGGTGACATCGTCGCCGGTCAGCTCAACATGCACGCCACCCGGATGAGTGCCGAGCGCACGGTGCACTTCGAAGAAGCCCCGCACCTCGTCGATCACATCGTCGAACCGGCGGGTCTTGTGGCCGCTCGGCGCTTCGTAGGTGTTGCCGTGCATGGGGTCACAGATCCACGACGTCACGAGCCCGGCTGAACTGGCCTTCTCGATCAACGGCGGTAACAGATCACGGATCTTGCCCGCGCCCATCCGGGTGATGAACGTCAGCCGCCCGGGTTCGCGATTCGGGTCCAGCCGGTCGGCGAATGAGAGCACGTCGTCCGGCGTGGTCGAGGGGCCGAGCTTGACCCCGATCGGGTTGCGGATCCGGGAGGCGAACTCGATGTGTGCGCCGTCGAGCTGGCGGGTCCGATCCCCGACCCAGACGAAGTGGCCGGAGACGTTGTAGGGCCGCCCGGTTCGGGAGTCGACTCGGGTGAGCGCGTGCTCGTAGTCGAGCAGCAGCGCCTCATGGCTCGAATACAACTCCACGGTGTGCAGTTGCTCGGGATCGGCGCCGATGGCGTTCATGAAGGCCATCGCCTTGTCGATCTGCCCGGCCAGGCGCTCGTAGCGCAACCCGGCGGGCGAGCTGAGGACGAAATCGGTGTTCCACGCGTGCACCTGGCGCAGGTCGGCGTACCCGCCTCCGACGAACGCTCGGGTGAGGTTCAGCGTCGCGGCCGATGCGTTGTACATCCGCAGCAGCCGGTTCGGGTCAGGCGTGCGGGCCTCAGCGGTGAACGCGAATCCGTTCACGGCATCGCCGCGGTAGGCCGGCAGCGTGACCTCGCCGCGGGTTTCGGTGGGACGCGACCGGGGCTTGGCGTACTGCCCGGCCAGTCGGCCGATCTTCACCACGGGCACGCTGGCCGCGTACGTCAACACGACCGCCATCTGTAGCAGCGTCTTGAGCTTGTTGCGGACGTTGGCCGCCGTGACGCCGGCGAACGTCTCGGCACAGTCGCCGCCCTGGAGGATGAACGCCTCGCCGCGCGACACCGCGGCCAGCCGGTCGCGAAGCGTGTCGCACTCGCCCGCGAAGACCAGCGGCGGCATCGTCCGCAGTTCCGATACCGCCGCCTCGACGGCTGCCGAGTCCGGCCATTCCGGCTGCTGCGCGGCCGGCAGCGCCTTGAGCACCGCGGCGAGCTCGGAGAAAAGCGCGGCATCCGGCGACGAAGTCACCTGTGCAGGATAACGGCCGGGTAACTCGACCATGGTGCTCGGCTCGTGATCTGAGACCCGCCCGGTTCTTGCCGCCACGGACGGGCCGGTCGATATGGTGGACGCGTCCGGCGCACGACGAAGTGCCAGCGGATTCCTCACGACGTTCTCGGCCGAAGGATCGCCTACCATGCCTGTCCGCAAAGTCGCGATGCTCACGGCCGGGGGCCTTGCCCCCTGCCTATCGTCCGCCGTCGGCGGGCTCATCGAGCGCTACACCGAAATCGCGCCCGAGATCGAGGTCGTCGGCTACCTCGACGGCTACGCCGGCCTGTTGACCGGACGATCGGTCACCGTCACGCCGGAGATCCGGGCGGTGGCACACCGGTTGCACCGGTTCGGCGGCAGCCCACTCGGCAACAGCCGGGTCAAGCTGACCAACGTCGAGGACTGCATCGAACGCGGGCTGATCAAGGAGGGGCAAGACCCCCTCCACGTCGCAGCAGAGCAGCTCACCCGCGACGAGGTGGACGTCCTGCACACCATCGGCGGCGACGACACGAACACCATGGCCGCCGCCCTGGCCGACTACCTGCACAGCAACGACTACGACCTGACCGTCGTCGGCCTGCCCAAGACCATCGACAACGATGTGGTACCGATCCGGCAGAGTCTCGGCGCCTGGACCGCTGCCGAGCAGGGCGCCATCTACGCCCGCAACATCGTCGCGGAGCACTCCTCGAACCCCCGCATGCTCGTGGTCCACGAAGTCATGGGGCGCAACTGCGGCTGGCTGACGGCCGCGACGGCGGTGAAGTACCGCGAGTGGCTCGACTCCCAGCAGTGGGTGCCTGAGTTCGGCGTCGACCGCCGGCGGTGGGACGTCCACGCGGTGTACGTCCCGGAGGCCCACCACGACCTGGACGCCGAGGCGCAGCGGCTGCGGGCGGCCATGGACGAGCTCGGCTGCGTGAACATCTTCCTGTCCGAGGGTGCCGGCGTGAGTGAGATCGTCGCCCAACTCGAGGCGGCCGGCGAGGAGGTCCCGCGAGACCCGTTCGGCCACGTCAAGCTGGACAAGGTCAATCCGGGCGGTTGGTTCGCCAAGCAGTTCGCCGACAAGCTCGGCGCGGAGAAGGTCAACGTCCAGAAGAGCGGGTACTTCAGCCGGTCGGCCGCGCCGAATGTGGACGACCTCCGGCTGATCAAGAGCTGCACCGACCTCGCGGTCGAGTGCGCCCTTCGCGGCGAGGGCGGCGTGATCGGTCACGACGAGGGCAACGGCGGCCGGCTGCGGGCGATCGAGTTCGACCGGATCAAGGGCGGCAGGCCGTTCGACACCACCACCGACTGGTACCTCGACCTGCTCGCGGCCATCGGCCAGCCGTCGGCCGCCTAGCCCGTCAAAAGATCACCTGCGCAGGCCCGCGAGATCAAGTGTGCGCGACACGCCGACCCGTCGCGTCCGGTTTGAGCGTGTCGCGACCATTTGATCTTCGGCGCGTTCACGGCTCGGCCTCGGTTGTGGGCGCTTCGGCAAGAGGCGTTGCGGCATCCGTGGGCACACGCGGTAATGTCGAATCACATGTGCGGACTCTCCGGCGAATACACTTTCGACGGTTCGCCGCCCGATCTCGGCGCGGTAGGCCTCATGTGCGAGGCCATGGTTTCGCGTGGGCCGGACGATGCCGGCGCGTACGCGCACGGCTCGCTCGCTCTCGGCCACCGGCGGTTGTCCATCATCGACCTCTCGCCCGCGGGTCACCAGCCGATGGTCGACAACGAGCTCGGCATCACGGTCGCCTTCAACGGTTGCATCTACAACTACCGCGAGCTCCGTAGCGAACTCCAGACCCACGGCTACCGGTTCTTCTCCACGTCGGACACCGAGGTCATCGCCAAGGCATACCACCACTGGGGCGAGAACTTCGTGGACCGACTGCTGGGTATGTTCGCCGTCGCCATCCACGAGCGCGACTCTGGACGCCTCGTTCTCGTCCGCGACCGGCTCGGTATCAAACCGCTGTACCTCGCCGAGAGCTCTCGCCGGCTGCGATTCGCCAGTAGCCTTCCTGCGCTGGTGCGGGCCGGCCGAAAGGACAACTCGGTCGACACCCGGATCGATCCAGTGGCCCTGCACCACTACCTGTCCTGGCATGCCGTCGTCCCCGCACCTCGAACGATCATCAAGGGAGTCCGCAAACTGGCGCCGGCGACGATACGGGTCGTCGAACCCGACGGTTCCAGCCGCGAGCGCACCTACTGGGAGGCGGCATACCAGCGGGACCCGGCCAAGGCAGGGTGGTCCGAAGGGGACTGGGAGGACGCGGTTCTCGACTCGCTGCGTACCGCCGTGCGGCGACGGCTGGTGGCCGACGTCCCCGTGGGAGTGTTGCTGTCGGGCGGGCTGGACTCCAGCCTGGTCGTCGGCTTGCTCGCCGAGGAGGGCCAGCACGGGCTCAACACCTTCAGCATCGGCTTCGAAGCCGTCCGCGGGGAGGAGGGCGACGAGTTCAAGTACTCGGACGTCATCGCCCACCAGTTCGACACCGACCATCACCAGATCAGGATCGACACCGAACGAACCCTGCCCGGCCTCGAGGCCGCCATCATGGCCATGAGCGAGCCGATGGTCAGCCACGACGTCGTCGGGTTCTACCTGCTGAGCCAGGAAGTGAGCAAGCACGTCAAGGTCGTGCAGTCCGGCCAGGGCGCGGACGAGGTGTTCGGCGGCTACCACTGGTATCCGCCGCTGCACGGAGTCGACCGGCAAGCCGCCGCCGACACGTACGCCGCCGCGTTCTTCGACCGCGACCACGCCGCGATGGCCGAGATAGTCGGCTCCGAGTACGTCATTGACGAACCGGTCAGCTACCAGTTCGTCGCTGCCCACATGAGCCGGCCGGGCGCCGACTCGGCCGTTGACGCCGCGTTGCGGCTGGACTCGCACATCATGCTGGTCGACGACCCCGTCAAGCGGGTCGACAACATGACCATGGCCTGGGGCCTGGAGGCGCGCGTGCCGTTCCTCGATCACGAACTGGTCGAACTGGCCGCGCAGTGCCCGCCCGAGCTCAAGCTCGCTCAGGACGGCAAGGGCGTGCTCAAACAGGCCGCGCGCAGGGTCATCCCGTCCGACGTCATAGATCGGCCGAAGGGATACTTCCCGGTGCCGGCGCTCAAGTACCTGCACGGCCCGTATCTCGACCTGGTGCGAAGCGCCCTGCACGCGCCTGCCGCGCGTGAGCGGGGGCTGTACCGGGACGAGTACGTCGACCGGCTCCTGGCCGATCCCAACTCCGACCTCACACCGCTGCGCGGCAACCGCCTCTGGCAACTCGGGTTGCTGGAGCTGTGGCTGCAGGCGCACGACATCGCACCGGCATGAACCCATCCCACGAGATTCCTCGCTGCGCAGGCTCCGCTCACGCTTTCGCGGACGCCCCGGCATGAGCGACGACCGGCTCCACCGCCGACGGATCGCCGGCGAACGGAGGCGGCCGTTGTGGACCCAGGCCTGGACCGACGCGCCCGATCACCTCGTCCGCGACATGCGGCGTGCCGTCTCCCTGGAGTGCGGCTGGGGCCGGCTCATCTTCGCCCAGACATACGACAGCGACGAGGACATCCGCGAGCTGCTGCGCGCCGAAGCGGCCGGCCAGCGCGATATCGCGATGTACGTCAAGGACCCGCACGTACTGGTCGCCAGCGCACCCGACGAGCTGTTCATCGACCCGAGTTACACCTACCGGCTCGAACTGCACAGGTACCGGCCGCGGCGGGAGATCATTCCAGGCGTGGTCGTCAGGAAGATGGGTGACGCCCGCGACTCCCATGAGATCAACCGGATCTACGCCGCCCGCGGCATGGTCACCGCCGATCCCGACCTGATGCTGGACAACCAGCGCACCCGTACGTTCACTTACCTGGTCGCCGAGGACGCTCGTAGCGGTGAGGTCATCGGCACTGTCACCGGAGTCGACCACGAACTCGCGTTCGGAGATCCCGAGGGCGGCGCCAGCCTGTGGTGCCTTGCGGTCGATCCGCAGTCCGCGGCGCCCGGCGTCGGCGAATCCCTGGTCCGCGTGCTGAGCGAGCGCTACATCGGCCGCGGTCGCGCGCACCTCGACCTGTCGGTCATGCACGACAACGCGCCGGCGATCCGGCTCTACAAGAAGCTCGGCTTCCGCCGGGTGCCCGTGTTCGCCGTCAAGCGCAAGAACGTCATCAACGAGCCACTGTTCGTTTCCGAGCCGGAGCCCGACGTCGCCGAACTCAACCCGTACGCCCGGATCATCGCCGACGAAGCCAGAAGACGGGGCATCACGGTCGAGGTCCTGGACTCCGAATGGGGCGAGATGAGGCTGGTCCACGGCGGCCGGCGAGTCGTCACCCGAGAATCCCTCTCGGAGCTGACCACCGCGGTCGCCATGAGCCGGTGCGACGACAAGCGGATCACCCGGCGCATCGTTCAAGGCGCCGGGCTGCGGGTGCCGCAGGGCAGGGCGGCGACGACTGACAGCGCCGATGCCGCGTTCCTCGAGCAGGTCGGCCAGGCCGTCGTCAAACCGGCTCGGGGTGAACAGGGCCGCGGCGTCAGCGTCGGCGTCACCGATGCCGACGCACTCACAAAGGCCGTCGAACTGGCCCGCACCTTCTGCCCCGACGTGCTGATCGAGGAGTGTGTCGAGGGCGACGACCTGCGCATCGTGGTGATCGGGCACGAGGTCGTCGCCGCGGCGATCCGCCGCCCCGCCACGATCATCGGCACCGGCCGGCATACGGTGCGCGAACTCATCATGGCCCACAGCCGCCGGCGGGAGGCCGCCACATCGGGCGAGTCCACCGTCCCGCTCGACGAAACCACGATCGAGACAATCCGCGCCGCGGGCCACGAGCTCGACGACGTGCTGCCTGAGGGAAAGGAGCTGCGGGTGCGGCGGACGGCCAACCTGCACACCGGGGGCACGATCCACGACGTCACCGCCGGGCTCCACCCGGCGCTGGCCGAGGCGGCGGTCACCGCCAGCCGGGCACTCGACATTCCGGTGACCGGCATCGACTTGATCGTGCCGGACGTCTCCGGGCCGGACTACGTGTTCATCGAGGCCAACGAGCGGCCCGGCTTGGCCAACCACGAACCCCAACCCACCGCCGAGCGCTTCGTTGACCTGCTGTTTCCGGCGACCCGCGCCGCGCCGCGCCCGTGGCGTCCGGCCCCACCCACCTCCACCACCTCTCGTTGATCATGCAAGAAAGGGGCGACACGCCGAAATGCCCAAGTCGGGCCTTTCTCTGCTGCGACCGGCGTGTCACCCCGCGTTTGCATGATCAACAAGGTGGGCTGAGACAGTTGGACGCATGAAGCGGTTGGACATCGACGAGGAGTACCTGCAAGAGATCCTGCTCGAGCTGCTCCGCACCCCTAGCCCGTCGGGACGCACCGATGCGGTCATGCAGATCATCGGCGACCACCTCGATGCGTTGGGGCTGCCCGTCAGCGTCACCCGACGCGGGGTGATTCGGGCCACCCTCGCCGGCCGGCGACACGACTCCAGCCGAGCCATCGTCGTGCACGCCGACACCATCGGCGCGATGGTCAAGCGGCTCAAGCCGGACGGCCGGCTCGAAGTCGTCCCTGTCGGAACCCACAGCGCCCGGTTCGCCGAGGGTGCGCACGTGACCGTCTTTCCCGACGATCTCACGCAGTTCTTCACCGGAACCGTGCTGCCCCTGATGTCCAGCGGGCACAACTTCGGCGAGGCGGTCGACACCCAAGGGGTTGGCTGGCACCAGGTCGAGATCAGGTTGGACGAGAAGGTCTCGAACGCAGCCGACGTGGCCGCGCTCGGGATCCAGGTCGGCGATTTCGTCGCACTCGATGCCGCACCACAGATAACCCCGAGCCGCTTCGTCAAGTCCCGCCATCTCGACGACAAGGCCGGCCTGGCCGCGTGCCTCGCCGCTGTCAAAGCGCTCACGGATGCGGCAGTCCCGCTCGGCGTCACCGCCTACCTGCTCGTGACGATCGGCGAGGAGGTGGGCATGGGCGCCACCCACGGCCTGGACGACACGGTGGCCGAACTCGTCGCAGTCGACAACGCCGTCGTCTCCGCAGGCCAGGCGTCCCAGGAGGACACCATCAACATCGGGATGCTCGACTCCACCGGGCCGTTCGACTACCACCTGACCCGGCGGCTCATCAGGATCTGCCAGGAGTACGACTTGCCCTACCGACGCGACATCTACCGCTTCTACCGATCCGATGCCGCACCGGCGATCGAGTCCGGGCTCGAGTGCCGCACGGCGCTGCTCGGCTTCGGCGTGGAGTCCAGCCACGGGCACGAGCGGACCCATCTGGACGGCCTGCGCGGGCTGGCCGAGCTGCTCACCCTCTACCTGCAGAGCCCGCTGACGTTCGAGGCATGGGACGAGACGCCCACCGGGACGCTGCAGGACTTCCCGAGCCACAGCGTCCAGCCGGCCGAACCAGAGCCGGAGCATTACGCCGACGGCCGCTACGCCTGACACTCCCGCGCTGATCATGCAAAAGCGGGGCGACACGCCGCAAAGATCGTGGCGCGGGCTGCCACGACATCCCACGCCTTCGGGCGTGTCGCCCACTTTTGCATGATCAGCGCGGTCAGGAGTTCTTCTCGCGCTTTTTGGCCTCGGCGATCTCTTGCTTGGCGCGGGTGGCGTAGATGTCGATGTACTGCTGGCCGGACAACTGCATCAGCGAATACATGATCTCGTCCGTGATGGCCCGCAGTACATAGCGGTCGCTCTCCATGCCGTAGTAACGGCTGAAGTCCAGCGGCTTGCCGAACCTGACTCCCGGCCGGCGCACCTTCGGGATGATCCGGCCCGGAGGCTGCATCTCGAACGTGCCGATCATGGCGACGGGAACCACCGGTGCCCTGGCCTCGAGCGCCATCCTGGCCACACCCGTTCGGCCCCGGTACAACCGTCCGTCCGGTGACCTGGTGCCTTCCGGGTAGATCCCGAGCAGATCGCCCCGCTCGAGGATCTTCAGTCCGGTACGCAGCGCCGCCTCGCTGGCCTTGCCGCCGGACCGGTCGATGGGCACGTTGCCGGTGCCGCCGAAGAAGATCCGCTTCAACCATCCCTTGACGCCACGCTCGGTGAAGTAGTCGCTCTTGGCGAGGAAGGCCACCTTGCGCTCCACGACGAGCGGCATGAACAGCGAGTCGACGACGGTTAGGTGGTTACCGGCGATGATCGCTGGGCCGGTGGCCGGGACATTCTCGGCACCTTCGACCCACGGACGGTAGACGACCAGCAGGATCGGCCCAAGAAGCACGCGCTTGAGCAACCAGTAGAGCACGGCCGAACATTACCTCGCTGACGCCCGGTTACCCGAGCGCCGGGCCTTTCATGCGACGATGCGATGGACATTCTCGACGGGAGAGGAGGCGTGGGTGTCCCGCGACGACGACCAGATCTGGGCAGAACTCGTCGAATCCTTTCACGCCTCCCCCGAGGACGAGACCCGCCAGTGGCCCGCCGCCGAGAACGTCGACCCCGACGTGCCGAACGCCTCCGACGACAAGCAAGACGAATCGGGAGCGCCGGCGAGCCGACACACCGCGGAGGAGATGGCCGGGGCATCCGTTCAGGACACCGACGAGCATTTCGTCCCTCCGCCTCCCCCACCATTGCCGAGCACCGATCTCATCACCCGGGCCGCGTGGGCCGGCGTCCTCGGTGTCCCCATACTGCTGACCCTTGTCGTTCTGCTCCGGATCTCGGTGAGCGGTTGGATCGCTGCGCTGTGCGCGGGCGCGTTCATCGGGGGTTTCGTCGTCCTGGTCGCGCGTCTGCGAGGTCACGACCCGTACGATCCGGACGATGGAGCAGTCGTCTAGGAGGGGTATGTGAACACCAGTGAGACGGTCGAGCTCACCGGGCACTTGATCGACACCGGGCAGCTGTCCCGGATTCTCGACGACATCGGCGAGTACGGCGGCCGGTTCACCATCGACCGGTTCGACGTCGGCCACGCCGCCACCGACGAGTCGCACGCCGTGCTGACCGTGTCCGCCGCCGACTCGTCCGAGCTCGCGCGGTTGCTCATGCGGCTGCAGACCCATGGCGTGAACCTCGTCCATCCCGGCGAGGCGACGATCCGCGAGGTCACCCAGGACGGCGTGTTCCCTGAGGACTTCTACTCCACCACCAATCTCGACACGACCGTGCGGATCGGCTCGAAGTGGATCGAGGTCGAGCAACCCGAGATGGACTGCGGATTGCTGGTGTGGGACGACTCCGGCCGCACGCGCGTGCGGACCATCCCAGTCAGCGAGGTCAAGCTCGGAGACCGGGTCGTGTGCGGAGCTTCCGGCGTGCGAGTCCGGCCCGTCGCTCCACCCACCACGGGACCGACGGCCGGGCAGGTATTCGAGTTCATGCAGTCCGATATCTCCTCGGAGAAGCCGCAGGCCCTGCTGGTGCGCCAGATCGCCGAGCAGATGCGCGCGGTAGAAGACGCCGGTGAGCGAATTCTCTGGGTGTGCGGGCCGGCCGTCGTGCACACCGGCGCCGCACCGGCGATGGTCGCGCTCGTTCGGGCCGGCTACGTCGACGTGCTGTTCGGGGGCAACGCCATTGCTACCCACGACATCGAGGCCGCGCTGTACGGGACGTCGCTGGGCGTCGACCTGGCGAGGGGACGCGGCGTCGAGCACGGCCACGAGCACCACATCCGGGCGATCAATCGGATCCGGGCCTGCGGCTCGATCCGGGCGGCCGTCGACCAGGGCGTGTTGACCGGTGGCGTGATGCATGCCCTGGTCACCGCCGGTAAGGATTTCGTGCTGGTGGGCTCCCCGCGCGACGACGGGCCCTTGCCGGACGTGTACACCGACGTCATCGAGGGTCAGCGAGCAATGCGGGCGGCCCTACCGAATGTCGGGTTCGCGATCATGGTGGCCACCATGCTGCATTCGGTGGCCACCGGGAACCTGCTGCCCGCCTCCGTTCCACTGGTGTGCGTCGACATCAACCCGGCGACCGTCACGAAGCTGGCCGACCGCGGGTCGTCGCAGGCCAGGGGTGTGGTGACCGACGTCGGGCTATTCCTCGAGCAGTTGGCGCTCGAGCTGGTGCCCGATTACCGGTCAGCGCGCTTTTAGGTCCGCGACCGACGGTATCTCGAGGTCTGCCACAACCGGCCGGTGATCACTGGCCGCCTCCGCATCGGGTCCGTCGGCGACCCAGCAGGCCTGGACCACCGCCGGTCCCCGGACGAACACCCCGTCGATCCGCCGCTGCGGGTTGCGCGCGCTGAATGTCGGCGCGTTTCCCTCCGCTCCAGCGTCGGTGAACTCGACCGCGAGCGCTTGCCAGGTGGGCATGCCGGGCGACTCGTTGATGTCGCCGGCCAGGATCGTCACCGGCGATTCGTACCGGTTCACCAGACCCACGACCTCGCGCCGGTGCCGGAGCCGCTCGTCGGCGTCAAGTCCGAGGTGGACGCTCGCGACGGTGCACCAGGCGCCGGCCTTGTGGATCCTCGCCGCGACCACACCGCGACGGATCTGACGTGGAGTACCACTCAGCCGGTATTCGATCACGTTCGAGACGTCGACCCGGTGGGCGGCGAGCATGGCCACCCCATTGGCGGTGCGTCCCCCGCCCACGTAGAGCAGCCCGGCCTCCCGGGCGAGCGCCGCATTCTTCGATCTCCACCGGAAGAACCGGGGAGCCTCCTGTACGCAAACCACATCGGCGTCGAGTTCGCGGAGCACCCGGATGGCGGCCGGCCGCTCGTCGCGTAGCGACCGCACGTTGTATGCCACGACCCTGAGCTTGACCACGACTGCTGAGCCTAACCCCCCGTGTTGATCACGCAAAAGTGGGGCGACACGCCGAAATGTCGCACTTCGTTGCACGGTCGCCGCCCTCCGTGACCGGCGTGTCGCCCCACTTTTGCATGATCAACGGCATTAGGTGCGAGCGAGGTCGGCCGCGCCGACGATGCCGGCGTCGTTGCCCAGCGTCGCCACCCTTATCTCCGCCTCCGGCCGGTGTCCCTTGCCGGTCACGTTGGCCGAGTACGCCTGCCGGGCGGGGTCGAGCAGCAGAGCTCCGGCCGCGGACACGCCGCCGCCGATCACGAACACCGCCGGATCGAGCAGGGCGGTCAGCGACGCCAGCGCCTCCCCCAGCCACCGGCCGAGTTCGGCCAGCAACGACAGCGCCATCTCGTCGCCCTCCGTAGCCGCTTTCGTGACCATCGGACCGGTGATCATCATCGGGTCGCCGCCGGCCAGTTGCAGCAGCTTGCCGGCCGCGCGGGGGTTCGACGTCGCCGCCGATCGCGCCTCGCGGACCAGTGCCCTCCCGCTCGCGTACTGCTCCAGGCAACCGCGGTTCCCGCAGCCGCACAGGTGCCCACCCGGGACGACGCGCATGTGGCCGATCTCCGCACCGATGCCGTGTGCGCCTCTGTAGAGCGCGCCCGCCAGCACCAGCCCACCGCCGACTCCGGTGCCGAGGGTCACACAGACCATGTCGTCGACGTCCTCGGCCGCGCCGAACCGGAACTCGCCCCACGCCGCGGCGTTGGCGTCGTTCTCCACCACCGACGGCAGACCGGTCGCCGCCGTCACGTGGTCGCGGACCGGGACGTCGCGCCAGGCCAGGTTAGGCGCGAACAGCGCCGTCGATCGTTGAGCGTCGACGAAACCGGCTGTTCCGACTCCGACTGCCGCCACGTCATGCTTATCAGCAAGCTCCCGCACCACCGCAACGGTCTCGTCGACGGTCGCGGCCGGATCGGTGAACGGCGTGTCGCGCCGGGTGTAAGAAATGATCTTTCCGGAGTCGTCGACCACTCCCCCGGCGATCTTCGTACCCCCGACGTCGACGCCGATGGCGAGCGCCACCTCAGCTCTCCACCCGCTTCTTCAACTCCTTGAGAGCCGTGTCGATGATCACTTTCTCGGCTTTGCGTTTCATCAGGCCGAGCAGCGGGATGGCGATCTCGACGCTGAGCTGATACGTGACCTCTGTGCTGTTCTCACCCGAGGGCACCAGGCGGTACGACCCGTCCATCGCTTTGAGCAGCCCGCCTTCCACGAGGGTCCAGCGCACCTCGGTGTCGTCGTCCCATTCGTACGACAACGTGTAGGTGTCCTTGATCGCACCCGCGTCCAGGACGAACCGCGCTTCCGCCGGTCGTTCGGCCTCGTCGTCGTACACCGTGAGGATCTCGACCTGCTTGACCGAGGCAGTCCATTCCGGGTAGGCCTCGAGGTCGGCGATCACCGCCATCACCTCGGCCGGTGGGGCATCGATGGAGATACTCGAAGTCGTTTGCTCGGCCATGGCTCGTCCCTCGTCGCCAGCGTCGTGTCACCGCCAATGGTGGCGAAGCGACCCTATCGGTCCTGGTAGGCGCGCGGCTCGCCGCATGGCCGATCCCGCTCGAACTCGTCCTTCAGGGCGTGGATCCGCCGCTTGTAGCCGTGCACCAAGGACTCGCGGAGCCGCGGTATCCGGCGAGGTGGCATGGGGTGCGCCGGATCGGCGCGCAGGAACCAGTGGACGATCACCCCGTCCCGCCACGGCTCGAGCCAGATCTCCGCCGAACCGTTCATCGCGCCGCCTACCGTCCACTGGATCCCCTTGCTCCCCCTGTCGCGGGCGATGCTGAGGGTGAGTTCGGGCCACCACTCGCGCCACAGGGCCGGATCGGCGAACCTGGCCGCCAGCTCGGCCGGACCGGCGACGACGAACGACTCATCGATGATGTCGATCGCCGGTGCCATGGCAACACCCTAACGAGCCGGAAGATCGGCGCGATGCCGCCGTGTTGCGGCAGACTGGCTGCATGCGGAGCGGCCGGCTGCCGGGACGGGCCGAAACGTGAGCACGATGGGACCCCACCCGTTCGACGAACGGCACTGGCGAGCCGTCGCCGTGGCGCGCCCGGGTCTGCTCGCGCTCGTAGTGGCCCTGACCGCCGCCGCACGCGACGACATCAGCAACCCGTGGTGGCTCGTCGCCCTCGCGCTCGTGGCGATCACGGCGGGTCTTACTCAGCGCGCACTCCCGCACGCATGGCCCCAAGCGACGGCGGAAATGGCCGCCGCCGCGGTCATCGTCGGGTTGGGCATGCCCGAGTCGTACCTGGGCCTGCCGTACCTACTGGTGCCGGCGTTCGCCGGCGGTCTCGCGGCCAGTGTCAGCGGTGCTGCATTGGGTACCGGCGCGGGGACGGCGGGCCTGCTCATCGGGCTGGTCATGCGGCCTACCCCGCTGGACGCGGGCAGTCTGGTCAGTGTCGCGCCGTGGGTTCCGATGATCTTTGCCACCGGTCTCGTCGGCGCCCGGGTCCGCCGCCAGCAGACCATGCGACCGGCGGACGTCACACGCTATGGCGCGGCCAACCGGCTGCTTTCCGAATTACGGGTCGTATCGCGCCGGCTGTCCGGCGGGCTCGACCCGGTGACGCTCGCCAACGGCCTGCTCGACGACGTCTACAGCCGCACCAATGCGCGGCGCGCCGCCCTGCTCGTGCGCCGCGAGGGTCGCGTTCTGCTGCCGCTCGCCCGCCGCGGCGGTGACGACACCTGGCTGGCCAAGGCCGAGCAGGACGCCCTGGTGCTGGACGCGTGGACGGCCGAGACGCCGGCCAGCGCGGCCAACCGCCGCCGCGGGCACCGGCTGGTCATCCCCTTGCGGGTAGGGAACCGCACGATCGGGGTTGTCGTGGCGGACGTAGCGGATCCGGCGTCGCCTGACGAACTCGCCCGGCTCGCCCGCTCCACTGACGACGGTGCGCTGCGACTGGAGACCGCCCTCCTGTTCGACGAAGTGCGTGAGATTGCCACCCGGGAAGAACGGCGCCGGCTCGCCCGTGAGATCCACGACGGCATCGCCCAGGAGCTCGCGTCTCTCGGGTATCTCATCGACGACCTGCAAGCCCGCGCCAGAGATGCCGGCTCGCGCTCGCTGGCGATCACTCTGCGTAAGGAGGTCACGCGGATTCTGTCCGACCTACGCCATTCCATCTTCGATCTGCGTAGCGACGTCCCGGACGATGTCGGGATCGGGACGGCCCTGGCGGGTTACGCTCGCCAGGTGGGATCGCAGACCGGACTCACCGTCCATTTGGTCCATGAGGAGTCGCATGAGCGGCTCCGCCCCGAGGTCGAAGCCGAACTGCTGCGGATCGGTCAGGAAGCCATCACCAACGTCCGCAAACACTCCAGTGCCCGCAACCTGTGGGTCACGGTGGCGGTCAATCCGCCCTCGGCGCGCGTACAGGTCGCGGATGACGGAATGGGGCTCGGCGTCCGGGCTCGCGATCGCTACGGGCTCGACATCATGGCCGAGCGGGCCCGGCGGGTGGGCGCGACATTGTTGATAGAGAACCGGCCCGAGGGAGGTACCGTCGTGGACGTATCTCTTGGGGTCGACGAGGGGGATGGATAGTGCCGGCGACAGTCCTGCTGGTCGACGACCACGACCTGATCCGCCAGGGTTTGCGGCGGGCGTTCGAGCGCGACGCAGAGTTCTCCGTGGCCGGTGAGGCGGGAACGCTCGCCGAGGCCAAGATGCTTGCCGAAACCCTCCGCCCCGACGTCTGCGTCATCGACGTCCGGTTGCCGGACGGCAACGGCCTCGAGCTCGCTCAGAAGCTGCGAGAAGCCCGCTCCGACGTGGGCATCGTCGTTCTGACCATGTATGCCGGCGACGAGCAGATGTTCGCTGCACTGGATGCCGGCGCCTCGGCGTTCGTCCCCAAGAGCGCTCCGAGCGACGACGTGGTGGCCGCCGCGCGCCACGCCGCTGCAAAGCCGACGTCGTTCGTCGCCGACGATCTCGCCGCCGCCATGCATCGCCGCCTCAACCCCACCGGCCCGCAACTGACCAGACGTGAGCGCGAGGTGCTCGACCTGCTCGCCGAAGGCCTGGGAGTCGCCAGCATCGCCCGCAAGCTCTACATCAGCGAATCAACCACGAAGACACACGTTTCCAAGCTCTACGACAAGCTCGGTGCGGCCAACCGGGCCCAGGCCATCATGGCGGCGGTACGTGCCGGTCTGCTGGACGACACCGACGGGGAGTGAAGGGCGGCCCGCCGCTGGGCCGCAGTTGGCAGGCCGACGGCCGGTCAGTCCAGCAGGCGACGCAACGTCGCCACTGAATGATCCCAACTCCATTCCTCCTGCACCCACGCCCTCGCCTTGTCGCCCAGCACGCGGACCAGCCCTGGATCACCGAGCAACTCCGCCGCCCGGGCCGCGATGACGGCAGGGTCGCGAGCGTCGACCACGTATCCGGTCTCGCCGTCAAGCACGGTCTCCGGCGCGCCCCCGCTGTCACCGACCAGCACCGGGCAGCCGGAAGCCTGCGCCTCGAGGAAGACGATGCCCAGCGCCTCCGGCTCCAGGCCACCGAGCCGAGTCCGGCACGGCATTGCGAACACGTCGCCGGCGTCGAACCACGCCGGAGCGGCGGACCAGGGCACGGCGCCGGCGAACATCACCGAATCCCCGACCCCGTACTCGCGGACGAGTCGCTCGAGCTTGCGCCGGTACGGCCCGTCGCCCACCAGCAGCAGCAGCGCGTCCGGCACCTCGGCGATGATCCGCGGAGTGGCCCGGATCAGCGAATCCTGGCCCTTTCGCGCGATGAACCGGGAGACGGACAGCAGAACCGGCCGGCCGGGGTCGATTCCCAGCCTGGCCCGGATCTGCGCGCCACCCTGGCCGGGCCGGAAGCTCGAGCTGTCGACTCCGGGCGCCAGCCGGACCATCCGCCGCTTGGCCGAGTGAGACAGGGCGGGTGATATCCGCCGCCGGCAGAATTCCGAGACGTAAGTGAGCACGTCGCACGATTCGCCAATGCTGTGCAGCGCCTTCCTGGCAGCGGGAACCTTGGCCCACCAGGTCTCATGGCCGTGAGTGAGCCCCACGATGCGGCCGGCACCCAGGTCGCGAAGCGGCCGCGCCAGCAGGCCGAGCGGCGCGGCGGCGCCGAACAGCACCGAGTCGCAACCGTGGTCACGAAAGACCTGCCCGACTCTCCGTCGCACCGTCGGTGTCGGTAACAGGGTCGACGCGG
>Ga0299914_10001292_pt1 | contig 16454 bp, 14 predicted proteins | sample RVTome_10_FD_201361 | JGI IMG/M metagenome (GOLD analysis project Ga0299914, IMG submission 201361) | Soil microbial communities from uranium-contaminated site in the Upper Colorado River Basin, Wyoming, United States - RVT153D57 (version 2) ...
CAAGAAGCTAGAAAACTAGACCTGACGGGTTGGATCAGAAATGAACCCGATCGCACCGTCCGGCTCGTCGCCGAAGGGCCTGAAGCGGCTCTGCAACAGTTGGTAGATTGGTTGCACATTGGCTCGCCTTACGGCCATGTAGACAAGGTAGATGTCACCTGGTCAGAAGCAACGGCCGAATTTACTAATTTTCAGGTGAGTTGGTATGGGTAGTGGATCGGCCGTCAACATTCACAGCCGCGAACGTCTGGCCTGGGCCTTTGTCCTGACTGGTTCCACGATATTTTTCACCCTGCTCGTGGCCATTCCCTTCCTCATTAATGCCACCATTCAACGCACCACCCAATCTTTAGATATTGTTTTGGAAGCACATCAAGGCACAGTGAGCCTGAATGATGCTCAAGGGGTGCCGCGGGCAATTCTACCCGGCGATCCGCCCCGATCTTTCGAGGCCCAGGCCAGCATTCGCACCGGCTTTCCGGCCAACGGCTTTGTCTTCATTAACTCCCCCAACGGGGGTGGGCAGTTGGCCCGGCTACAGATGTTCGCCAACACCATATTGTTGATCGAGCAAGCGGACAGCCCTCGTTTTGAGTCCAGCGCTAGTCCGTACGAACTGCGATTAAGCTTGGAAAACGGCCGTCTCCACTTCAAAGTTTTACCAGATGGGACACGGCCCTTTCTCATCACCCTGGCCACGCCCCACGGGGCCATTGACATTGCGGAAGCAGGCGAATATACCATAAATATTGCCCCGGAAGAGACACAGATCGTGGTGCAGTTGGGGCAGGCGCAATTGACAGCCGGAGGCGAAACCATAACCCTTTTACCCAACCAACGTGCAGAATTCTACGGCGACAGGCCACTAATTGGCCCCCTCATTCCGCAAGAAAATCTCATCGCCAATGGCAACTTCCGCCAGCCGTTACTGTCACCCGAGGCCGGTTGGCAAAAAACTGCCTGGAATATTGAGTTGCCTGATCAACCCAAAGGTGTAGTCCGGCAAATCCAAACAACGGAGCAATCCAGCTTACGGCTCACCCGCAACGGCATCGGTCATGCTGATATCCACTTCGACCAACCACTTGATATAGTCGTCCCGGCCGCCGAAGATGAGGCCACCCTCTGGCTGCAAATCAAGTTCCGCATCCTCAGTCAAAGCCTCGAAGTATGCGGTTTTCAGGGCAGCGAGTGCCCTTTGTTTATACAGTTAGCCTATGAGGACGAGAGCGGCAACCCTCAATCCTGGCAGCAAGGTTTCTATACGCTGGCAGGCCGGGGCGATACCTCACCTTATCTCTGCTTTTCCTGTGCCGGTGTCCGTAGCGGCCATGAGCAGATTATGGCCAATGAGGTAGTAATATATGAGATTGATATGGAAGAAATCGGCCGTTTAGGTCCCCTACCCCATCGCCTCACCCAAATCAGCCTCGTCGCCTCCGGCCACAGTTTTGACGTAGAAATCCTGGATGTAAGTCTCTTTGCCACTGCGGTGAACCAGTAACAAAAGCCTATGTCTACTCCATTGCTTCATACTTTACGCAGCTATATACCCAATTTCATTGTTCATTATCTGGTAGAACACCCGGAACCACCGGCTGCTCCTACGGGTTCAACGATGCAAGCGGCCGTTCTATTTGCCGATATTTCTGGTTTTACGGCTCTAACAGAACGGCTGGCACAAGAAGGGTTGGAGGGAGTAGAAGATCTGAGTCGTCTATTGAATGATTATTTTGGTCAACTTATTGATACCATCATCACAAATGGCGGTGATATTGTCAAATTTGCCGGAGATGCATTATTAGCCTTGTGGCCTGTCCCCAATACCAACGAGTCCAATTTAGGCAGTGAAACGTTACGGGCCACTCATACAGCCCTGATGGCGCAGAAACGGCTGAAAAATTACAACACGCCTCATGGTCAGCCATTATTTTTGCGTATTGGGATTGGGGCAGGCTTAATGGTGACATCACAGTTAGGAGGATTATATGGTCGTTGGGAATTTCTGGTGATGGGACAGCCTTTGTTGCAAGTAAATCAGGCCGAGCATCAGGCAGGCAATGGGGATGTAGTGCTATCACCCCAGGCCTGGGCACTTGTTGAGGAGGATTGCAGTGGTGAGGAAGTAGAGAGTGGTTGTGTTCGAGTAACGGCCGTTGCCCACCTCCCACCTGCTACGCCCACAAAACTACCTGCTTTACCAGAAACAAGTCAAGATGGCCTACAAACCTATCTACCTGGTGCTATCCGACACCGAATCCTGGCTGGACAAACTGGTTGGTTGGCTGAATTGCGGCGCGTGTCCATTCTTTTCGTCAACCTTTCCGACCTCAACTACCGAACGACCCTCGAACAAGCTCAAGCTGTAATGCTGGCTTTGCAAACGGCTCTCTACCGTTACGAAGGCAGTGTGAACAAAATCAGTGTGGATGATAAAGGGGCCACCTTGGTCGCTGCTCTTGGTTTACCTCCTTTATCTCATGAAGATGATGCGGTGCGAGCACTTTTGGCGGCATTGGACATCTTCAAAGCGTTGCAAGCGTTGGGTTTGCAGTGTGCTATTGGCGTTACCAGCGACCGTGCCTTTTGCGGTTCCATTGGCAATAATGAGCGCCGTGAATATACCATGATAGGGGATGTGGTAAATCTAGCAGCTCGGCTGATGCAAGCTGCCGGCACAATAGATAACAGTTTACCTTGGTCAGAAATTCCTATTCTTTGTGACGCAACCACATTTTTAGCTGCCAATGCCCGAATTGACTTCGAAGTATTGCCTAAAATCACTGTGAAAGGGAAAGCGGAAGCTATTGCTGTCTTTCGACCTCTATTTAAAATTGAGCCGATATCTACACAGCAGATGGCTAAGAGAATTGTTGGCCGTGAAGTAGAGCAACATTTACTGGAAATATCACTTTCTGCGTTAAACAACGGGGTGGGCGATACAATTATCATTGAGGGTGAAGCTGGGATTGGCAAAACGCAGCTCCTTTCTGAAATGGTGAGTAAAGCGAAAGAGATGGGTGTCTCCGTGTTGCTGGGAATTGGTGATGCGATTGATCGGACAACGCCTTACCTGGCCTGGCAGCCTATTTTTCAGACGATGTTGGGGGTGAGTATGGCGGGACAAACGGCCGTTGCCCCTGAAGAAATCCTGTCTCAAATTGCTAACGAATCAGATTTCGTAGAACGCGCCCCCCTCTTAAATGCTGTCTTGCTCACCAACTTGCCAGAAACTGAACTCACCTTACAAATGACTGGCGAGGCACGGGCGAGCAGTACCCAAACCTTGTTGGTCGAACTTCTACAGAGATTCATCACCCAACCTACCCTGTTGATTCTTGAAGATGCTCACTGGCTTGATTCAGCGTCGTGGGCATTGGCTTTCCAGGTTTGGCGGCAAATCTCGCCGCTGTTATTTGTTATTGCTTCACGGGCATTTGCCCAACCCACTTTAGAAAGAAAAAACTACCCAGTAACTATCTCCATCCCAGAGGAATTTCAGCGTATTCAAGCGGTCGCTCAGACAAAACGAATTGAACTATTAAATCTGTCCCTCACAGAAACATCGGCCCTTGTATGCCAGCAGTTCAATGTTGACAAAATACAAGAACCCATTATTGACTTTATTTACCGTCGAGCTGAAGGACACCCTTTTTTTACTCAAGAAATGGCTTACAGCCTGCGTGAAGCTGGCTTCATAAGCCTTCAAAACCGACAGTGCTTCATGACCGCAGACGTTAACACCTTGCATGAAATGGATTTCCCCGACACCATTCAAAGCCTGATTACCAGTCGGGTAGACAGGCTAGAACCAGCCCAACAAATAGCGCTCAAAGTAGCCAGCGTCATTGGACGCATCTTTTCCTTTAAACTCCTTTATGATATTCATCCTATCACCGAAGACAAACCCTTTCTCACTAGCTACCTGACAACTTTATCTCAACAAGACCTTATCTCACAAGAAACACCAGAGCCTGACTTAACCTATTCATTTAAACACATTCTGACGCAGGAAATTACCTATAACCTACTCCTCTATTCCCAAAGAAGACAGCTTCATCACGCCATCGCCGAATGGATAGAGAAAACCTATAATGATAATCTAAGCCCCTACTATTCACAATTAGTCCATCATTGGCTAGAAATCATTAAAACATCACAAACCGAACCTGAATTCGTGTTAAGAGCTATAGAATATCTGGCACTTACGAGCAGACAAGCTCTACGCGATGGTGCTTACCAAGAGGCCATCAGCAGTCTGCAAAAGGCTATTCAAATAGGACGAAAATGGCGAGATGAACGTGGTGTTCGGCAAAGTAATATTTGGAGTCAAATGGCGCAATGGCATCGGATGCTAGGAGAAGCATACTTTGATTTGGGGCAATCAGGCAATAGCTGCCACTTTTTTGAGCAAGCGATCTTACTCTCAGGGGAGACATTGCCAGCTACGCCCGAAAATTTACGCCTTTCCCTATTTCATCTAGTCTGGAAACATATCCTCTATCGTAGAAGATTATTGCGCAAGCTAAGACCAATTGGATCACCCAATAGCCCAGAATATATTATGTCATATGAAAAAGCCAAGGCTTTTCGGCAATTAGGCCATCTCTATTTGTCAACAAACAATTTGGTTCTCGCCCTTTTTGCTACTTTACGCAGCTTTGAGCTTGCCGCCCAAATCAATGTATCTACAGAGTTAGCCCGTACTTATGCTAATCTCTACCTACTGGCTACTCTTTATAGGTGCAAATTTTTAGTGAGAGACTACGATTCCCTGGCTCGCAAAACGGCCGGACAAGCCAAACTTAAGGCAGGATTATACCGACTCTCAGGTCATGGCGAAGATATCATCCAAAGAATGGTAGAAGCATCAGACGGCTTATCAACACAAGCCTGGGTTTACCATTCTATCGGCCAGGCTAATATAGGGAATGCCCCTTGGGTGGATGTTCGAATCAATTTTAGAAGAGCAGCGGGAATATTTGAGGGATTGGGTGATTCTCGTGGTTATGGCGATTGTCTGAATGCCGAAGGATTCGTGCACTATTGTCAGGGAGAATTTAGGCCTAGCCTGGGGGTTTTTTCCGAATTATCTCAATTGGGGCAGAGGATTGGCAACACCGAATATCATGTCTCCGGGCAAATCGGACAGGCAGCCAATTTACTTCTATTAGGGCAAACAACGCAAGCAATAGCTCTTATTCAGGAAACAACTTCCTTATTGGCAGAAATTCCTGAAGCTCAAATCTATGAAGTAGCCCTCACCGGACTGTTAGGTTCTGCTTTGATGAGATCAGGACAAGGACAGGCAGCCTTTGCAAAGGTTGAAACAATCATTCGTTGGCTTGATCAGCCGTTGCCCGGCCCTATAATCGTTGAGAATGGCTTTGATGGTATTGCGGTGGTTCATTTAGCTAAATGGCAAAAGGCTCTGTTAACTAAAGACGGTCAAGATATAACATTATGTAAACAAGCCCTTAATAAAACCATTGAAGTATGGCAACAATTTTCCAAACGACACCGTGTTTGTTTGCCCAAAATCCGGCGCCTCCAAGGATCATATCATTGGCTATCACACCACCGCTGGTTAGCTCATTTTGCCTGGCATAGAAGTTTGATTTACTCTCGAAAGCTAGCTATGCCCTATGAAGAGGCTGTCAGCCTGTTGGAAATAGGTAGACATATGAGGCGCAACAATCCCCTCCGCAAATATTATTTAAATCGTGCAGCGGCTATTTTTGAAAAGTTAGAAGCAACGTATGATCTGGAGCAAATCAAAATGATGGCAGCTAGCTAATAAGCGTTCCATTTCCCAGAGTATTTGTTTCCCAGGAAGTTAACCTGTACTAATCCAATTCTTCAGCCAGCTTTCCAGGTCTTGCGGCGTATTGGCCACAACGGCCGTAAACACCACCCCCGGATAATGCTGCTCAAACCAGGTCGGGGTCAGCACCTCCGGCCAATGATGGGGATTCACGGCCAACACCCCACGATTTTCAAAATCCCCCATGCCCGCATCATCGGCCGAAAAGCCAATCGTATAACGGCCGTCAAAACTCCCCCGTGCCGCTGCCTCAAACCATTTGTGGTCGGCCGTGGGTGGCAGCAGCACATAAACCCGCTTGTAATATTGCAGGGGTGACTGGCTGGGCACAATTTGCACATCTCGCGCCACCCGCAGCAATCGCAAAGCCAGCAATCGCGCCCCCTCATCCCCCACAAAGCGCACATCATACAGCCCATCCATATCGGCCCGGAAAACGTAAGACCAGATGTGCCGTTCATCCTCCTCTTTTTTGCTGCGGGTAAGCACGGCCGTTTCCTGATAATCCGGTCGCAGCACCATCAAACTCACATGCTTATGCAGCCGCGTCGAAGAGACTGCCACCCGCACCTCCTCACCTGGCGCGGGCTGTTCTGGCTCCACATTAATATGTGTGTCACCTGCCCCCACAATATTGATAGCCCGTTTATAACGGCCGATCGGCCGCAAAAAGGTATCGCGCCAAAAAATAGATTGCTGCCGCTTGGGTAAAGAGGGCGAGGAGCGCAAAAAGACCGTCAAAATCGAGGCTTCCGCCTCCACCGTTAAATACAATGATTCCCAGCGACACCAGGGCTGAATTTTCTCGCTCCACAAAATGAGTGGACTTTCGGGGTCTGTTCCACCTGTGGGGTCAATGCCAATTTGTAAATTGACATCGCTAGCCTCCAACTGGGTGGCCGGTGCCGGATCTTCACTCGACCAGGCCTGCCCTTCCACAGTCAATTCGTAATTATTGCCCGCCGCTGCCGGCACCTGCTGCCACAATCCCGCCACATGCGTTCCCCAAGGTGTACTAATTTGCTGCACCTGCCGGTTATCCAGAGCGAAATTGCTAAAAGCAGGCTTCCGGTTCTTCCAATTAGGATCATCTGCCACTGCCTCCGTCCACCAGGGTGTCCAGCCCGCACTCGTCACCAAGGTTTTGTCGCCACGAAACGGCCGAAAATCCTCATCCAGTGAGCCATTAAGAAGTAATACAAATTGTGCCATGATAGTCAGAATTACGTAATTACATGATTACGCAATTATTTATCAAAACCTAATCCTCGCTCCTTCAGCGAGACATACCGCTGGCGGCCGATAATCACATGATCTAACAGTTCAATATCCAACAGCCGTCCTGCCTGAACGATTTGCCGCGTCACATTCACATCCTCTGGTGAAGGCGAAGGATCACCAGAAGGATGATTGTGAACCACAATAAAAGCCGCCGCATTATCCCGAATCGCTGCTCGAAATAGCTCGCCAATCCGTACCACCGAGGTGTTGAGGCTGCCCACATAAATCGTCGGCGTACTGATCACCCGGTTGCGCGTGTCCAGCAAAATCAGCCGCAAGTGCTCCTGCTCCAAAAACATCATCTCCGACATGAGCAGATTGGCGGCATCTCCGGGCGAAGTCACACGCGGCCTTTCCTCCGGCGAAGCGGTCATCAAGCGACGGCCGATCTCCAATGACGCTTTCACCTCTACTGCTTTGGCTGGGCCAACCCCATTAACTTCCATTAGCTCAACAATCGAAGCACGCGATACCCCTGTCAGATTGCCAAAACGGGCCAAAATCCGCTCCGCTAACCGCAGCACATTTTCACCTCTCGCACCTGTCCGCAAAATGATAGCCAGTAACTCGGCCGTTGAGACCGCTCGCTCCCCAACCTGTATCAACCGCTCACGCGGCCTATCATTCGTCTCAAAATCACGCATCATTGGCACATATTCGACCGGATTATTCTCCTTCACACTGCCCTCCTTCATAAATAGGGTCTCTCTGATGAATTGTGCGGTAGGGGTAGGGCTTTTGGCCTGCCATACTGGGCGACCAAAAGCTACATCCCATGAATGAATCATAACAGCCTATGTTTTTACCACATTTGCTCATACAATCCAGCAAGATGCCATTCATCTCAATTTTGGGTATATTGGGGGGCACAGCGTAAGGGTCTATCAGAAAGACCCAAACGCCTAAAATCACTTGGGACTTACCCGGAGGTACATTTTGTCTGTTTACATTCATTTACACCGGGGCGTGATTCGCCTCTCAATTTGTCTATTTGTCCTATTCCTGGTTGCCTGTGGGGGTGAACCGGAAGTAACACCTGATGGAGAAGCTGTAGCCGTAGCCACAAACGTAGAAGTGGTGGCTGAACCGGAAGGGGTAACAGAAACGGCCGCACCCCAGGTGCTACCTACCGCCACTGCCACTCCGACCCTACCCCCACCACCCACCTTCACCCCCGTGCCTACCTCTACCCCCCAGCCAGCCACGGATACGCCTCTACCGCCAACAGAAACAGGGACTCCTACCGAAACCGCTACCGTTCCCACCAATACCCCACCGCCGACAGCCACCAACACACCCATTCCCCCTACCCAACCACCGGCTGCTACCCAACCACCGGCTGCACCAACTATACCAGCCAATCCAGTCCTGGGCGCCAACATATTACCCAACGGCTCCTTTGAGAGCGGATGGTACCACACCAATGGGATCGGCGAACTACAAACACCCAACAATTGGACATTCCAATGGGATGAAGGGCCAACAGGTTTTGGCGGCCAGCCCTGGGATGTATGGGTTCGGCCCGAAATGCGGGTATTGTCACGAGGGTTTCTCCCCGCCCACGAACATGCTCTCTTCATCTTTGATGGCGAACAAACCGTTAAAGTATTCAAAGGCTTTGGCGCTATCAGCTATCGCATGTTCACCGATATGACTCTGGAACCAGGTACCTACATCTTTGAAATCAACCTCTTTACAGATTTATACATGGATTTTCAGGGCGGCCAAAAGGTTTGGGCTGATGATCCTCATGCCGGTGAAATTCGTTTTATTGCTCCTGGCGGCGGTACCGGCTGGTTCCTTCCCGCCTTTGGCCGCAAGAACACCTTCACCCACTCTTTTACCATCGCCGAGACCCAATCGGCTCAAATAGGTGCGGGCATTCGCGGCCGTTTCGCCATCGCCAACAATGGTTGGTTCCTGGATGATTGGTCGCTGCAAAAGGTGGAGAATTAGGTGCAACTTTGATAACATGGGAGCGTACAGAAGACAGTCAGTTATGAGCTGATAACCATATTACCAACAAGGAGTGATGGAACCATGAGTGACGAGCAGGTCCCCGACGTAAAAGAGATCAAGGAACGATTGAAAGTGGAGATTCCGGTAGAAGAGGAACTCTCTAAGGCCGACATAAAAAGCATAGACGTAGCTGCTGAATTGAAGGATTTAGGACGACAATTTGCCGATACATTACAGACAGCCTGGAACAGCCAGGAACGGCAGCGCATTGAAGCCGAAATCCGCGAAGGTGTAAAATCTTTTGCCGATGAGGTAGACAAGGCCATTCGTGAGGCCAAAGAAAGCCCAACGGCCGCTCGCGTCCGGGAAGAAGCCGGGCAAGTGGTCAACAAAGTCGAAGCCACTGACGTTGGCCGTAGAGTCAGAAGTGGCCTCGTACAAGGCTTACAGTGGCTCAGTGAAGAGCTGGGTAGACTGGCCGATCAATTCACACCGTCAGAGTCAACAAGCACTGAACCTGAAAGCAGTGACGAGTAATCTTTAACCGCCTACCCGATTATGGGGAACACGGCCGCTTGTGATGCATGCAAACGGCCGTGTTTTTTGTTGTCAAACTTTCATCTCCTCAAAATGCCTGATATAGGTTATGATTGGGTCAGCAGGTAAGAGGTTGAGACCATGAACCAAGAGTTAATTCGTCAAATCAGCGCATTTCCCACCGCCACGCTTCATGAAGCCATGGGCAAATATGGGGCCTTACCCTCTTCTATTAAACCTATTAGCCCGGAGATGAGAGTGGGGGGCACGGCCGTACCCGTTCACACCATGCCCGGCGACAATATGCTGCTCCACCGCGCCATTGCCCGGGCTTCGGCCGGCGATATCATCATTGCCCACGTTTCTGATTTTTGGGAAGCAGGCTACTGGGGCGAAATTATGGCCGTAGCTGCCCAGGCCCGGGGCATTGCCGGATTGGTCATTGATGGCTGCGTCCGCGATGCCGATCCCATTACTGCCCTCGGCTTTCCTGTCTTTGCCCGTGGCCTTTGCATTCGGGGTACAACGAAGTTTGGCAGCGGCACACTTAACCAACCCATCACCATTGGCCAGGTCCCCATCCACCCTGGTGACATTGTCGTTGGTGACCGCGATGGTGTAGTCATCGTTCCCGCCGGACGTCTCACCGAAACCATCGAAAAAGCCCAGGCCCGTGAAGCCAAAGAAGCCCAGGTCATGGCTCGCTTGCGAGCCGGCGAAACAACCCTCGATATTTATGGCTGGCAGTAATAGCCAAATAAGGTGCCCTCATGAATGAACCAATTTGGGACATTGCCCATCTGGCCCATGTTGAACTGTACACACCAAAGCCGGATGAGAGTTTGGCATTCTTCACCGACATTATGGGGATGTCCATTAGCAGTCAGCAAGGCGATTCCGTCTATCTGCGTGCCTACGATGACTATGAACACCATACCCTCAAACTAACCGCCCATAACCAGGCAGGCATTGGCCATTTTGCCTGGCGTGCCCGCACTCCCCAGGCACTCGAACACCGCGTCGCAGCCATCAAAAAAACAGGCCTAGGACAAGGCTGGACAGAAGGCGATAATGGTCATGGCCCGGCCTATGCCTTCAAGACCCCCGACGATCATCATGTTGAAATCTACTATGAGACGGAGTGGTATCGGCCGGAGGAAAGCGATAAACCCGCTCTCAAAAATCAGGCCGCTCGCTTTCCAGGCCGGGGGGCCAATCTGCGCCGCCTGGATCATCTCAACCTGCTGGCCAGTGACATACCGGCTATGCGGGTCTTTCATACCGAGGTATTGGGTGCCCGCCTGACCGAAACAATTATCTTTGATGATGGCTCGGAAAAGGCCCTCTGGTTTGCCGTGAACAACAAATCCTATGACCTGGCGATAGCCGAAGATCACACGGGCAGTCGCGGCCGGTTGCATCACGTCACCTATGCCGTCAACAGCCGCGAAGAGGTGCTGCTGGCGGCCGACATCTGTCTGGAAAACGGGGTGTTCATCGAAACAGGGCCGCACAAACATGCTATTCAACAAACTTTTTTCCTCTACATTTATGAACCTGGCGGCAATCGCTTTGAAATTGCCAACGCCACGGCTCGCCTGATCCTGGCTCCGGATTGGCAAACGGTTGTGTGGAGCGAGGCCGAACGCAAAAAGGGGCAAGCCTGGGGACTGCAAACGGTCGCCAGTTTCCATACCCACGGCACACCACCCGTAGGAGATACATGATGGCCAGGAAATTATTGGTTATAGGTGCCCATTCGGCCGATTTCGTCTGGCGTTCGGCCGGGGCCATTGCCGTGACAACCGCCAATGGTGGTAGTGCGTTGGTGGTAGCCCTCTCTTATGGTGAACGAGGCGAATCGGGCAATTTGTGGCAGGAACCGAATCAAACAGTTGAAAACGTAAAACGCATCCGGCACGAACAGGCAGAACAAGCCGCCGCCGCAGTCGGGGCAACTTTCCGCTGCTTCGATTTGGGTGACTATCCCTTGATGATTGGTGATGAGGCCATGACTCGCCTGGTTGAGCTATTTCAGGAGGAAGAGCCGGATGTTTTAATAACCCATACCCCGGTTGACCCCTTCAACCCGGATCATCCTGTGGCCTATCAAGCTGTGCAGAAAGCGCGTCTGTTGGCAACTGGAGCCGGGGTCGCCAGTGCCTTTAAGCGGATCAGACCACCCGATTGGTATCTGTTTGAGCCACATCAACCGGAGCTGTCAGAGTTTGTGCCCAATACGTTCGTGGATATTACCGCCGTTATCAACCAAAAAATAGCTGCCATGAACGTGATGGGAGCGCAAAGCTATCTCAAAGAGTATTACACAGAATTGGCGGCCCGGCGCGGGAATCATGCTCGCCGTATTTCCGGCAATTCGGCCGTGAAATTTGCCGAAGCCTTTCAGCGTATGCTTCCCTGGGTGGTAGATACTTTGTAAGGAAGGAAACAATGCCCCATCTGATATTAGAATACACTAACAATATCGAGCCATTTGCCGTGCAGCCACTGCTGGGGCGGTTGCACGAGGAGGTAGTCGCCACAGGTGCAGTCAATCTGAAGGGATTAAAAAGCCGCGCCATTCGTCTGACCGATTACCGTCTGGCCGATGGCGATGAGCGTTATGCCTTTGTCCACGTGCAGATGTGGATTCGTGACGGCCGTTCCCACGAAACAAAACAAGAGATGGCCCAACGGGCGATGGCTATACTCGAGGAAACCTTTGGCCACCGTCGCCAGGACGGCTATCTATCCCTGTCCGTAGATATTCAGGAAATGGCCAAAGGCATCGCTCTTACGAATCACAACATCCCGGCAAAATGAGCCAGCGCCGCATCTAGCAGTGCCAATTGAGCCTGATTTTTCAACAACGGCTGTATTTCCTGTACGCCCCAAAAACGGCTCTCCACCACATATTGATCAAACTCTATTGCTTCGGGGATGAATTGCTCAGCCGTTGCCACATAAACCAGTTGCAAAAAATCAGGATGGGGGTAAGGATAATCCTCGGGTCTCAACGATAGATGATGGTAATGGATCACGCCCAACAAAACGGTATCACGCACTGTCCAACCTGTCTCCTCTAACAATTCGCGGGACAAAGCCTCCTCGACTGTTTCTCCCTTTTCCCATCTTCCTCCTGGCACGATGTAATATTCCCCATTTGGATCAAGCACCGTTAACAATTCTCCCTCCCGAAAAACAACGGCCCGTACTGAGGAAACATAAGCCAATGGTGGCAGCTCTGAACTGAGATAATAGGTGATTTCTAAAGGAAAACGGCCGTTCCCCCAAACGGCTGTTTCTCGCACCAAAGGCTCCAAATCAGTCAAAAAATCTGCCAACTCCTCGTTCATGATCTAAAAACGTAACACGTAAGGAAATTACGTTTTACATTTTACGTTTCACGTTTCACACCTCGACCCACCTGTGGCAACACACTCTTTGCCATCGCCTCCAAGCCGTCCAAATCATCCAAATCCAACCATTGCAGCATCACCCGATAAATACCGGCTTCGGCCCAACGCCCCAACTGCTCCACAATCTGATTGCCTGTGCCCACAGCCAGTCTCGCTTCCTGGCGCAGCTCCTCATAGGTGACATTGCGCGGCTCAAGTTTACGTTTCACTTCAGCCTCATCTCGCCCAAAAATACAGCCCGTCATCAAAGAGCGGCGCATGTCGCCGGGTTGGCGGCCGTTTTCCCTCAACAGCGTATCTAACTGCTCATTCCGCTGCCGCACTCCCTCAGGGGCAAGAAAAACCGCGTTCCACTCATCCGCATATTTAGCCACAAGGGGCAGCGTGCGCCTGGGGCCATTCCCCCCAATCAAGATGGGTGGACCACCTGGCCGCTGTGGCCGTGGCAGCGAAATTGCCTCTTGTACGCGAAAATACTCCCCAGCAAAATCCACCGGCTCATCACTGTGCAGTAAGCGGCTGATCACTTCCAATCCTTCCTCAAAGCGATCCATGCGCGACTTCACATCCAGCAAATCCCAGCCATAATTCCTGTGTTCCCGTTCCTGCCAGCCTGCACCAAGCCCCAGGTGGAGACGGCCGTTCGACAAATCATCCACTGCACTGGCCATCCGCACCGTCATCGTCGGCTGGCGGAAAGAAACCGGCGACACCATCGACCCAAACTCAATTCGCTCTGTATGACTTGCCAGCCAGGTCAATGAGACCCACAACTCCAACGAATCCTTGTCTGGGGGGTTGGCATTAGTATAGTGATCAGAACGATATAAACCCACAAACCCCAAATCCTCTACCGCCTGGGCAATTCGCTGAAAACGTGGCCAATTCAGCCCATTTTGACCCTCCAGCATAACAGCAACTTCGATCATGGTCACTTCTCCTCAAAGTAAAAACGCCTATCCTGTATGATACAAGATAGGCGTTGGTTGATATGACAGCACGTTAGACTAATTTCTAACTAGACAGCAACAGTTTCCAGATGAGGCTCCACTTGAGCCAGTATGCGCGGCTTCGGTACAGCCCCTGTGATGCGCTCCACAACTTCGCCGCTCTTGAACAACATCAAGGTGGGGATGCCGATGATACCATAGCGACCCGGTACGGCCGGGTTTTCATCTACATCCATCTTAGCTACGCGCAAACGTCCTTCATATTCGGCTGCCATTTCCTTTACAGAGGGGGCAATCATACGGCAAGGGCCACACCAATCGGCCCAAAAATCAACCAAAACTGGTAATTCAGAATCTAATACTTCAGCTTGAAAGCTCTCATCAGTTACTTCAAATGGTTTCGCCATTTCTATCTCCTTTGTTTTATCCTTTATCCGCCAGACAACGGTTAAATTATAATCTCTGATTGTATAGATGATCATAGATATGATATTCTTACCTGCCAAATTTTACAAGTCCAAGTCTTTTCGACAATTAGGAGTAATCTGTTCTTAGTGGTAAAACGTAACCAAAGAAGCTTTACCTGTAAGCGTTCACCCTCCCGGAGGTTTTTCCCAGAGAAGACCTTGCTAAGAGGAACCTCCGGGAGGATCAACCCCAGAGGAATGAACGGTTACCTTTACCTTTTACGTTTTACGCTTCAGGAGCTATCATGTCCCAAATGCTTATTACCAACGGCCGTCTCGTCACCTGGAACAGTTCCAATGAGATCATCGAAAATGGGGGATTACTGCTGGAAAACGGCCGTATCACAGCTATCGGCCCCAGCCAGGAATTAGCTGCTCAACATCCCCGCGCCAGCCAACTTGATGCCCAGGATCAACTCGTTATGCCCGGCAACACCTGTGCCCATACCCATTTCTATGGGGCCTTTGCTCGCGGCATGGCGATCCCTGGCCCTGCCCCCAAAGATTTTCCCGACATTTTAGAACGTCTCTGGTGGCGATTAGATCGCGCTTTGACTGTCGAAGATGTCAAATACAGTGCCCTCGTCTGCCTGGTAGATGCCATCAAACATGGCACAACCACCCTCATTGACCACCACGCCAGCCCCAATGCCCTGCCCCATTCCCTCGACCAGATTGCTGATGCCGTGGAAACGGCCGGTGTCCGCGCCGCCCTCTGCTACGAAGTCACCGACCGCAACGGGCCGGAGGAAGCCCGGGCTGGCATCCAGGAAAATGCCCGCTTCCTGCGAGCCGTCAAAGAGCGCAGCCATCTATTAGCAGCCACCTTTGGCCTCCACGCCTCTCTCTCTCTCTCTGATAACACCTTGGCCGATTGCCTCGATACTGCTCAAGATCTCAATAGTGGCTTCCACATCCACGTGGCCGAACACGAAGCCGACGAATACGATTCGCTGGAAAAATACGGCAAGCGCGTCGTGGCCCGCCTGGCCGATGCCGGTATACTCGGCCCCAAAACTATTCTGGCTCACTGCGTCCACATAGATCCGGCCGAAATGGCCCTCATTCGAGCCACCGGCACCTGGGTAACACACCAGCCGCGCAGCAATATGAACAATGCCGTCGGCACCGCTGACGTAGAAGGTATGTTGCGCCTCGGCATCCCTGTTTGCCTGGGCAACGACGGCTTCAGCAATAATATGTGGGCTGAATGGAAAACAGCCTATCTACTTCACAAAGTAGTGCATCGGGATCCGCGCCGCGCCAATGGCATGGACATTGTACAGATGGCAATCACGAACAATAATGCCCTCACCGATATATTTTGGCCAGAGCTGCCCATTGGCAAATTGGCCGTTGGTGCCGCAGCCGATCTGATTTTCGTGAACTATCATCCGACCACACCACTAACGGCCGGCAATTTACCCTGGCACATCATTTTTGGCTTTGAGAGCAGCCTGGTCACGACTACAATAGTGGCTGGCAAAGTACTCATGCGCGATCGCCAATTGCTGACGCTGGACGAGGCAGCAATTACAGCCCGCAGTCGGGAATTGGCCGCCGGTGTATGGGCACGATTTGAGAAATTAAGCTGATAGAGAGTGGAGACTAGAGATCAATAATCTCCAATCTCCACTCTCTAATCGCCTCTTGAGGTGTAAATATGATCGTTGTCGCCAGTGCAAACGGCCATGTGGGAATCCAGGCCGCCGTAGATGTTCTCAAGTCAGGGGGTTCGGCTGTTGATGCCGTAGAAATTGGCACCCGTATGGTGGAAGCCAACCCCGATGACCACTCTGTTGGCTATAATGGCTGGCCTAATATATTGGGCCAGTTAGAGTTAGATGCCAGTATTATGGACGGCCGTTCCCTCATGAGTGGGGCCGTCGGGGCTATGAAAAGCTATCCCCACGCCATCTCCGTGGCTCGTAAAGTGATGGAAACCTTGCCCCACGTTTTGCTCGTTGGCCCTGGGGCCGAGCAATTTGCTGCCGAAATGGGCTGCGAATCGGTGGAG
>Ga0299914_10001293_pt1 | contig 16454 bp, 22 predicted proteins | sample RVTome_10_FD_201361 | JGI IMG/M metagenome (GOLD analysis project Ga0299914, IMG submission 201361) | Soil microbial communities from uranium-contaminated site in the Upper Colorado River Basin, Wyoming, United States - RVT153D57 (version 2) ...
CGCCGCGTCCGCCTCTGCGAACAGGTCGTCGGCGGTCAGCAGGGAGTCCTCGCTTCCGGCATGGTATGCGATCCCGATCGAGGCGGTGGTGCCCACCGATCCGCCCTCCACGGGAACGCTCAGCTCGGCGATTCGGCGCCGCATGTCCTCGGCTACGCGAACCGCGCCTTCGAAATCCGCATCCACCAGAATGGCCACGAACTCGTCCCCTCCGAACCGGCCGGCGATGTCGGTGGACCGCACGGCCAGCTCGAGCGTCCGGGCCACGGCCCTCAGCATCGCGTTTCCGGCCGGGTGGCCGAATTCGTCGTTGATCTCCTTGAACCGGTCCAGGTCCACGAACAGCATGGCCAGCTTCGAGCCGGCCCGGTTGGCCTGACCCAGCTCCTCGCGCGCGCGCTGGATGAGCGCCCGGTAGCTGTACAGGTCGGTGAGCGCGTCGTGGGACGCGTCCCGGATGGCCCGGAAGTAGCCCCGGCTGATGTCCAGGAGCCCCAGCGCGAGCTCGGGGCGCGTCCTCACCATCGACTCGGCCAGGCTCAGGTAGCCGGCGAAGTCGGCCGTCACCCGGCCGAGCCCGCCGTTGGTCGACTCGCGCGCGTCCTCGAGCGCCCGTTCGATCTCCTCGATCTGGTCGTACGGGAGCCTCGACTTCCTGGGCTTGTGCTCGATGGAGAGGTCGAGCCCGGGGGGGATGTGGATGACCGCCCCCTCGGCCGCCTCGGGCTCGGCCAGGTCCAGGATCGAGCGCCGCGTGTAGAGCTCCTCCGACGGCCCCATGGCCGGGTGGTCCAGCGCCCCGTCGTAGGGCAGGACGTCGATGAACCCGAGGTGCGTGCCCTCCTTCTCCACCAGCCTGGACACGGCGCCAAGGTAGTGGAGCCCGCGCAGCTTCCGGAAGTAGCGCGACGACATGCGCTCCTCGTCCAGCATGGCCAGCGGGAGCCCGCCCGCGGCCGACACGAACCGGCGGCGCTCGGGCGGCATCGTCCTCAGGAGCCACGGCTCCCCGGCCGGGTCGATGCCCTTCTCCCCGAGGAACTCCGCGAGCTCGACGAACGACACGGAGGCGTCGAAGGTCCGCACGCCGTTCACCTCGGGGAAGTCGAGCCCGGCATAGAGGAGCGGGCGCTCCTCGCCCTCGTGCCTCAGCCAGCGCGCGAGCGCGATCGCGGGCGGCACCACCGGCGCGAGGTAGGGCAGGAGCTTCGGGTGCCGCGCGCGGCAGTACTCCACCACGAGCGGGTGCGTGGACCGGATCCACGTCCGCTTCTCCTCGTTCGCCCGCCACAGCTTGAGGTAGGCGAGCGCCACCAGCTCGTCGCCCAGCGTCTCGAAGTACACCTGGTCGAACCCGGCGCGCGTGAGCGCGTTGATGACCTGCTCGGGGCCCGCCGGATAGAAGTGGACGAAGATCTCGGGCGGCACGACCAGTACCACCGGCCCCATGGCGACGCGCTCGCGCAGCACCTCGAGCTCGTTCTCGGGGGCGATCGGGGGCGGTGTGGATGCGGGCGTGTCGGGCGAGCGGGCGGGGGACTCGGAGGGGGAGGGCTCATCGTGCCCCTCGCCCACCCCGGTATCGAGCACCTCCCCGGTCTTCTTCTCCAGGTCGGAGCCGTGCTTCCCGTTCCGGGTCTCGGACAGGTAGCCGTGACGGGCGAACGCACCCGTCCCCTCGCCGCGCGAATCCCCCACGGCGGGCGGCGTATCACCCGTCTTTCGGCGATCCGTCATGCTGAATCCACCGACCTCGATTCCGTTGTAAAAGGTCCCCCGAGCGAAGGCCCGAGGAATCAAGAAACACGCCGAACGCCGGCCTTACCAGACCCCCACCGGTCCCGATCCGCTAACTCGTTGCGAGGCATGGGGCGGCGGTCGGGAAGAGGCCGGATTCCGGCGCCGATGGGCACCCCGCGGTCCGGCCCGCGGGTGTGGTTTGTGGCGGCGCGGCAACGCGGGGGCGATACGGGGTCCCGGGTGAGCCAGATCGTTGGGGATGCGGCGGATACGGATCCCGTGATCAGGAGGGGCCGGCGCGGGGTGGGGCTCCGGGCCGTGGCGCGTGCCACCCGCACGGTCGGCGGAGGGCGCGCGGCGCCGATCATGAGCCCAGGTTCAATCTAACCCATTACCGCGTGGCGGCTTACGTCGCTCGACGACGTCGGGGGGGGGCCGAGTCGCGAGCATCGCGGATGTTAGATTCGGCCCGCTCGTGGCACCTCTATCTGTGGAGGGGGACAACCAGGGACGCGTCATCGGCTCGTTCCGCTCGGAGGAGCGGGAGCCGTCGCGCGTCGGTTATCCCGGGGGGGTGCTGTATGCGGGACCGCGAGCGACACGAGTGCATCATGGCCCGGAGCGAACGATCGTCTCTTCGGCTCCGGGGGCGGCCATGACCACTCGAGCCACCGCGCTGTGTGCGGAGTCCGAGGAGCTCCGGAAGAAGATGTTCGACGCCGTGAACGGGCGCCGTCTGGTCACCGTGCACGAACGCCTCGACGAATCGATCCCGACGAACGCCGAGTGCGTGGTGCTCGGCCTCGACGGCACCGAGTCGCGAACGGTCCTCGAGGCCTGCTTGAGCCAGCCCGCCGTGCAGGGCTTGCCGGTGATCGTCGTGTCCGACGCGCCCCTCATGGATTGGTTCCGCCGGCGCCTCGACCCGTGGGCCCGCATTACCGTGGAACAGGTCAAGCACGAGCTGCTGCCGCTCGTCATCCATGCGATCTGCAGCGGGGAACGCGAGAGAATCAGGGAGCAGGTCCGGAGCGCCACCCTGCAACCGCTGATGCGCAAGGCGATCGTGCTGGCCCTTCGAGCGTGTGAGACCCGTCCGTACCGACGGCCCCGACAACTGGCCGCCGCCCTCGGCGTGACGCTGACCGCTCTCGATGATGCCTTCCGCTCGGCGACCGGAGGCAGGTTCACGCCCAGCGACCTCTTGAGCGCGCTCCAGCTCGTTCGCGCTCTCGAACTCCGAGCCCAACACAGCTGGACGGCCTCTGCCAAGGCCATCGGCTTCTCGAGGCGCTCGCTGAGTCGGAAGGCGCAGGCGTGGCTCGGTTGCACGCTCAGGGAGCTGGACTCGTGGGGTGCACCGGCTCTGCTTGCACAGTTCGAGCGGGAGTACCTGCACCCGATGCTCGACGCCGCATGAGGCGGTGTCCGGAAATCCGAATCTTTGTCCCCAATCCGGCAAATCTGACGCTCGCGGATCCGATCCACGGCCTCCAAGTTTTCTCTGAACGGCGGCTACCTAGCTTGTTCGGGCGCCCAACGATTCAGAACCAACTGTAACCGAGAAAGGAGCCGTGTCATGCGTCACCTGCGAGCTGTCTTAGGCCTGTTCATCATTCCCCTCGCCCTGATGGCGATGCCCGGGGAGGTGGAGGCGCAGTGCTGGCACTGTTCCGGCCTCTCCTGTATCTACGGCTCATCGCCGGGGGGGGCTGATCCGTGCGGCTACTTCGAAGTATGCGATCCGTTCAATCCGGAAGACTGCTGGTGGAACTGCGGAGGCCGCGGTGGACCTTGCGGTGGGGTCGAGGCCGTCGCGCTCACCGGGCAGATTGTGGAGACAGGGGCCGCCGAGCCATCCGCCCCCAGCGATCTCGTATTCGATCCGGTCGCGGGCGTGCATCGGGCTCGCTGCAACGGTGCGATCGTGTTTATTCCGACCGCCTTAGAACTGGAACGCCGAAGCCCCGCGGCTCCCGCTCGGTCTGAGCGGATCGTGCTCAGGTAGCCCGCCGCGTGGCGACCCGGTCGCCCGAAGAGTCCCTGCCCCTCGGTGAAATCCCGGACGCCAGCGGCCTAGCCGCCGTGAATCACCAAGGGGCAAACTCAGGGGGTTAGGAGGCCGACTGATACACACGCAGTTCGTATGAATCGGGTCGTATTGCGGGCCCCCTTTGTCAGCCCTGCTGGCTCAGGACGCTCCGTCGCTGACTCCGGCCATCCTGAACGTGAGCCGCAGCACTTCCTGGGACTTGCGCATGAACAAGCACTACTTCGTCACCTCGCCCCCCGCTCCCGGGTGTGGGTCATGAATCCCTCAGGGGCAAGGGGCGCCTTCAGGTCGAAGTTCTCCGGCGCCGTGGGTCGCCAGCGCTCCGCTCAGGCGTTGACCGGAGCCTTCTCAGTCGGCGGCCGGAAGCCATCGCGAATGGCGACCGGCATCCGGCGGAATTCGCACGGTCATCGTGCTCTTGGTGTGTCACCTGTGAGTGAGGAGAGAGCAGGGCGAGAGAGGACAGCGATGTCCCCTCGTTCAGAGCTCGTGATGATAGCATCCGCGGCTGTATCCATCGCTGGTTCTGGCTGCCTGTCGCAGGGGGAGCCCCCGCCACCCAATCGTGCGGAGCGTGCCGCTTGGGTGATGGAACGTGACTGGATCGTGGGGGGCAGTAGAGAACTCGGGCGGGTGACGCTGGAATCCGCTCCGTGGAGCGGGGCCATGGCGCCAACCGGCGATGTCGCGGTCGTTGATCGCGGTGCTCGGCGCGTAGTGGTACTTGCCGAGGATGGAGAGTTGGAGGCCGTTCTCGGGTCGGATGGATCCGGCCCGGGGGAGTTCCAGGACCCCTGGCAGGTAGGATTCGGACCGGACTCGTTCTTGTGGGTCTCGGACGCTTCATCGGGTCGAATCACGTGGTTCGATGCAGACGGTACGGTGGTAGAGACAGACACACACGGCTGGACCCAAGTCCCGGGAAGTCCCTGGTCCGTACGGGGCAATTGGGCGTTGGCCGGGGGAGGGGTCCTGGGGCTCGCGGTATCCAGCGCGCCCCCGGATGCCCGTTCAGGTGGGGCGATTCCCCTGTCGTTATGGGATGAGGAGGGACGCCTCAAGACGATCGCTTGGATCGAGACGACCGTACCGTTTCATCGCTCCATTCCGACGAGCACCGGGTTGTCTATCGGAAGTCGCCAGCCCTTGGACGCGTCGCCGGTGGTGGGTGTGATGCCGGGAGGCACCGAGATTTGGGTGTTGGACCGCCAACCGCCGGTAGGTCACGAAGGCACGATGTCCCTGGCGCTCTACGATCCATCGGGACGGGAGCGTCGAGAGATAGCGGTGAAGTACCGGTCGGTGCGAACAGACAGAGCTGTGTACGACTGGCTGGAGAGAATTGCCCAAGCCTACGAGGAGCAGACGCCCCCCTCTAGTGGCAAGGTTCGCGCGGAAGACGTCATGGAGGCGACCTGGATCCCGCCATGGTTGCCCCCGGCTCGCTCCGTTTTCGTGGACAGGAAAGGTTTCTGGGTGCAGCGTGAGCGGGTGCACCCGGGGATCTGGGAGCGGTACAACTTCAGGGGAGATCTGGACGGGTGGGTCCAGCTCCCCGGGTCCTTCCGAGGCCTGGCCGCCTCCGAGTGCAGACTCGTCGGGTACGAGCGGGACTCACTGGGAGTGGCCATGATCTCGTCCTATTCCTCAGCGTGTGCTGGCCGTGCCATGGAGGGTGACCGGTGACGAAAACCCCAATTGTGGTAGTTGCAATCGCCGCGGCCTGTTCCGATATGGCGCCGACAAGCGATTTCGAGCGGGACCGTGATTTCGTATCTGGGCGCGTCGTCCTGGAGCAGGTTGCCGCGTGGCAATGGGCGATTGAGGGAGGAGATCTGCCGGTGGGAGCCTTGGTTCGCGCTGACTCCTCGGCAGTTGTGTGGACACAGGAAGGGCGCGTGTATACCGTGCGACCGGGTAGTGACGCGATCGAGGATCTACGACCGACTGGAGAGGTCATCACGGCCTGGCGGGGCCCTCCGCCCGCCGAGGGAGCGATCGCAGTGGTCCACGACGGTCGACTCATATCCCTCGACGACGTGAACGGAGCAAGACGCTTGGGAACCTGTCCACTGCTCTTACGTGCCCGAGACGCTGTGAGTCATCCTGCAGCGGGCTTTCTCGTTGTAATTCTGTCAAGTGCGCCCGACGCGATGGCGTCGATGCCGGAACGAGTCGTCCTTCTCAAGTTGGACGGCCGTAACTGCTACGTAGCGAGTGGTGTCGATTCGCCATGCCCGATGGCAACCCTGGCTCGGCATTCCGTCGCGGGCGTTGTCGTCGCGTGCTTGGAAATCCGGAGGCCATTGTTCAAGGCCACCGTTGAATCCGCGAAGCTCTCCTTGGACAGCCTCCATGCGTCGGGAATCAGGGGTCTCACGGAGACGGTGGGTGACTCTGGACCTCTGTGGCACGGCATGCCGATCATGCCTATCAACGGCGGCTTCCTACGCGTGTTGGCAGATCTGAGAAGCGACGCGCGTCGATTCGAGTTTTGGGACGGAACAGGCCGGCACGTGCGTACAAGCACAGCAACTGCTCCAATCGGTTTCGGGGCAAGCGAGGCCGAGCGGCACCTGCTGTTCGGCATGCGCGGCGGATCGGGCGTGGACCTGGTACTCTTCAAGTGGTCTCGGGATGAGACGTCGTAGTCTCCGCGCGTGCCTGCTCGCGGCGAGCTTGGTTGGGGCCGGCCTTCTGTCAGCCATCCACCTGCGTCGACACGGCGAAGAGGGAACGTCCAGTCCGGCTCGGCTGCTGGCGATCCCCGTCACGAATCGACGAAACCCACCGCCTGATATCCGAGCAGGTTCACCGGGTCTGGAGGCTATCCGTCCTTCCGGCGGTTCATTGACCGACCTGATCAACGCAGCGGGTCGGCCTCGCACCACATTCGATGCACCAGGCATCCACATTGTGCTGATCATAGGCGACGAGTGGCGGCTGCGATACCTGGACCGAACTACAAGCATCCCTACGAGAGCGCTCCTACCGAACAAGGTCGGCGCACCGAGCCTGATTCCCCAGGATCTGAGTGTCTGGTCGGCTACACCTCTCGATGTCGTGCTGCCGCGGGCGGACGACGGGGGCCATCCGGCGGTGACCGCGTTGGGTACCGGCCGCTTTCCGGATATCATTCATGATCTGAACGCCATGCTAGGGTTCGAAACCTTTCGACTAGCGGCTCGACATGCGACGCGCCGTGAGCAGGAAAGGGTCGTACGCGTTCTGCCCTTGGGCACGCACCGGCGCAGACAGGGTAGGACGCGACTAGGCCGGCGCCGGTGTGGGTACGACTCAGCCCTGGGCTATGCATGTCGCCCACGCTGGATCGAATGGGTAGAAGTTGGATTCACAGCGACGGCGGGGCCTGCCGAAGTGCAGCATGAACTACTGCATGCCTTGGGGTTGACACATACGTGCGTTGTGCCGAGCGTAATGGCAACGGAGTTTGAACGAGAGGAGCTGGAGCGCTGCGGGCGGATGCGACGTAGCTTGAGATTTGATCAGCCCCTGAAGCTGACACGGCAGATGAGCGAGTTCGATGTGGCCGCGATCGAGATTCTCCGCAACGTCGCACGCGCGTTGGAGGGCAGAAGCGGCGTGAGTCTCTATTGGGTGATCGTACCGTCGAGCGAGGCCCAACGACGATGAACGCCGCTCATGTACTCCGGCTTGTTTCAGCGGCCTTCGTGCTGACCATGAGCGGCCGTGGCGTTGTGGGGGTGGTGTCCGGTCAGGAGCCGCGCGAGTTGGTGGTCCGGACTGAGCAGATGCCGTATCCGGCGACGGCGAGTGGACCCGTGGCGTTTGCCGTCGACGGGGCGGGTCGCTTGTTCGCGACACATCCGAGCGATGGAGTCGTTCGGATGTGGAGTCAATCTGGAGCGATGGAGAAGAGCCCATCGTTGAGAGCTCATGGGCCGGACTTCCCGTGGGCTATCGGTTTTACGGGCGAGACGCTCTGGCTAGCCGATCGTTACGCACGTCACCTCGTCCGTTTCCGGGGCGACTGGGAAGGCGGAGGCACTACCGCTTTGGCTCTCCCCGGTCGGAGTGGCGAGCTCCATAGCCGCGGGATCCTAGGAGTCGTCGCCGCCGACCGGTTGCTGGTGGAGACGACGGCCTCCGGCTTGGCGATGGCACTTTCCGGCAACGGAAAAGAGGGAGTCCGTGAACGCATTCCCGGACCCCTGATGCCTGCTGACATCGTCACACACCTGCCTGTGTGGTTGACGGATCTTGACGGGAGCGTGATCGATACGATTCTCAGCGTTTCGGCGGAGCGTTGGCTGACCGTGTTGATTCCGCCGGATGGTGAGGGTCCGGAGGGCATTCGATTTGCGTTGGCGAAGGAACCCTTTGGAGACCCGCCGTTGCTTGCAGTAGATCCTGCGGCAAGGCATATCGTAATAGTTGATCGCCGAGTCTCACCTGCTGGTGCGGCGACTTTCACTCTTCACCGTATCGCTGTGACAGGGGACACGCTGAGGACGACGATCGCACGATATGTCCCCATCGACTTGGATGCCTCTTGGGTTGAAGCGGCGGCCGAGAAGGAGGCGCTTGACTTGAGCGAGAGCGTCCAGGAAGGAGCTCGGGCGGCGAGAGCAGCTTTCTACATTCCGCCATGGCTACCCCCGGTGTCCGAAGTCCAGGTCGACAGAAATGGGTGGATATGGCTACGAAGGGAGGATGTTCCCGAGGCGAGCCAGGTGGCTTGGGAGATATGGGACGAGCATGACAGGCGGTTGGGGAGGGTGCGGCTCGACCGGTCGCTCGCGATCGTGGCGGTCCATGGGTTGAGCGCATGGGCCTACAGCAGGAACGAAGGTAAGGTAGAGCTCTTCCGTCTCTGTGTGGGTAGTAGGGCAACGGAGACGGTCACCTGCTGAGGCGCCGAGGCTCCTGTAGCGCTCCAACCGAAATCCGACTTCCGGCTGTTTGAAGATGCCATACCTTCCCCCTGACCGGCGATAGGCCGGAGGCGAGGGAGGAGAGGCGCGGCGAAGAAGCGGCGGCGGTACACGGTAGCGGAGAAGCTCGAGATCCTCGAGGAGACGCGGGCCCCGGGGGGCGCGAGCGTGTGAAGACGGACACCTCGGAGCTCGAGATCGAGGTGCCGCGGGACCGAGAAGGGTCTCGCCGTCGCTCATGTCAGCGGTCACCGACGCGGTGCTGGAGGACGTGAAGGCGTGGCAGGGTCGGCCGCTGGAGGCGGTGTACTCGATCGTCTACCTGGACGCGATCCACGTGAAGGTCCGCTCGCAGGGCCACGCTCAGACGCACGCGGTCTACCTGGCGTTGGCGCTCACGCTCGAGGGCAACAAGGAGCTCGTGGGGCTCTGGGTGGGCGAGGCGGACGGGGCGAAGTTCTGGCTCTCGGTGTTGACGGAGCTCAAGAACCGTGGGTGAAGGATATCCTGATCGCGGCGATCGACGGGCTCAAGGGCTTTCCCGAGGCGATCGAGTCGGTGTTCCCGAAGACGCAGATCCAGCTCTGCATCGTCCACCTCGTGCGCGGCTCGCTGAAGTTCGTGGCCCGGAAGGAGCGCCTCGGGGTGCTGGAGGGCTCGAGTTATGGGTGAGAGTGCGAACCGAAGCGATGTGGGCGCAATACGGCCCCCGGGCGGACGATTCGTGCGTGGACCGTTGGGCCGCTATCGACGGGATGCCCGAGGCAGGTGACGGCCGAGGTGATACAGATCGACGTGCCCCCCACGTTCGGCGGGATCTGACCCCCGACGGGGCGATGGCGTTGCATCCGACATTTCACGGGCCCCACCCTGAAGCGATTGGCCCCAGTGAGCCTTGCTGGACCGGTGGCTCGCCGGAGTCGCTCTCAAACGCTGCGGCCGGCGAGAATCGCCCGGTGCCACTCGGGCGCCCGTGATTCGAGCTCCCCCAGCTCCCTCTCGGTGAGAACGAGCAGGTCGACGCCGGTGGGGAACCGCTCGGGGAGGTAGTCCGGAATCCGGTCTCGGGGCCGCCGGTCGTCCTGCGCGAGGACGACGCACAGGTCGACGTCGCTCCCCGCCGTCGGGATGCCGCTCACCCAGGAGCCGTACCACAGGACGCGTGTGATCGCAGGATCGCGATGCCTGAGCGTCTGCGCGTGGTCGCGAACGGCGCGATCGATCCGATCGGGGTCAGCCCAGCGCACCACGACAGAACTCCTGGATCGCGGTGGCGTCGGCGATCGCCTTCTCGGCCTCGTCGGCGGTGTAGTAGTCTGTTGGAGCACCTGTGTCGAACCCGTTCGGATACCGCGTCGGGATGTAGTGCTTGTCGAGCCGCTTCCCAGCGTCGACAAGCTCGTCCGCCACATCCAACCGCTCGGCGATGTCGCCCAGGAGAACGGTCACGGAATGGCCCCACGGCTCACCGCCCAGTCGCTGGATGACAGCCTTCAGGGCCTTCTCCGCACCCTGCTGGGCGGCGAAGCACGACCATTCGTGATCACCGACGTCCAGCGCATTGCGGGCGTGACGCAGGTCGGCCTCGGCCTGGCGGAACCAGTCTTCGTGACGGTTGGTCATGGCGGAACGCTAGACGAACCGAAGCCGACAGGCAATGTCCTCGCTGACTTTTCGAGACTCGACATCAGACGGAGTCCAGGGGGGAACGATGGGCGGCCAGGTAGTTCAGGAGCCTCGGGGTGACGCGCGCCGGCAGTACTCCACGACCAGCGGGTGGGTGGAGCGGATCCACGTGCGCTTCTCCTCGTTCGCCGGTGTGGATGCGGGCGTGTCGGGCGAGCGGGCGGGGGACTCGGTGGGGGAGGGCTCATCGTGCCCCTGGTTCACCCCGGTGTCGAGCACCTCCCCGGTCGTCTTCTCCAGGTCGGTGCCGTGCTTCCCGTTCCGGGTCTCGGACAGGTAGCCGTGACGGGCGAACACACCCGTCCCCTCGCCGCGCGAATCCCCCACGGCGGGGTTCCGGGCGTCACATGCCGTTGGGGATGCGTCGGATACGGGATCTCGGGTCGAGAGCGGCGGCGCGACGGGGGCTCCGGGCCGTGGCGCGTGCCAGGCGGGCGATCGGCAGCGGGGCCTCCGCGGCCTTGCACGCCTCGCTATCGCCGTAACCGCATGTGGTGTCAATGGTTACAGCGTTCATGGGTACCGGGGGGGGCGAGCCGCGGACATCGCGGATGTTAGATTTCGACGACTCGTGTCAACTCTATTACTGAGGGGGGACAACCAGGGACGCGTCATCGGCTCGCTCCCGCCGAGGGAGGGCCGTGGTGCGTCGGCAACCCCGAGGTGCTGTATGCAGGACCCCGAGCGACGCGAGTGCCAGGTCCGGAGCGAGCCATCGACTCCTCGGCTTCGGAGGCGGCCATGACCACGCGCGCGACCGCGCTGGTCTCGGAGTCCGAAGAGCTCCTGACGAAGATGGTCGAGGCCGTGAACGGGCGGCGCCTCGTCACCGTGCACGAACGGCTCGACGAACCGATCCCCGCGAACGCCGAGTGCGTGGTGGCTGCGCTCGACGGCTCCGAGCGCCGTAGGAGATTCGAGGTCTTCGCCAACCAACCGGTGCTGGCGTCGGTTCCTCTCATCGTCGTACCGGCTGACCCCCTCCCCGAGTGCGTGCCGGCGTCCGGATCGCCGAGGGAGTCTCGGGGCGACTGCCCGGAGGGAAGAACTGGATCTCCGATGTCGTTACCCTACGGCGACGGCGAGTTTTTCGTCACCATCGTGCCAGAGGAGCTCGAGTCGACACCCCGGGAGCTGTGGCGCCTCGATGGCGTTGGGCGGGTGATCGGGCGCTACCGTTTCGATCGGACATGGGTGGGCGGGGCTGCCGCGGGCTTCCCGCGCGTCTTCGCCGTCGGGGTCCGCGACGCAACGATCTACGAGTACTTGGCGGGAGACCAACCGCCGAGGTGAGAGCACCCACAACGCCAGGGTTCCCATCGGCAGGCATGCGGGTTATACTAGTGGTATGAAAACGGCGATCTCGCTGCCCGACGATCTATTCCACGCCGCAGAGCGCCACGCGAAGCGGCAGGGGAAGTCCCGTAGCCAGCTGTACTCCGAAGCGCTGGCCGAATACCTGACTCGCCATGCTCCCGATGAGGTCACGGACGCCATGAACCGAGTCCTCGAGCGACTCGGTGAGCCGGCGCCGGAGCCGTTTCTCGCTGAGGCGGCGCGGCGAGTGCTCGAGCGCACCGAGTGGTAGAGGTCGCGCAGGGGGAGGTTTGGTGGGCGGAGCTTCCCGAACCAGAGGGGTCCGGTCCCGGGTTTCGACGTCCCGTGGTCGTAGTCCAGGGGAATCCCCTCAATGGGAGCCGGATCGCCACGGTGGTCTGCGTGCCCCTTACCAGCAATCTGACCTGGGAAGACGCGCCGGGGAACACGCTCCTTCGCGCGAAGGCCACGGGCCTTCCCAAGGATTCGGTGGCGAATGCCTCCCAGATCATCGCTATCGATCGGTCGTTTCTCGCGGAGCGGGTTCGGCGGCTCGGGCGGAAGCCGCTTGCCCAGATCCTGGACGGCATCGATGTAGTACTCGGCCGGTGACCGGCCAACGGGGCGAAGGAGTTGCCTCGCTCAGGAACCTGGACAGCGCGACACTCGCAGGAGCTCGACGAGCTCATCTCGTGATCCGCGTCGGCTTCGATCCTGAAGTCCGTGCCGAGCTTCGCGCGGCGACCGAATTCTAACGAGGCGAGCGCCGTGGACCAGGGCGCGAATCCGGCCGCCAGGTACGGGAGCAGCTTCGGGTGACGCGCGCGGCAGTACTCCACCACGAGCGGGTGCGTGGACCGGATCCACGTGCGCTTGTCCTCGTTCGCGCGCCACAGCTTGAGATACGCGAGCGCCTCCAGCTCGTCGCCCAGTGTCTCGAAGAAGACCTGGTCGAACCCAGCCCGGGTGAGCGCGTTGATGACCTGCTCGGGGCCCGCCGGATAGAAGTGGACGAAGAATCTCGGGCGGCACGATGAGCACCCCCGGCCCCGTGGCGACGCGCTCGCGCAACGCCTCGAGCTCGTTCTCGGGGGCGATCGGGGGCGGTGTGGATGCGGGCGTGTCGGGCGAGCGGGCGGGGGACTCGGCGGGGAGGGCTCAGGGCCAGGAGGTTCTCGACCGCCCTGTCGATCTTGGGCTTGCCCCATCTCCGTGCATGAGCGCCAAGATCGCCCGCCCGGATGTCCTCCAGGCCTTCCAGACGCAGCGCCTCCAGGTACTCGATGGCGTCGCCGCCAGGCGTGAGATAGACGAGGTCGAGGAGCGCCTTCGCCGCGCCGGCTATCAGCGCCCGCTGCTCCCGAAGCACCGGAACGGATGAATACCCGAAGAACACCTCGGGGCGAATGCGACGATAGACGTACCGGCCGAGCGGTGTCTCGATTTCCCCCGGACGACTGGTCGTCACCGAGGTGGTGACCGGCACCGCCTCCGGGATGTGCCCATGATGGGCCAGCGCGGATTCCAGGCTCACGTAGGACGGCCGTTGCAGCTCGTTCGCGATCAGGAACGGGTGCGGCTGCACGCGCCGCCACGGCTCGGCGAGAACGTATACGTCCCGACGAAGCCGCACGACCTTGCCCGACGCCTTCCACCGCGCGAGTTGACGGCGGACGTCGGCGGGATCCCGATTCCCCGCGAGCAGGAGGCTCCCACGAAAGACCGGCAGGTCCGCGACCGTATCCAGGAGCTCTGCGAATTTCATGGCGCCAACATGCCGGATATGGCAAATACACGCAATGGTCTTTCCGCCGTCGACCGGGGCCGAGCATCTCACGCGCCGGATGGGCGATAGGCTCACGCAACGGTTGGCCGGTCGATCCGGTCTCACGGGGCACGGGCCCCCGTCCCGCCCTTCGACACCGCGAACTTCCGCGTCTGGACACGTCATGGATCCCGCCCCGAACCGTCTTCGTCTCCTTCTCATCTCGAACATCGCGAGCTGGATCGCGATCGCGGTCCTCACCTTCGTCGCCCTGGCTAACCGGGAATCGGGATCGGCGGACGAAGCGACCGGAGAGACGCTCGAACGCGTCCGCACCGAACGGCTCGACATCGTCTCCGAGGACGGCGAGCCGGTGCTGGTGCTCGCGAATCGGCGACGCATGCCCGGGGCCGGTGATCGACGGGACGGAGTATCCGCCCGAGGTGGCCGAGCCGCGGCCCCACGTCTCGGGCATGATCTTCTACAACGAGGAGGGGGATGAGGTCGGCGGGCTCATCTATAACGGGATCCCGCGCGACTATAACGGGATCCCGCGCGACTCGGGCTATTCGGCGGTCGGGCACCTGTCGTTCGACCAGTGGAAGCAGAACCAGGTCGTCGCGCTCCAGTACATCGACAACGGACGCACGCGGCGCTCGGGACTTCGGGTGTGGGACCGGCCGACGGACGTGTCCGTGGCGCGGCAGCTCGACCTCATGACGGTCGATGCCACCCGTTCACAAACCTACGGGATCAGCCGGACGACCGCCTCCGGTGGCGACCCGGACGGTGCCAGATCTCGAACCCCGCGATCGAACGTCGCCACGTATCCGCCGTGGGCCATGGCGAGCTCGAGCAGGTGCGCGTCGGTCACCTGGCGGTAGCTGACCACGCGGGCGAACGCGGAGCCGTTCTCACGGGCTACCGAGACGGAGTCCTCCCAGAACCGGTGGTCCCTGAGGGTCACCATCTCGGCCAGAAGGGACCTGGCCTCGGCGGGGGTCACCGCGTCGGGGATCGCGTTCCGATTCGAGGACACGCGCACGAATCCGCTCTCGGTGAGCGGAGACGTGGCCCATGCTTGAATGCCGGCGAACCACTCGTGCGCGCGTGGGTGATGGATGTGATTGGGCCACGCGAGCGCGACGAGGACGTTGACGTCGAGGAGCGGCACGTCGCCGCCCATCAGTCCTCGTCCAGCGCCTGCCGCACCATCTCGGGCGTGATGGGGATGGCTCCTTCGCCCACACGGAACACGGGCACGTCGTCCCGATAGGTCGCGGCACGTTCCGGCGCCAGCGCCCGCCGGAGCAGGTCGGAGACGACCTTCCCCAGACTGGTCTGGCGATCCTTCGCGAGCGCACGTGCGGCACGCAGCACGTCATCGTCGATGTTCAGCGTGGTACGCATCGTCACACCATAGCACCATCGCACCACAGATGCGAGTCACTCGCGGTCCGTGCGCCCTGTCGACATATATAGAAAAGACGAGCCGTCTCATCTTTGCTGGCCCGTCGGGTTACTCTGGAGGTCGCATGCCCGGTCCACCGCCGACCGACACGCCGCGTCGCTCGATTCTCGGTGCCCTCTCCGTCGCGTCGTGCCTCGTCCTGCCCGGCCCGGCCGCTTCCCAGGAGTCGTGCGATGCGTCGTCCCCGCTCGCGTCGATCGCGGGCAGCGTGCGGGACGCGGACAGTGGGGTCCCGCTCCCGGGGGCGCGTGTCGTCGTGCGCTGGGCAGACGTTACGCGTGAGACCCGCTCGGGCTCGGGCGGAGGGTTCGTCATCTGCGGGGTTCCGGACGATGCGGACATCGAGCTTCAGGCATTCGTCGCGACGCTGGCCGGCGAGGTCGTGCGCCTGGGGCTCGAGCGGCCTCTCGACATCGATGCGGCCATCAGTCTGACCCGCAGCGGGGGCGAGGGAAGCCTCGAGGTCACCCGCGGCGCGGATGCGATGACGGGTCGCATCACCGGTCGCGTGGTCGACGCGGGCTCCGGGGCGCCGATCGCCGGCGCCGTCGTCGGCGTGCGTGGCCTCTCGGCGCTCACTTCCGAATCCGGCACGTTCGTGGTCGACGACGTCCCGCCGGGCGTCGCGAGCCTCACGGTGCAGCACATCGGCTACGGCACGCTCGGCGACACGCTCACCCTGCTCGGGCACGCCACGGTCGACCTCACGGTGCGGCTGGCGACGGACCCCGTGGAGGTGGAGCCGATCACGGTGACGGTCGAGCAGGTACGCGATCGGAGGCTCGAGGTGAAGGGGTTCTACGAGCGGCAGCGGTGGGGCGAGGCCGCGGGAATCGGGCGCTATTTCACGCGCGAGGACATCGAACGCCGGAATCCGCGCTTGATGACGCAGATGATCGCCGACCTTCCTGGTGTGCGGCTGGATTGCAGCGGCAGCTCCCTCTCGCGCACCTGCGACGTCAAGGCGGTGCGGGCCTCGGGCTTCTCGTGTCATCGAATGAGCGTATTCGTCGATGGCATCCGCGCGATCGATGGCGATCGGCCGCCGGGCCACAACAAGCTGGACAACTTCGTGCTTCCCATCGAAGTCGGCGCGGTGGAAGTCTACGCCGGCGCCGCATCGCTCCCGGCCGAGTTCGGCGGTTCCGGCTCTCACTGCGGGGTCGTCGCCATCTGGACGCGGAGCCGGTGACCATGGTCCGGAGGACGTGGAGAGCCCGCCGAGGCGGGTCGAGGCGCGCAACCGACGGCGTTCGGGTACCGGGCCGCGCTCTCGCACTCCTCCTCGTCGGCGCGTCGCTCGTCTTCGGGTGCGGCGAGGCCGCAGAGTCGCGGGCCGGGTTGGAGCGCACGGAGACCGACAGCGCCGGCGTGCGCATCGTCGAATACTCGATGCCCGCGAACCCTTCGGCCGACATCGGGCTCGCCGAGGTGCTGCGGCTCGGCGTCACGGAGGGGCCCGACGAGCTCATGTTCTCGACCATCGCCGGCGGCCTGCTCCTTCCC
>Ga0299914_10001294_pt1 | contig 16445 bp, 19 predicted proteins | sample RVTome_10_FD_201361 | JGI IMG/M metagenome (GOLD analysis project Ga0299914, IMG submission 201361) | Soil microbial communities from uranium-contaminated site in the Upper Colorado River Basin, Wyoming, United States - RVT153D57 (version 2) ...
CTGCCTCCTGGTCATTCCGTGGTCCGCCCCGTCGGCTCAGTGCTCCCGTGGGACGCTCACCGGGGAGGTCACCTACGTCCGCGACGGCGACACGATCGAGCTGGGCGAGATGGCCATCCGGCTCCAAGGCCTCGCGGCGCCAGAATGGAACGAGCCCGCCGGCATCGAAGCCCGCAAGGCCATGATCGACCTGGTGCGTGGCCGATCGGTCCGGTGCGAGCTCGACGGGACGCGGACCTACGACCGGTGTGTCGCGATCTGCTACCTCGATGGCCAAGACGTCGCCGCGGTCCTCGTGCAACAGGGGCTCGCCCGCGACTGCCCCCGGTTCAGTAACGGACGCTACGCCGAGGCCGAATTCCAAGCCGCTGCCGACGGTGCCACAATCGGCCAAGCCTACCGGCTGCCACGGTATTGCAGGTGATCTTTGCCCGATCCCCCCGATGCACGGACGTCCTGGGACTCGATCTGGTCAGCCTGACCCCACTGCCCTCTAACGCCTCGCCGTCGCCGGGCGGGGGGTCGGGCCGGCGGCACTTGGGCGTCACAATTAACTGCACGGGCGAGACCCGCCACCGAACCCCGATCGCACCGAACGCGGTCAGTAGCAGGCTACGCTTGGTCACGGCGACGCCGTGGCACGCTACGGCACCTCGGGGTAATCGCGATCCTCGAGGCCATCCACGCGCTTGGTCCGCCGCTCTTAGCGATTCTGCATGGCCCGAGCCTCGGCAGCCAGGATGTTGCTCGTCGCTTCCAGGCGTTCGACCTTCGCCAGGAGGACCGCCACCTCGTCCTTCAGGTCAGCGACCTCGTTGATCAGGCGATCGAGCTGGCGGGCAAGGAACTCAAGATTGACCTTTTCCATCGGGAGCCCTCCCGGTCACCGCGACTCGGTCCGCTGGCCCTCCTCCAGCTCGGCCATGCGCCGCTCCAGCTCGGCCAGCCGACGCTCGGTTTGATCGAGGATTGCCTTGAGCCCCGTGGTCTCGACCTCGCGCCCCTCGAGGCGCAGGGCGATGCCGTTGAGCACCCGCAGCCGGTCCGCGATCCGACCGAGCCGGCCCTCGACCCGGTCGAGCCACGCACTGGTCTCGGCGCCAAAACCGGTCGAGCTTCTCGTCGATGCGGCGAAGGTAGCCGAGCATGGGGCTCTCGGGCTCGGTCACGGCGCCTCATTCCCCGCCGCTAGGTCTCGGCGGCTGGCGCATACTCTTGCTCGGTCAGCCCGAAAGTCCAGACCACCGCCGCACAGGCCGCGGCCACATGCGGCGGTGCATTTCATCAATGAGCACGCCGCCGGTGACCCGGATCTCGACCAGCACGTCGCCGCCGCTCACGAGCCAAAGCTTGGTCGAGAGCGTCTCGATCTCAATGTCACCGCGCGACGAGTCGGACGGCTGAGATTGGCCTGGGTCCCGCCGAAAAGAAGCGCGAAGCCTACCGCAGAGGGGGCCAAAGCCGTTGATCCGATCCGCATCTTTCTTCCCTTCCTGCTCGGGTTGCATGGATGCGGGCGGCGGCCGCTTGCTCCAGAGCTTCATCCAGGACGAGCTGATCGAGTGGCTACTGCAGAAGCTGCAACCGCCTGGGAATGCGAACGAAGACGAACGCAAGCCGCACTGAGACGGCCCGGCGTCACCGCTGCGGCGCATCGCGCCAAGCGCGCGCGCCCCGGCGCCAGGGGTCGACGACGCGGCCAGCTTGGCTGGTGCCGACGCTGATGAGCTGAACCCCCAGCCCACGAGCGTCGGGCCTTTGCCTTGCGTATCGGCAGTTTGGCGTTCGTATACGGCCTCCATAGTCAGTTTTTTCGACTCACCCGCGCCGGCGACGGGCTAACCTCCGGCTGTTGGTCAGACGGTGCGACGCTGTGATTGGCGCAGGAGAGGAGAGCCGCGTGATGAACGACGTGTACAGCGAGCGGAGCTATGGCCGGCACGGAATCGGCTTCGGTGAGCGGCCGGGCATCGTGGTCGTCGACTACCAGACCGCTTTCACCGATCCGCAATACCCGCTCGGCGGGGCCCCACTGATCGAGCGCGGCGTGGTCAACACCGCGCGCGTGCTGGAACTCGCCCGCCGCTGCGGGGTCCCGGTCGCGAGCTGCTACACGGCGTACAAGAGCGAGCGCGACATGCCTTACTGGAAGGTCGGTGCGGTCCGCGAGCAGTTTCTGCACGGCCACCCCAGCACCGCGCTCGATCCGCGCATTCACGATCCCGACTACGACGTCTTGGTCTGCAAGACCGGCGCCTCGATCTTCTTCCAGACCCCGGTCGTGCCGTTCTTCGTGGCAAACCGCGTCGACACCGTGATCGTCACCGGCTGCGTCACCAGCGGCTGCGTCCGGGCGAGCACAATCGACAGCTTTCAGTACGGTTTCCGGACCATCGTGCCCGAGGACTGCGTCGGCGATCACGAGCAGGAGCCGCACGACGCCAATCTGCGCGACGTTGGTCGCCGCTACTGCGACGTGAACTCGAGCGCGGAGGTGGTCGACTGGCTCGAGACCTCGCGCCGGCGCAACGCCTGATGCCGACGATCGATGCCGGCGGCCTCAAGGTCCACTACCGCTTCGACGGACCCGAGGACGCTCCGCTGGTCACGTTCAGCCACTCGCTCGCCGCCCATCTCGAGATGTGGCGAGGGCAGGTCGAGGCGCTGGCCCGGAATTACCGGCTCCTGCGCTATGATGTGCGCGGCCACGGCGGCACCGATGCGCCGGACGGGCCGTACTACACGCTCGAGCAGCTGAGCACCGACATTGCGGCGCTGCTCGACGCGCTGCGGATCGAACGGACGCATTTCGTCGGCCTCTCGATGGGCGGAATGATTGGCCAGCTCCTGGCCCTGCGCGAGCCGGAACGGCTCGCGAGCCTTGTGCTCGCCGACACGCTCGCGGTCTATCGGCCCGAAGCGCGCACCAAGTGGCAGGAGCGGATCGATGCCGCGAGCGGGCTGGACGGCATGGAGCCCTTGGTCGAGCCGACGCTCACCCGCTGGTTCACCGCCCCCTTCAAGGCGGGGCGGCCGGATGTCTTGGACGAGGTGGCGGCGATGATCCGCGCCACGCCGCCGCGCGGCTTCATCGGCTGCTGCCGGGCGCTGATGGGGCTCGATCTGATCGAACGCCTGCCGGAGATCCGCCTGCCGGTCCTGGTGATGGTCGGCCGCGAGGACCCGACGACGCCGGTCGCGGGCGCCGAGGCGATCGCCGCTGCGATCCCGGGCGCGCGCCTGATCGTGATCGAGGACGCGGCGCACATCTCTAATCTCGAGCAGCCGGCGACGTTCAACCGGGCGCTGCTGTCGTTCCTGGACGAGGTGGCCTAACGCCGGCCGAGGTACAGGTCCGCCATGCGCTCGTCGGTGAGCAGAGCCTGTGCCTCGCCGCCGAGCACGATCCGGCCGCTGTCGAGAATGTAGCCGCGGGCGCTGATCTCGAGCGCCTGGCGGGCGCGCTGCTCGACCACGACGGCGGCGACGCCGAGCTCCGGCAGGCCTCCGATCAGCGCAAACACCTCGCCCACGAGGGCGGGCGCCAGGGCCGCGGTCGGCTCGTCGAGGAGCATGAGCCTGGGCCGGCTCATGAGCACCCGGGCGAACGCGAGCTGCTGCCGCTCGCCGCCCGACAGCGCCCCCGCGCGCAGCCGGCGCCGCGCCCGCAGCAAAGGAAAGCGCGCGAAGATCTCCTCGATCCGCGCCGCCTTGTCCGGCACGTTCTCGACCACCTGCAGGTTCTCGAGCGTGGTGAGCGAGGTGAAGACGTTGGCGACCTGCGGCACGTAGCCGATGCCGACCCGGATCCGGTCCTCAGCGTCGACCCGCGTCAGATCCCGACCATCGAAGGAGATCCGGCCAGAGCAGCGCGGCGCCAGCCCCATGATCGCCTTGACGATGGTCGACTTGCCGGCGCCGTTGGTGCCGGCGACGGTCACGACCTCGCGCGCCTCGACATGAAGGTCGATGCCGCTCACGACGTCGACTGACTCGTAGCCGGCGGCGACGTTCTCGAGCTCGAGGAGCGCCATCAGCCGCCGCCGATGTAGGCGTCCCGGACCTCGGGGCGGGCGAGCACCTCGCCCGGCGCGCCCTCGGCAAGGATGCGTCCCCAGTCCATGACGAAGAGGCGGCCGACCAGGCGCGCGAGGGCTTGGATGTTGTGCTCGACCACGAGGCAGCCGATGCCCTCGGCGTTGAGCGCCCGGATCTTGTCGGCGATGACCTCGATCAGGCGCGGGTTGACGCCGGCGAACGGCTCGTCGAGCAACAGGAATCGGGGCGCGGTCATGAGCACGCGGCCGATCTCGAGCAGCTTGCGCTGGCCGCCGGAGAGCTGGCGGCCGGGCGTTTCCGCGACCCGATCCAGCTCGAGAAAGGCGAGCACCTCCTCGACCCGCCGCGCGATCGCCGCCTCCTCCCGGCGCACCTTGCCGGGGCGCGCGAACACCGCGAGAAGATGCTCGCCGCTCTGATCGGGGGCCGCGACCGCGAGGTTCTGCCGCACGGTGAGGTGCGAGAACGGGCGCGGGATCTGGAAGGTGCGGGCGAGCCCTTTGCGCGCCCGGCGCTCCGGCGGCAGGTTGTTCAGCAGCTCGCCAAAGAAGCGCACCTCGCCCTCGTCCGCGTCCTCGAACCCGGTGATGAGCGCGAACAGGGTGCTCTTGCCCGCGCCATTCGGCCCGATGAGGCCGGCGAGCTCGTCGCCCGCGACCGCGATCGAGACGTCCTCGACAACCCGCAGCCCGTCGAACGCCTTGCCGAGCCCGAAGACCTCGAGGCCGGTCACTTGCTGTAGCCGCCGAACAGGCCCTGAGGCCGGTAGAGGGTGAAGAGGATCAGGGCGAGGCCGACCGCGGCGAGGCGCAGGCTCGCCATCTCCACCTCCGAGACGCCGGGCACGAAGTCGCGCAGAAAGCGCGAGCCTTCGAGAAAGAGGACGAGAATGAGGGTGCCGGCGACCGCGCCCGGGATCCGCCCGGCGCCGCCCATGATCATCGCCATCCAGACGTAGAATGTGACCAGGGGCACGAACTGCTCGGGCGTGATGTAGGTCAGGTAGTGGGCGTAGAAGGCGCCCGCGAGGCCGGCGAAGGCGGCGCCGAGCATGAACACGCGCACCTTGTAGCCGGCCGGGTCCTTGCCGAGCGCGCGGAGCGCCTCCTCGTCGTCGCGCACGGCCTGGATCAGGCGGCCGAACGGGCTCGCGACGATCCGGCGGATGATCAGCACCGCGGCGAGGTTGGCGAGCGCGATCAGGCCGAGATAGGCGAGCTCCGCGTTGCCGCCGACGCCGAGAGAGGCGAACAGGCGCGGGATGCCGCCGAGCCCCTGGACGCCCTTGGTGAGCCACTCCTCGCTCACGATGACGACGCGCACGATCTCGGAGAAGCCGAGGGTGGCGATCGCGAGGTACTCGATGCGCAGGCGCAGCGCCATCAGCCCGAGAGGGAGCGCCGCCAGCGCCGCAGCTAGGACGGCGCCGGCGAAAGCGACGGCCATGGGCGCGCCCGCGAGCGCGAGTAGGGCCGAGGTGTAAGCGCCGATCGCGAAGAACCCGACTTGGCCGAAGTTGATCATGCCGGTGAACCCGAAATGCAGGTTCAGCCCCAGCGTCATCAGCATGTAGATACCGAGGATGATGCCGACCGCGACGAGGTACGCGTCCATCAGCGCACCCGCTCGAGTGTGCCGAACAGCCCCTGCGGCCGCACCACCAGGACGACCATGAGCACGACGAAGGAGAGCGCGATCTTGTAGGTGAAGCCCACGAAGGGGGTCGAGATCTCCTGGGCGATGCCGAGCACCACGCCCGCGAGCACCGCACCGGCGGGACTGCCGACCCCGCCCAGGATGGCAGCGGCAAAGCCCGGCAGGAGCACGTCCCAGCCCATCTCCGGTGCGACCACGGTCCTGATCCCGAGCACGATGCCGGCGACGCCGCAGACCGCACCGACCAGAACCCAGAGCGTGAGCATGACGCGGCGCGCCCGGATGCCGCTCGCGCGCGCGAGCTCCGGGTTGTCGGCGACCGCGCGCATCTGGCGCCCGAGCGGCGTGAAGAACAGTAGCGCCAGCGCGATCGACAGACAGACCAGCGCCGCGGCGCCAAGCCACAGGTCGGTGGGGATCAGGCGCACGCCGCCGACCACGATGGCGCGGGTGATCGGGATCTTGAAGACGTACGGATCGTGGCCGACGAAGAAGGAGAGGACGCTGCGGACGAAGAACGCGATCCCGATCGAGGCGATCAGGGCCGCGACCATCGAGCGCCCGAACAGCCGGCGAAAGACCAGCAGGTAGCCTGCGATTGCCACCGCCATCGACGCCAGCATGGCGCCCAGGCCCTGCAGGACGGGCGAACCAACGCCGAGCGCCTGCAGCCCGATGCCGGCATAGCCGCCGACGGTGATGTAGTCGCCGGTGGCGGCGTTGGGGAAGCGCCCCACGGCGAACACGAGATTGATCGCGAGCGCCACCAGAGCGATGACGAGCCCCTGCAGGAGCCCGTTCATCGCCAGGTTGACGTAGTAGACCAGGGTCACCGACGGCGCCGGCTGCCGCGCGGGGTCGGCGGACCGGCCCCGCCGTGCGCGCTCAGATCTCGACGACGAACTGGCGCACCCACTTGCCGTCCTCGAGGGTCGAGACGCCGAAGTCCGGTGTGACGTCGCCGTACTCGTCGAAATCGAGGCGGCTCGATGCGCCCTCGTAATTGATCTCCTCGCCCTGCTCCAGCAGCTTCTTGCCCTCGGCGAAGCCCGTGACGGCCGTGCCTTCGGGGTTCGCGACCGGGCGGATCGACTGGACGATCTCGAGGTTTCCGGCATCGGTGCCGGCATGCTGGATCGCGAGCGCCAGCGAGATCACCATGTCGTAGGCCATGGTCGCGTAGACGTTGTCGCCCGCCGGCTGCCCGGCCTTTGCCTGGTAGCTCTCGTTCAGGCGGGCGAACGCCTCGCCTTCGATATTGGGCACCATGTCGACCGAGAACACGCCGTCCAGCAGCTCGGCGCCGACGTTCTCGACCAGCTGCGGGTTGGCGGCCCAGCCCGGGATTATCCACCCGTTGGTGCCGCCCATCTGGTACCACTCGCGCAGGATGATCGTGGTGTCGGGCAGATACGAGCCCATGACGATCAGGTCGGGGTCGGCGGCGAGGATCTGCTGGACCTCGGAGCGGTAGCTCGGCTGGTCGGGCTCGTAGACCACCGCGGCCACGACCTCGTTGCCCATCGCCTCCCAGGCCTTCTTGAAGCCGTCGGCGTTGCCGCGCCCCGAGGCGTTGTTGAAGGCCATGGTCGCCGGGCGCTCAACGCCCTCCCGTTTGGCGATCTCGGCGAACGCGGCGCCGAAGCGGTCGTTGGTCGCCTGAAAGCGCCAGACGAGGTCGCGCTGGTCCTCGGTCGAGATCGACGGCGCGCCCGAGGTGTTCATGAGGATCACGTCGGCGGCGTCGGTCAGCGGCATGACCGCGAGCGAGACGCCCGACGACCAGGTGCCGAGAATGGCGTCGACGCGGTTCACCTCGATCAGCTTCTTGGCGGCGAGCACGGCGGACTCGGGGCTGGTCTGGGTGTCCTCGGCGATTACCTCCAGCGTGCGACCGGCCGCGCCGCCCGCTTGGTTGACCTCGTCCGCCGCGAGCAGGATCGCGGTCTGCATGCCCGAGCCGTACGGGCTGCCGGCGCCGGTCACCGGGTTGAGCGCGCCGATCCGGTAGGGCGCGGCCGCGCGCGTACGCGGTGCCAGCGAGAGGGCCAGCGCGGAGGCGCCCGCGGTGATCAGGAACGGGCGCCGCCCAAGGGTGAGCTGCCTCGGCATGCCTGCCTCCTCCTTCTTTGGGTTCGATTGCGCTCATCCTAGTGGACTTTCCAGCTACAAAGCTACCGGCCGAATGCGCCCGTGCGTTTGGCCGGCGGCTGTTGACGCGCGGCGCCCCTTGCAGCGATCCTTCGCCCGACGGCCTCTCCTCTGGCACCGGAGTGCTCGGCGCATGACGACGACCGTGTTCGCCAATGCCGTCCTGTTCGACGGCAGGACGCCGGAGCTCCAGGAAGGGGTCGCGGTAATCGTCGAGGACGGGCGCATTAGGGACGTCACCGCCACGACCCCGAGCCTCGACGACGCCCGCACGATCGACCTCGGCGGCCGGACTCTGATGCCGGGCCTGATCGATGCCCACTTCCACGCCATCGCCGCCGATGCCAACCTCGCCAGGCTCGAGCACATGCCGGCGAGCCTCATCGCGCAGTTCGCGCGTCGCCATCTCGAGGCGGCCCTGATGCGCGGCTTCACGACGATCCGCGATGCCGGCGGCGCCGACTATGGGCTCGCCGACGCGATCCGCAGCGGGCTGATCAAAGGGCCGCGGCTGTTCTACGCCGGCAAGGCGCTGAGCCAGACCGGCGGCCACGGCGACTTCCGTTCCTACGAGCAGCCGCTGATCTGCCCGTGCTGCCAGGGCGGCACGGCGCTCGCCCGGATCGCCGATGGCGTCACCGAAGTGCGCCGGGCGGCGCGCGACGAGTTGCGCAAGGGCGCCTCCCAGATCAAGATCATGGCCTCGGGCGGGGTCGCCTCGCCCAGCGATCCGATCTGGAATCTCCAGTACTCCGACGAGGAGATCGCGGCCGCGGTCTGGGAGGCGCGGTCCTGGAAGACCTACGTCATGGCGCACGCCTATACCGCCGAGGCGATCCGACGCTGCCTCGAGCAGGGGGTGCGCTCGATCGAGCACGGCAACCTCATCGATCCGGAGACGGCGGCGTTCGCGGCCGCGAAGGGCGCGTTCGTCGTGCCGACGCTGGTGACCTACGAGGCGCTCGCCGAGTTCGGCGAGAGGCTGGGCATGCCGAAGGCCAGCATCGCGAAGATCGAGGACGTGCGCGGCGCCGGGATTACCGCGCTCGAGCACCTCAAGGCGGCGGGTGTCAAGGTCGGCTTCGGCAGCGATCTCCTGGGCGAGATGCACGCTCACCAGTCGCGCGAGTTCCTGATCCGCGCCGAGGTGTTCTCGTCGTTCGAAATTCTGGTCTCCGCGACCTCGGGCAACGCCGAGCTCCTGAACCGGCCCCGCGAGCTCGGCGAGGTGAGCCCGGGCGCAGCGGCCGATCTGGTGGTGGTAGACGGCAATCCCCTCGAGGATCTGCACCTCCTCACCGGCCAGGGCGAGCGGCTGCCGCTGATCATGCGCGCCGGCGAGATCGTCAAGAACGACCTTCGCTGATCGCCGAGAGAAATCCGGGCACGAGGAAGCCCGCGAGCGGTCGCACGATCTCGAGGTGGCGTTCCTCGTAGGCGCCCTCGGCGTCGAGCAGGTTCACGGTCCCGAGCAGACGTCCGTCGTACGCGAGCGGGAGGTTGATTACCGCCCCGCAGCCGAGGCTCGCGATCAGGGCGTGGTCGGGAAAGGCTCAGCGGATGTCAGCAGCGGTCCGCCCGAGATACGGATGCCGACCGTGGATCACGTGGCGGCCCCACGGCGTGTCGCACATCGCCTTGCACCCGGAGACCGGATACTCGCGCGGACGGTTGGTGTAGATCCGGGCCACCTCGCCAGCCGCCTCGTCATAGACGAGCAGGGTGAACAGCCGGTGGCCGACTTCGTCCGCGGTCGCGAACGCGGCGCGCGGCTGGTCCGGCCGCTCCAAGGCCGCCGCGAGCGTGCGTAACGCACGCATCTGGGATTCGATCTCGCTCATGGCCTCGCTTCCCGTCCGCCGCCGGTCGCCGGCCCGAGCATCGGCACCGGCTCCGGAATCAGCCCGCGCGGCCGGACGCGCATGATGACGATCAGCGCCGCTCCGATCGTGAACTCGCGCAGCGCCGCCGTCTGCACGCCGGACAGCCCCGGGATCTCAGCGGCGAGGAAGCGCGTCCCCTCGAGGATCGCCATCACGATCAAGGCGCCGACGAGCGCGCCGACGCCGTTGCCGGTGCCGCCCGCCGTGAGCGCCAGGAAGATGTAGATCGTGATCAGGGGCCGGAAGATGTCCGGGGCGATGTAGGAGGTGTAGTGGGCGTAGAACGCGCCGGCGAGGCCCAGAATGGCCGAGCCGAGCGCGAAGGCCGCGATCTTGAACCGGGCGACGTGCTTGCCTGCGACCGCGGCGACCCCGTCGTCGTCGCGGATCGAGCGCAGCACGCGGCCGAAGGGCGAGAAGGCGATGCGCTGGGTCAGGACGAGCACCGCGCCAGCGCCGAGGACAACCAGCCCGAAATAGAGCAGATTGAAGTCCGCGGGCGAAAGCGCGCCGCGCAGCGGGCCCGGGATCCCCGAGATCCCGTCGGTGCCCCTGGTCAGCCAGATCTCGTTGCTCGCGATCAGCCGGACGAGCTCGGCAAAGCCCAGGGTCACGATCGCGAGATAGTCGCCGCGCAGGCGCAGCGTCGAGGCCGTAAGCACCGCGCCGGCGAGGGCCGCGGCCACGGCGCTCGTGGCGAAGCCCAGCCAGATCGGAGCGCCGAGCGCCGTGGTGACCAGGGCCGATGCGTAGGCGCCGACCGCGAAGAAGCCGGCGAGGCCGAGATTGATCATGCCCGTCAGGCCCCACATCACGTTGAGGCCGAGGGTGAGGATCGCGTAGATGCCGGCAAAGGTCGCGATCGAGACCAGATAGCTCGCCATCGCCCGACCCTCAGTAGGCCCGCTCGCCGAGCAGGCCTCGCGGCCGGAACGTGAGCACGAGCAGGATGGCGAGAAAACCGAAGGCGCTCCGGTAGGTGGGATCCCACACCACCAGCGAGAGCTCCTCGCCGATGCCGACGACGAGCGCGCCCACGACCGCCCCGGGCACGCTCCCGAGGCCGCCGACCACGGCGCCTGCGAACACCGACAGGATGACCCGGAAGCCGGTCAGCGGATCGATGCTGCTGTTGAGGCCGACCAGCATGCCGCCGACGCCCGCGAGCCCCATGGCGACGAACGCCACCAGCCGGCCGACCAGATCGGCATCGATGCCCTTGATGCTGGCGAGCGTCGGATTGTCGGCGACCGCGCGCATCGCCTTGCCGATGCGCGTGAAGCGCAGGAACGCGAACAGCGCTGCTACTGCCGCCGCCGCAAGGAGCCCGTTCTCCACCTGCTGCGGCCCGAGGCGCACGCCCAGGAAGCGCCAGTCGCGGTACAGGGGCACGTCGTAGGCCCGCAACTCGTTGCCGAAAGAGAACCGGACCACGTTCTCGAGCGCCACCGTCAGCGCGATCGAGGCGATCGCGGCGGTGAGCGCGCCATAAGGCCGCAGCGGCTTCAGCACCCACTCGTCGGTCGCGGCGCCGGACGCGCCGGCGACCGCGAACGCGACCAGGACGCTCGCGACGATCGGCAGCCCCAGCGAGACGTTGGCGACGTAGCCCGCGAAGGCACCGATCGTGACATGCGAGGCGAGCGCGAAGTTCGGGAAGCGCAGGACCGCGAAGACGGTGGTGAAGCCGATCGTCGGCAACGCGAGCAGGGCGCCGGTGATCAGCCCGTTGACGATTAGCTGCGCGATCTGCGCCGCCACGTCGCCCGCCTCAGCGGCGCTCGACCACCTCGAACGAGCCGTCCTGCACCTGCTCGAACAGGAACGGCACCTCCCGGATGTCGCCGCGGTTGTCGAAGTCGCAGGGCCCGCTCGCCCCCGAATACTGGATGCTCTTGCCTTCGGCGAGCAGCCCGAGCCCGTCCGCCACGTTGTCCACCGTCTCGCCATCGCCCTGGCTCACGGTGCGCAAGGCGTCGCGGATCCCGGTGCCGGTGGGCTCCCCCGCCGCGGCGGCGAGGATCATCAGGTTGGCTTGGTCGTAGGTCTGAGCCGAATACGGGTCCACCTTGACATCTGCGCCGAGGATCTCCTGGACGCGCTGATACGCCTGCGAATCGACTGCCGGTGTGGGCGAGAAGACGTAGATCCCGTTGGTGACATCCTGCGGCAGCGATTCGACCAGCGCCTGGTTGACGGCATAGGCGAACGCCAGCATGCGCTGCTCGTAGCCGGCGCGGAACAGGTCCTTGAGCAGCACGGTCACGTCGGGCGTGTAGCCGCCGAGGAACAGGAAGTCGGGCTCGCCGTGCAGGATCTGATCCGCCTCCGAGCCGTAGCTCGCCTTGTCCGCCTCGTAGATGAGCGAATCGAAGCTCTTGCCTGCCCCGAGGGCGATCTCGCCCATCATGTCGATCGAGTCCTGCGTGAACGGCGTCTGCGGGCCGATGTAGGCGATCTTCTCCGCGCCCTGGTCGAGCATGAAACGCGTTGCGGCATCGATCTGCAGCGTCGTCGTCGGCTGGGTGCGGAAGAAGTAGCCGTCGTGCGGCAGACGCGTGATGCTGTCGGCCCCCGAGACGGCGGACAGCATGGTCCGGCTCTCCCAGCAAAGCGGTGCTACGGCCGTGGTCACGGACGAGGCCCAGGTGCCCATGATCGCGATCGCCTGGTCGACGTCGATGATTTTGCGGGCGGCGCGCACCGCCGCCTCCGGGCTGGTCTGCGTGTCCTCGCTGACCAGCTCGATCTCGCGCCCGTCGATGCCGCCGGCGTCGTTCGCGGCCTGCGCCGCGGCCTGGATCGTCGCCAGCATGCCGGGACCGTAGTTGCCCCCGGCGCCGGTCAGTGGATTGAGCGCCGCCATGACCACCGGCCCCTGCTGCGCCCGCAGGAGGGCAGGCGCCCCGAGCAGGACCGCACCCGCGGCGGCGCCCCCGAGCACCGTGCGGCGCGTGGTCGCGAAGCGTGCTTTCGTCATCGGGCTTCTCCCTTGCTTGATGCGGATGCGGCTTTCCCGGCTCACAGGCCGAGGAAGATGCGCTTGACCTCCGGGTCGCGGGCAAGCTCGCGCGCCGTGCCAGAGCGGTGGGTGCGGCCATCGACCAGGATGTACGCCCGGTGCGCGATCTGAAGCGCCTCGAGCGCGTTCTGCTCGACCATGGCGATCGAGACGCCCTCGCCATTGATCTCCCGGATGGTCGCGAACAGGTCCCCGGCGGCGATCGGCGAGAGGCCGGCCGAGGGCTCGTCCAGGAGCAGGAGCTCGGGCTCGACCATCAGCGCCATGGCCATCGCCAGCACCTGCCGCTGGCCGCCGGAGAGGGTGCGCGCGGCCTGGTGGCGCTTCTCGGCCAGCATCGGGAAGCGCTCGAGCAGCCGCGGTACCCGCGTCCTCGTGCCGGCCGGGTCGACATAACCGCCCATCTCCAGGTTCTCGCGCACAGTGAGCATGCCGAAGACGTTGGCCTCCTGCGGCACGAATGCGACGCCGCGCCGGGTGATCTCGCGCGGTCTGAGCCCGACCACGCTGTGGCCGAGCACCGCGATCGTGCCTTGCGACGGCTGCACGAGGCCCGCGACCGCCTTGAGGAAGGTCGACTTGCCGGCGCCGTTCGGGCCGATGATGGCGACGATCTCGCCTGCGCCCACCTCGATGTCGAGGCCCCGCAGCACCATGTCGGCGCTCGAGTAGCCGGCGACCACGCCCGCGGCGCTCAGGACGCCCATGCGCGCCGGCCCATGTACGCCTCCTGCACGCGCGGATCCTCCGCCACCTCGGCGAAGCTGCCCTCGGTCAGCCGCCGCCCCTCCGCCATGACCACGACCGGATGGCATAGGCGCGCGATCACGTCCATGTCGTGCTCGATGACCAGAAAGGTCATGCCCTCATCGCGTAGCTCCTCCAGCCGCTCCGAGAGCTCGGCCTGCAGGGCCGGGTTCACGCCGGCAGCCGGCTCGTCGAGGAGGATGAGCTTGGGCTCCGCCATCAGGGCGCGGCCGAGCTCGAGCAGCTTCTTCTGCCCGCCCGAGATCGCCGCCGCCGGATGGTCGAGCACGGGTGTAAGCCGCAGCCGCCCGGCGATCGCACGCGCCCGCTCGCGCAGCACGCCCTCGCGCCCCAGCGACGCCCGCGTGCGCATGAGTGCGGCGCCGAGCCCCTCGCCCGGCTGGTCAGGCCCGTAGAGCAGGAGGTTTTCCAGCACCGTGAGCCGAGGGCAGCCGCGCGCGAGCTGGAAGGTGCGGAGCATGCCGCGCGCCGTGATGCGGTCCGGCCGCCAGCCGGTGATGTCGACGCCGGCGAACACCACGCGCCCGCGCTCGGGCGGCACGAGGCCGCTCGCGACGTTGAAAAGCGTCGTCTTGCCGGCGCCGTTGGGGCCAATGAGGCCGGTGATGGTGCCGGACACGACCACGAGCGATGCCCCGCGCAGGGCGGCCACGCCGTAGAAGCTCCGGTGCAGGTCGGTGATCTCGAGCAGGGGCATGCCGCCGCCATGGTCCTCGCTTCGAGCACGTTAGCGGAGCCGGAAAGTGGTGCAACGGTCTCGTCGGAAAGGTATTCCGAAACTCCCTCGGCAGCCGCTCCACGTGTGTTCCAGGAGGACCGTGGCGGCAACGAGGTCGGGGTAGCAGGGGGTCTCTGCAGCGAGGATCTACATGCGGTCTGGGATCGCTGCATCATCGAGCCAGGTGTCCCGGGGGACGGGCACGAGGTCACCGACCAGGACCGCGCTACATGGCGAGCCTCCACACCGGCCGACTGGGCCAACGAGTCCTTTACCATATCGGTCAGGCCGGAGGTCGGGTACTGCGTCGGCACCGACGGCGGGTGCTGGTACGACACCGCCAAGGAGCGCCTCGATGAGGGCGAGCCGGAAAGGACGGTGGTGGTCGACCAATCCTACGTCGAGAGGCACACGCGGATTGTGAGGGATCGCCTGGTCAAGGCTGGCGTCCGGCTCGGCGGTCTCTTGAATCGGGCGCTCGAGGATTAATTGCCAGGGCCCGCTGGCACGCTACAGCGCCTCGGAGTGATCGCGATCCTCGAGGCCATCGACGCGCTTGGCCCGCCGCTCATAACCATTCTGCATGGCCCGGACCTCGGCAGCCAGGATGGTGTTCGTCGCCTCCAAGCGTTCGACCTTCGCCATCGGCCCCGGTACTGAGATCCGGTTCCTGCGAGTGGCCGATCGAGCCGCATATGCAGCCTGACAGTCAGACGACACTTGAAGTTGACGCATGACCGTTTGAGAAGCACCGTCGAGCCCAGGAACGGCGGCGATCTGGGCGATGTGGGATGAATCTGTCCCGGCGCAGCGATCTACCTGAGCTGATGGACGACCCGGCCCTGCCGCGTGCGGACTATGATCGCTGTCTGCATAATTTGGCGGCCGTGAACCGGGTCACTCTCACCCATCGTCCCACCCTGCACTGGATCGATCGAGCTACTCAGAGCTTGTCGGCCGATCGCGTCGTCTCGATCCTCGATGTCGCGTGCGGCGAGGGCGACCTGCTGCGCGCCATCCATCGCTGGGCCGTGCGCCGAGGCGTGGCGGTCCGGCTGGAGGGCATCGACCTGAACCCGCGCAGCGCGATCGCCGCCGCGGCCCAGACCCCGCCCGGCTCCGGCATCGCCTGGCGGACCGGCGACGTGTTCGCCTATGCGCCCGATCCCGCCCCCGACTTCATCGTCACGTCGCAGTTCACGCACCACCTGGCGGACGCCGATGTCGTCCGCCTCCTGCGCTGGCTGGAGCGCCACGCCGCCCGGGGCTGGTTCATCGCCGACCTGCACCGCGCCAGCTTCGCCTACTGGGGCTTCGGCCTGCTGGCGACGGTGGCGCGCTGGCACCCGATCGTGCGCCGCGACGGCATGATCTCGGTCGCCCGCGGCTTCCGCTACGCCGACTGGCAACGCCTCCTGGCCGAAGCCGGTGTGCCGGGCGACGTCCGCTGGCACGTGGCCTTTCGCTGGTGCGTCGGCCGCCTGAAATGATCCACGCGAACCGGCCCCAGACCACGGCGGCCGTCGCCGCCCACTACGACGAGCTCGACCCGTTCTACCGCGAGGTCTGGGGCGAGCACGTCCATCATGGGCTTTGGGCCACGGGCCGTGAGAGCCGGCTCGCGGCCACAGACGCGCTGGTCGACCTCGTGGCCAGCCGGCTCGACCTCGCCCCGGGCCTGGCACTCTGCGACATCGGCTGCGGCTACGGCGCGACCGCGGTGCGTTTGGCGGAGCGCCACGGCGTTCACGTCACCGGTGTGACCGTCTCTGGCGTCCAGGCCACGATCGCCGCCGCCAAGTCGCCGTTGCACGGCAGCATCGCCGTCCTACACCGGGACTGGCTTTCCAACGGATTCCCAGACCGGCAGTTCGACCGCGCGTACGCCATCGAGAGCTCAGAGCACATGCCGAACAAGCGGCGGTTCTTCGCCGAGGCTTATCGCACGCTCCGGCCCGGCGGTCGGCTCGCCGTGTGCGCGTGGCTCGTCCGTGACCGTCCCCTCACCTGGGAAGCCCGCTACTTGCTCGAGCCCATCTGCCGCGAAGGTCGCCTGCCTAGCCTCGGCGACGAAGCCGACTACCGGCGCCTGGTGGCTGCTGCCGGGTTCACCGTGGCCGACTGCGAAGATCTCAGCTCCCGTGTCCGCCGTACCTGGTACGTCTGCGCCGGCCGGCTCGCCGGCAAG
>Ga0299914_10001296_pt1 | contig 16427 bp, 15 predicted proteins | sample RVTome_10_FD_201361 | JGI IMG/M metagenome (GOLD analysis project Ga0299914, IMG submission 201361) | Soil microbial communities from uranium-contaminated site in the Upper Colorado River Basin, Wyoming, United States - RVT153D57 (version 2) ...
ACTCCGCCGCCAGCCAGTCGACGAGACGGCGCAACCGGGCGCGGCCCTGACCGGTGGCGGCGGTGGCCAGGGCGCCGCCGAGGTGGTCGCGGCGCTCCACCAGGCGTACCCGATGGCCGCGGCCGGCGGCCACGCGGGCGCACTCCAGGCCGGCGGGGCCCCCGCCCACCACCAGCAGAGACATCGGCACTGCGGCCGTGCCGGCCGGTTCGTCCTCGCCGGTCTCGTGACCGGAGTGCGGGTTGCCGATGCAGCTCACGATCGGGTTGCGGTTGTCGCGCACCATGCACCGCTGGTTGCAGAGCACACAGGGGCGGATGCGTTCGGGTCGCGTCGCCGCCAGCCGGGCCAGGTCGGGGTCGGCGATCTGGGCCCTGGTCATCTCCACGGCGTCGCAGCGACCGGTGTCGATCGCCCATTCGGCTTGTGGCACGTCGATGATCGAGCCCTGCGCCACGACGGCTGCCGCCCCGACCACGGCGGTCCGCACCGAGCCGGCCAGATCGAGGTTGAAGCCGGGCTCTTCGTGGGTGTCAGGCCGGGTGGCCGGCACCGAGAAGATGGCGCCGCGCACCACCACCAGGTAGTCGACGAAGGCGGCCAGCTCGGCGGCGATCTCCCTGGCCGTCTCCGGCACGATGCCCGCCCAGGGCGCCATCTCGTCACACGAGAGTCGCAGGCCGACCAGGCCACCGCCGCTGTGAGCCCTGACCGCATCCAGCACCCTGCGGGCGAACAGCAGGCGATCCTGGCCGTAGGCGTCGTCGCGCAGGTTGGTCAGCCCCGACAGGAACTGGCGCACCAGGCTGTGCTGGCCGGCGTTGACCTCGACGCCGTCCATGCCCGCATCCTGGGCCGCTGCCGTGGCGGCGCCGAACGCCGTCACCACGGCCTCGATGTCGTCGGCCTCCATGACCTTGGGGACCTCGCGGGTGTTGACCTCCGGTATGCCCGAGGGAGCCCACAGGGCCGCCTGGCTATAGGCGCTGGAGCCCTGGCCACCGCTGTGGCCGATGGCGGCCAGGCACAGCGCACCGTGAGCCCGGCAGGCGGCGGAGATGGCGGACCAGCCGGGCCCGCACTCGGCGGCCAGGGGCGCCCTCTCGTATGGCCAGTCGCTCCGGTGCACGGAGGCCTCCTCGACCACCACGATGCCGCACCCGCCGGCGGCGCGGCGCCTGTAGTAGGCCACGTGGCGGTCGCTGAGGGAGCGGCCCCGGCCCAGGTTCGTGGCGTGGGGGCCGAACATCACCCGGTTGGGGGCCTCGGTGGATCCGAGCACCAGTGGCTCCATGAGCTTCACGCTGGCCTCCGATGCCCCCTCGGTCGGGTCGACAGGATGAGCTTCACGCCGACCTCCGATTCCCCCTCGGCTGGGTCAACGGAACGAGCTGACCGACTTGTCGATGAGGGCGACGGCCGTGGGCCGGCTGTGGTTGCTGGTGCTGTGGGGCCGGTCAGAGGCGGCGACCTGTGCCAACAGCGCGCTGCCGTGACCGCGCACGCATTCCGGATCGGGCCCGTCCAGGGGAAGGCCGGTGAAGAACTTGGCGGCCATGCACCCGCCCTGGCAGGCGTCGTAGGACCCGCACGAGGCGCAGGCGCCTGCGCTCTGGGGCTCGCGCAGCTCGGTGAAGAGGGCCGACTCCCGCCACACGCCGGCGAAGCCGCCGGGGTCGAGGACCGATCCGGCGCGGAAGTCGTCGTGCAGGACGAAGGGACAGGCGTACACGTCGCCTACGGGATCGATGAGGCAGACCACCCGTCCCGCTCCGCACAGGTTCAGGCCGGGCAACGGCTCGCCCAGGGCCGACAGGTGGAAGAACGAGTCCCCGGTCAGCACATCGGGGCGCTCTGACAGCCAGTGGTACAGGTAGATCTGCTGTTCGTGGGTGGGATGGAGCTCCGACCACGAATCGGTGCCGCGCCCCGACGGCCGGAAGCGGGTCAGGCGCAGCTCGGCGCCGTACTCGCGGGCCAGCTCCTCGTAGCGATCGACCTGGCCGACGTTTTCCCGGGTCATGACCACGCTGATCTTGAAGGGACCGAAGTCCGCGGCCACCAGGTTGTCCATGGCCCGGCGCACCTGGGCATGGCTTCCCGCGCCTCTGACCCGGTCGTTGGTCACGGCATCGACGCCGTCGAGGCTGAGCTGCACGTCGACGTAGTCCATGGCGGCCAGCCGCCGGGCTTTGTCGGCGCTGAGCATCGCCCCGTTGGTCGAGAACTTCACGCCCACGCCGCTGTCCACGCAGTGCTCGATCAAGGCGAAGAAGTCCGGTCGCAGCATGGGCTCGCCACCGCCCACGTTGACGTAGAAGACCTGCATCTCGGCCAACTCGTCGACGACGGCGCGCATCTGTGCCGTGTCCAGCTCGCGGGGATCGCGCCGGCCCGAGGACGACAGGCAGTGGACGCACTGGAGGTTGCAGGCGTAGGTCCACTCCCAGGTCAGGCAGATGGGGGCCTGCAGCCCCGCCTTCAGCTGACCAGCCATGCCGCTGCGGTTGGCGGGCGACAGGGCCGCTTCAGCCACGGTCGCCTCCGCTGGGTGGCGCCGACGGGACGGCGGTCAGGAAGTTCGAGCTGGCCAGGCGCGCCAGGGCGGCACGGAACGCCGGTCGCCGAGCGGGCGGGACGTGCGAAGCGTCCAGGGCGGCCTCGACGCTGGGGTGCTCGCCCAGGCCCTCGATCAGGGCGACCAGGTCGGGGCTGCGCAGGAAGTTCAGGCGCCGGTTGCCGTAGTGGTAGGCGAGGGCGCCGAACGGCTCAGGCCTCAGCGCCACGCGTGGGTGGAGCGCCCAGCGGCGGTTCGGGTCGAAGTCGGAAGGTGGGGGCACCTCGATCAGTAGACCCCGCACATCCCGTCGATCGAGATCTCCTCGACGAGGAGGTCGTCCTCGATCAGGTCGTCGTCGAACCAGTCGTCTTCCGGGACCGATTCGGTCTCGACGACGTCGGTGCCATCCATGGGTGACCCCTTCCTGGTGTGGCTTCCCGGTGCGGCAACCGGTAGCGCGGACTATACCGCCGCCCTCCGGGAGCATCGACGCCGGCTGACCGCCTCGGAGATGCTCGCCAGGCTCGTCGAACGCAACGACCGACCCGCCCGCTCACCGCGGAAGCTCAGCGCCGGGCATGCCGTCAGCCGATCAGAGACCAGTTCAACTCGGTGCGCAGGTCGGCCGGGTTCATGTCCGGCGACGGCTCGGTCACGTAGACCTCCCACAGGTCGCGCCCAGGAACCAGGCTGCGTTCGTCGATCCACGACCGCAGTCGCTGCCACGACGACCCGAGCTCGTCGTAGCCGCCGGAGTGGATGGTGCGCGCCAGGGGCCCGGACGGAAGCGAGCCGGCCTGCACGTCGTTGTCCGCCTGGACGGCGGACTCGGTGACGAAGCCGACCTCGAGGTCGGCAGTGTCCGTCGGCGGGCCGTGATACAGCGCGAACGCGGGGCTGACGATGGCGACCTCCTGGTCGGAGATCGCTGCGGCCAGCCTTGCAAAGGAATGGTCGAAGAAGCCGGCGAGCTCGTCGACCGGCACGACTGCGCAGATGACGGCCGTCGTTGCGCCGTCGAAGGTGACGACCTCGGGCTCGGGGGTGCTGGTCGCGTCCATGCACCGTCAGACCGGTGGTGGCACGCGAACTCATCGACCTCCCGGCAGGACGCCGGTGTCGGACGGTGCGGGCACGACCCCCACTACCGTTCCCGCGGTGCCCGGCCCGCACCCGACCTCGCTCGCCGAGCTCCTGGATCGTCTGACCGCGGACGACGGCCTGGACGCCGATCGGCTGGTGGCCCACCTGAGAGATCACCCGGAGCTCCCCACCTGCCATCCACAGCAGGCGTTGGAGGCGGCCAGGGCCTTGCACACCCACGGGGAGCCGGGCGACGTGGCGGTGGCGGCCGAGCTGGCGGCCCGGGCCGCGCAGAGCGGTGTCGCCGCCGCCGGTCCCCTGTTCGCCACCTGCGTCGACCGCCTGGCCCTCTGGTCCGGACGTCCCCAGCCCTACGGAACCCTCACCGGTGAGATCAACGGAGAGCTCCAGCTCGCGCCCGTCGACCCCCGCACCAGCGACGAGGCGCGCGCCGCCACCGGTGTCCCTGCGCTGGCCGACCTGAGGGCCGGCGCCGAGCGGGCCAACCGCGACGTGGCGGTGCGCAGAGCGAGCGAGCCCGGCCTGCCGCGCGGCCAGCGGTTCTGCCGCATCTGGCGGTTCCCACAGTCCGACGAGCTCGAACAGCACCGTCAGCGCGAGGGGGCGCCGGTGTGGGCAGACGGCGACGAGCTGACGATCGTCCACCGCGCCGAGCAGGCCCCCGTCGTGGGCCCGGTCTTCGGCATCGTGATGTGGCCGGTGGACGAGGACGACGGGCTCTTTGCCCTGACCCTGCGGGTGGAGCGGCTGTCCGAGGCGGTGTTCAGCTACGGCTTCGCCCCCCCGGGGTCGGCGCCCGCCATCGCCATCCGTCCCGCCGGACGTTGGCGTGGGCCCGAGGCCCCACCCGCCCTACCGTCCCGCCGCCAGCTGGCGGGCGTGTTGCTGGAGCACGCCGTGGAGAGCGAGGCCCTGGGCGAGCCGCGCCGGGTGTCGATCTACCGGCCGGCCGGGCACACCCGCCAGGAGTCCCTGCCTGTCGTGTACGCCACCGACGGCACCATGTTCGCGCCGTACGCCCGCCGCCTGGACGCCGCCATCGAGGCGGGCACCGTTCCCCGAGTCGTCGTGGTGGCCGCCCACAGCGCCCGCTTGGACCCGGCCGTCAACCGCCGGGCCATGGAGTACCTCCCCGGCTTCGACCCGGCCGCCTTCGAGCGTCACCACACCTTCTTCTGCGATGAGCTGCCGGCTTGGGCCGAAGCCGAGCTGGGGGTCGCGCCAGACCGCGAGCGACGGGCCGTGTTCGGCTGCTCGGACGGCGGCGGCCACGCGCTCGCCGTCGCCCAGCGTCGGCCGGATCACTGCGGACACGTCATCGCCTACTCCTCGGGAATGCCGCCCGACCCGGCCAGCCGCTGGGACCCGGCGGCGGCGCCCATGGTGCACCTGTGCGCCGGCACCCTGGAGGGGCCGTTCCACCAGGCCACCGAGGCTTGGGCGGCATGGTTCAGCGCGTTCGGCGTGGCTCACTACTGGCTCGAGCGGGTGTGCGGGCACGACCTCATCCAATGGGTGGAGGAGCTGCCCGGGGCGCTGGCCCGGGCCTGGGGCGACGGCGCCCAGGGGCATTGACCCCCAGGTCGGTGAGGTCAGTTCACGTGACGCCGGCCACGAAGCGGGCGACGGCCGTCACCACCAGCTCGGGCTGGTCGCGGTGCACCACATGGCCGCAGTCGGGCACCAGCAGAGGCTCCGCCGGGCCCGCCACGCCGGCAACGATGCCGTCGACCATGGCGACGGTGTTGAACGGGTCGTCACACCCCTGCACGACCAGCACCGGGCACTCGATGCCGGCGAGGTGCGGGCGGATGTCCCAGGTCCGGAAGTCCGGGGACACCCAGATGTCGCTCCAGCCGGCGAAGGTGGCCTCCGGGTCGCGGTGGTAGCGGCCCAGTCGCTCGACCAGCTCGTCGCGGTCTTCGCCGGGGCGGCGCATCGCGGCGATGTGGTCCACACACACCTGCTCCACGTAGATGTGGGCGGCCACGGTGACGATGGCCCGGGCGGCGCCCGCACCGGCGCCGGCGTGGATGAGGGCGATGGAGGCGCCGTCGCTGTGCCCCACCAGGATCGGGTCGTCGATCCCGGCCGCCTCCAGCACCCGCGGCAGCACCAGCAGCGCCTCGTGGTGCATGTAGTCCGGTGCACGGGGCTCGCCCAGGGGTGTCGAGCGGCCGTACCCCTGGCGCGAGTAGGCGAAAACCGGTAGCCCGGTGGCTGCCGCCATGTCGACCGGCAGGTCCTTCCACTGATCGACCGACCCCAGGCCCTCGTGCAGCAGCACCAGCACGGGCCCCCCGTCGGCGCCGCTCCCCCACCAGCGGTGCTCGAGCCGGATCCCGTCGAGCTCGCAGAATCCGTTCGCACCCGGCCCGACCACGCCGGTCTACGTTACGCAGCAAGCGCTGTGGACAGGGAGGGGCAGCATGTCGGGAGCAAACGCCGTAGAGCGCTTCGTGCTGGCTCCGGCGTCCTCGGACCGCGGAGGAGTAGCCATCATCGACGCTCCGACGGGGACCACCCATACCCGAGCAGACGTGGCCGCCGGATCGGCGCGGGTGGCCGCCACCGTGAGCCGCCTGGGAGTGCAGCCGGAGCAACGGGTGATGCTGTGCCTGGCCGACACGGTGGCGTTCCTGTGGTGGTTCTGGGGGGTCATGCGCATCGGCGCCGTGCCTGTGCCGGTGTCGACGATGCTGACCGAGGCCGATCACCGCTTCCTGCTCGAGGACTCCCGCGCCGTGGGGCTGGTCGTCTCCCCTCCCTTCGAGTCGACCGCCGGCGCGGCGGCGTCGGACCAGCCGTTCCTGCGCTGGAAGATCAGCGACACCGATGAGCTCGACGCCGCCGAGTCGGCACCTCCGGTGTTCCCCTCCACCGACGACGACATCGCCTTCTGGCTCTACACGTCGGGCACCACCGGGTTCCCCAAGGGGGCGATGCACCGCCACATCGACATGGGCTTCTGCACCGACACCTACGCCTCGGGGGTGCTGGGCATGGGCCCCACCGACATCGTCTACTCCGTGGCCAAGCTCTTCTTCGCCTACGGGCTGGGCAACGCCGGGTACTTCCCGGCCGCCACCGGGGCGGCGGCGGTGTTGAACCCGGCCCGACCGGTGCCCGAGGAGGTGGCCGACCATGTGGCCCGCTACCGACCCACGCTCTTCTTCGGGGTGCCCACGTTCTACGCCGGATTGCTGGCCAGCGACGTGGACGACGGCGCCTTCTCCTCGGTTCGACTGGCCGTCTCTGCCGGCGAACCCCTGCCGGCCGACCTCCACCGCCGCGTCGGCGAACGTTTCGGCATGGAGGTGCTGGACGGACTGGGCACCACCGAGGCGAGCCACATCTTCCTGTCCAACCGGCCGGGCCTATCGGTGCCCGGCACCACCGGCACCCCCGTCGAGGGCTACGAAGTGGAACTGCGCGACGACCAGGGTCAGCCCGCGCCCGACGGCGAGCCGGGTGCGCTGTTCGTGGCCGGCGAATCGGTCACCGTGGGCTACTGGAACCGCACGGCGCTCAACCGCCAGGCGCTGATGGGGCGCTTCATGGCCACAGGGGACACCTACCGCCGGGAGGCCGACGGGAACTACGTGTGCCTGGGACGTACCGACGACATGTTGAAGGTGGGCGGGATGTGGGTGTCGCCCACCGAGGTGGAGGGCTGCATCCTGGAGCTGGACGAGGTGCTCCAGGCGGCAGTGGTGGGGATGGTCGACAGCGACGGTCTGACCAAGCCCAGGGCCTTCGTCGTGGCCTCCGGCGGTGACACCGGTGACCTCGCCGAGCGAGTGCAGGCACACGTCAGGTCACGCCTGGCCCCCTACAAGTACCCTCGCCAGGTGGAGGTCGTGGCCGAGCTGCCCACGACGGCCACGGGCAAGGTGAAGCGGTACCTGCTGCGCGAGGGGGCGGCGGAGGGCGCGGCGCCTGAGCGGTCTACGCCCGGCGGCGCGGCGCCCTGAGCGGTCTACGCCCGGAGTGAGAGGCGGCGTCGGCACCTATCCTGGGCCCATGCCCGCCACCGAAGAGCTCGCCTGGAACCGCCGCAGCGATGCTCTTGATGTCGACGATTCAGCGCCGGGCCCGGAGGACGTCATGACCACCGCAGCCGACCTGCCCATCGCCCCGTCGTGGCGTGGCATCAACCATCTGGCCATGGTGACGCCGGACATGGACGCCACCACCCGCTTCTACGCAGGCGTCCTGGGCTTCCCGCTGGTGGCCACCACCATGGCCGGACCCATGCGCCACTACTTCTTCGAGATGGCACCTGGCAACACCATCGCCTTCTTCGAGGTGAAGGGCGCCGAGACGTTCGCCAAGCCCGCCGGTGGCCCCAGCGACCGGGCCATCCAGTTCGACCACGTCTCCTTCGGGGTTCCCGATGAGGAGTCCCTCGAGTTGCTGCGCAAGCGACTCCTGTCGGCGGGCAGTGAGGTGACCACGGTCGTGGACCACGGCTTCATCAAGTCCGTGTACTTCACCGACCCCCACGGCATCGCGCTCGAGGCTTCGTACTGGGTGGTCGACCCGACCGGCCGCCCGGCCGACCACAGCGACCGGCGTGTCTTCGGCGACCCCGACCCGGTACCCGCCGCCCGGGAACTGCGCGACGGCGACGTCGGCAACCTCCCCGTCACCGGTCTCGTCTGAGCGCCCCCGGCGGTCGGCCCGTCCTCTGAAGGGTTGGAGCGGTCGCTCGACTCGGGCCGGGCCCGCCCACCATCGGATCCTCATGCCACGCTTCGCCGCTCTCCACCGGACAGCGCCCGTCGCATCTGGCCCCCTGCGTCTGGAGGACCGCCCCGCCCCCGAGCCCGGCCCCGGCGAGGTGCTTGTCGACGTGGCCGCCTGCGGCGTGTGCCGGACCGACCTGCAGGTCGTGGAGGGAGACCTCGAGCCCCACGCCATCCCGGTCGTGCCCGGTCACCAGATCGTAGGCCGGGTTCTGACCGTCGGCCCCGGGGTGGACATGGCCGAGGGGACGCGCGTCGGGGTGGCCTGGCTGGCCAGTGCCTGCGGCGCGTGTGACAAGTGCCTGGCCGGTCACGAGAACCTGTGCCGCTTCGCCACGTTCACCGGCTGGGACCGTGACGGCGGTTTCTCCGAGATGGCGACGGCGGACCATCGCTTCGTCCATGTGCTGCCCGACGCCTTCGGCGACGTGGACGCGGCCCCTCTGCTGTGCGGCGGTGCCATCGGCTACCGCTCGCTGCGGGTGTGCGGGGTGCAGCCGGGCCAGCGTCTGGGCCTCTACGGGTTCGGCGCGTCGGCCACCATCGCCATACAGGTGGCGGTCCACTGGGGTTGTCAGGTCTACGTGTGCACACGCAGCGTCAGCGAGCAGCAGCGGGCCATGGACCTGGGGGCGGTGTGGGCTTCGGGGTACGACGTGACGCCGCCAGAGCCGCTGCACGCCGCCGTCACCTTCGCACCGGTGGGCGATGTGGTGGTGCGGGCCCTGGAGGCGGTGGACCGCGGCGGCGCGGTGGCCATCAACGCCATCCACCTCGACCGCATCCCGACCTTCGACTACGGCCTGCTGTGGTGGGAACGCAGCCTGCGCAGCGTCGCCAACCTCACCCGCTCCGACGTGGCCGAGCTGCTGGCGCTGGCCGTCGAGATCCCGATCGTGACCTCCCACGACGAGTACCCGCTGGCCGCAGTCAACGACGCCCTGGCCCACCTGGCGGAGGGCCGCGTCTGCGGCGCCGCAGTGGTCGTCACCTGAAGGGGGCCGAATCCCACCCGTGCGCGGGGCGAGGAACCGTCGATGCGACGGCCGCCAGGTTTCGCCTCCCGTAGCGAGGTCTCAGGGGGTCAGGTCAGTGCAGGCCCGCAGCCCTTCCCAGGACGTCAGGTACTCCTGGGCGGCGGCACCCTGCAGCGGTGCGGCCACGCCGCCCTGCAGCAGGGCCGGGACCCAGCGATAGCTCAGGGCCCCGTCGACACCGACGGTGACCTCGAACACACCGCTGTGGGTCGCGGGCCCGGCCTGCTTGTAGAACACCAGGTTGCCGAGCCCGTAGTGGACCACGGCGTCGCCCAGGCGGCCGCCGCCCTGCAGGCGGTGGGCGTGGGTGCCCACGACGATGTCAGCGCCGGCGTCGACGAGCTGGCGGGCCAGGTGCTGCTGGTCGCCGGTGGGACAGGTCTCGACCTCTATACCCCAGTGCGGGACCACGACCACGGTGTCGGAGCGTTCCGCCTCGACCCTCACCGCCCCGAGCAGGTGCTCGAGGTAGGGCGGCTTGGCCGAGGCGATTCCCGGGTCGGCGTCGCCGGCCACCCAGCGGTCGTAGGCGGACGCACCGAGCACCTGCGTGGCGGCCAGGATGGCGATGCGCCGCCCGGCCACGTCCACGTGGTGCGCACCGTAGGCCTCGGCCCGGTCCCGCCCGGCGCCGATGGTGGCGATGCCGTGGCGCTCGGCACCCTCGAGGGTGTCGAGCAGGCCCACGTCACCGAAGTCCAAGGCGTGGTTGTTGCCGCTCGAGACCACGTCGACGCCGGCGGCTGCCAGGGCCGCGTATGCCGACTCCGGGGCACGGAAGGTGTACGTCTTGCCCTCCGGGTCGCCGCGCTCGGTGACTGCCGTCTCGAGGTTCACGATGGCCACGTCGGCTGTAGCCAGCATCGGCGCCAGCGTTGCCAGCATGCCGTCGGGGTCGGCGCCGAGTCGCTCCCGCAGGAAGCCCTCGAAGTGCACGTCTCCCCCGAAGGCGATGGTCACGGGCCGCGTCGCAGTATCGGTGGCCGCCGCTGACGGGCCGCCGCTCGCCGCCGGCGTCGACGGGTCGCCCTGCGCCGCTGCGGCGCCCGGCGCCGGCGTCGACGATGCGACTGGGGCCCCCGGCGGTGAGGAGACGGTGGTGGGAACCGGCGTGGTGCCTCCGGCACTGGCTGTCGGAGCCGGCCCCACGGTCGTGGACGAGTCGCTGGTCGCGGCTAGGACTCCATCCGCGGCGAGGCCGTCGTCGTCGCGCAACACCCGATCGGCTACCAGGACGGCGGCCAGCGCCATCGCCCCTATCCCCACGATCACCGAGATCCGGACGGCCTTGATCCTGGTGGTGGTGGGCGCGGCGTGGCTGGGTCGGCGTCGGCTGTTCTGGGGCATGGCGCGAGCGGTGAGGGTACCGCTCCCACCGCGCGCGCAGCGTGGCAGCAGGCCCTGGCCCGTCCGGGGTGCTAGTACCGGCACGTGACCGCCTATGACGTCATCGTGGTCGGCACCGGTGGGGTGGGCAGCGCCGTGCTCAACCACCTGGCCCAGCGAGGGTCGAACGTGGCCGGACTCGACCGGTTCGGGCCTGCCCACGGCCTGGGGAGCTCCCACACGGGGACCCGCATGATCAGGCTGGCCTACTTCGAGCACCCCGACTACGTGCCCCTGCTCCGACGCTCCTTCGCCCAGTGGGAAAACCTTCAGGACCGGCGCGGCGAGACGCTCTACCGGGAGGTCGGCTTGATCGAGGTGGGACCGCCCGACGGTGAGTTGGTCAGCGGCGTGCTGCGCGCCGCCGACCGCCACGACCTCGACGTGGAACGCCTGGACGAGGCCACCGCCCGCCGGCGCTTCGGGGGTTTCGCCCTGGGGGCCGGGCAGGCGGCCGTCTACGAACGGCGGGCCGGCATCCTGTCGGTGGAGGCCTGCGTGCTGGCGCACCTGCAACAAGCCTGCGCCGCGGGCGCCGAGCTTCGTACGGGGGTGGCCGTGCTCGGTTGGCGGACCGACGGGGACGGCGTGGCGGTGATCACCGATGCCGGGACCCTGCGCGCCGGGCGACTGGTGGTGACGGCGGGACCGTGGGCCGGCCAGGTGCTGGCCGACATCGGGCTCGAGCTCAGGGTGCTGCGCAAGCCCGTGTTCTGGTTCGCGGCCGATCCGGCCGTGTACGGCGTGGAGGCGGGTTGCCCGATGTTCATCTTCGAGACCGGTCGGGGAACCTTCTACGGCTTTCCGGCTCTGGATGGGACGGTGAAGGTCGGCGAGCACAGCGGGGGCGAGCTGGTGAAGGATCCGCTGGCCGTGGACCGTGCCGAGCGACCCGCCGATCGCGCCGCTGTGGCCGGCTTCCTGGCCGACCACATGCCCGGCGTGGACCTGCGCCCCACCCGCCACGAGGTCTGCATGTACACCTGCACCCCCGACGGCCATTTCGTCGTCGACGTCCACCCCGAGGCATCGCAGGTGTGCTTCGCCGCCGGCCTGTCCGGCCACGGCTTCAAGCTGGCGCCCGTGCTGGGCCAAGCCCTGGCCGACCTCGCCCTGCACGGTGCCACCGACCTGCCGATCGGCTTCCTGGGGTTGGCCGCAGCCGGGCGCGCCGGGCTCACCCGCCCTCGGCGTGACGGCTCAGCAGGGCCCGCCCGATGACCATCTTCTGTATCTCGCTGGTCCCCTCGCCGATGATCATCAGCGGGGCGTCGCGGTAGTAGCGCTCCACCGGGTAGTCGGTGGTGAACCCGTTGCCACCGTGGATGCGCATGGCCTCCAGGGCCAACTCCGCAGCCGTCTCGGAGGCGAACAGCTTCGCCATGCCGGCGGCCAGATCGGCCCGCTCGCCGGCATCGACCTTGGCCGCCGCCTCTCTCGTCAGCAGGCGGGCCGCCTCCAGCTTGGTGGCCATGTCCGCCAGCTTGAACTGGATGGCCTGGTGCTGGGCGATGGGACGGCCGAAGGTGACGCGCTTGGTGGCGTAGTCGATGGCGGCATCGAAGGCGGCCCGCGCCACACCGACCCCGCGGGCGGCCACGTTGACCCGGCCCAGCTCCAGCGCGGCCAGCGCCCACCGCAGCCCCTGACCGACGCCGTCGGGCCCGCCCAGCACCCGGTCGGCCGGGAGCCGATGGTCGTGGTAGGTCATCTCAACCGTCTCCAGGCCTCTGTAGCCGAGCTTGGAGATCTTGCGGCTGACGGTGATGCCGCCCGACGAGCGGCCGGGCTCCTTGTCCACCAGGAAGCAGGTGATGCCCTCCTCGCCACAGCGGGCCAGCAGCGCCACCAGTCCGGCCCGCTCGCCGTTGGTCACCCACATCTTCGTGCCGTTGACGACCCACTCGCCGCCGTCCCGTTCGGCCCGGCAGGCCAGGGCGGCGGCGTCGCTACCGGCGTCGGGCTCCGACAGTGAGAAGCACCCCCTGCGCTCACCCGAGGCCAGCTCGGGCAGCCAGCGGCGCCGCTGCGACTCGGTCCCGTATCCGAGGATGAGCTGAGCGGCGATCAGGTGGCTGTTGATCACCCCGGCCAGGGACATCCAGCCCCGCGACAGCTCCTCCACGACCCGCGCGTAGGTGGACACGTCCAACCCCAGCCCGCCGTATGCCTCGGGGACGGTGGCGCCGAAGAGACCGAAATCCTTCAGGCCTTCCACCATGGGCTCGGGGTAGCGGTCTGTCAGCTCGTAGTCGGCGACGTGGGGAACCACCTCGCGGTCGACCCAGCGCGCCACGGTCTCGATCATCTGGTCGGCGACTTCGGGATCGGTCCTCATCGCCGCCAAGCCTGGCACGGCGCGGTCAGCCCGCCGGTGCTGTGGGCGTGAAGGTGGCAGGCAGGTGCTTGATTCCGTGGATGAAGTTCGAGAGGAGCTTCTGTGGAGGGCCGCTGGCCTCGATGTCGGGCACGCGTGCGAACAGCTCCCGGAACATCACCTCGATCTCGCGGCGAGCCAGGTTGGCACCCAGGCAGAAGTGCGGTCCCGGCCCACCGAAGCCCACCTGGGGATTCGGTGACCGCATGACATCGAACTCGTAGGGCCGGTCGAAGGCGGTCTCGTCGCGGTTGGCGGAGTTGTAGAAGAGCACCACCTTCTCCCCGGCGGCGATCGGCTGCCCGCCGATCTCGGTGTTCGCCGTGGCGGTGCGCCGGAAGTGGATGACCGGCGTCGCCCAGCGGACGATCTCCTCGACCGCCAAGGTCCGCAGGCCGTCGAAGTCCGCCATCCAGGCGCGCTTCTGGTCGGGGTGCTGGGTGAACGCCCAGAGGCCGTGGCTGATGGCGTTGCGGGTCGTCTCGTTGCCGGCCACCAGCAGGAGCACGAAGAACGAGTTGAGCTCGGACTGCTCCAGACGTTCGCCGTCGACCTCGGCGTGCAGCAGCGCCGAGGTCAGGTCCTCGGTGGGCCGGTCTCGCCGTTGCGCAGCCATGTCCTCGATCAGAGCCGCCATCTCTGCCCCCGCCGTCAGCAGAGCTGCCACCACCGAGTCGCCGTCTTCCTGGTCGGCCACGTACTCGGGGTCCCCGGCACCCAGGATGATGTTCGAGCGCTCGAAGACGTACTCGTGCTGGGAGTCGGGGACGCCCATCATGTCGCAGATGATGCGCAGCGGGAAGACGGCGGACAGCTCGGTCACGAAGTCGATCTCGCCCTTCTCCACGACGCCATCCACGACGGCGCCCGCCGCGGTGCGGATCTGGTCCTCCACCTGGCGGAGCATCTTCGGCGTGAAGGCCTTGGCCACGATGCGGCGCAGGCGGGCATGGCGGGGGTCGTCCATGTTGATCATCGAGCCGAAGAACTCGAGGAACTCGGGCGGGAGGTCGGCGATGTTGGAACCGTCGCCCGAACAGAACAGGCCTGCTTGGCGCGACGCGAACACGACGTCGTCCATGCGGGTGAGGGCCCAGTATCCGGGACCGGCAGGTATCGGCCCGAAGGGGCGCTCGGCGTGGAATGACACCGGTCGCTCCCGCCGGAGCGTGACGAACGCACCTTCCCTCTCCTCCATCGGCCGGGCCCAGAAGCCCTCCTCGGACAGGGCGATGTCGTCGACTGCCAGCACCTCGCGGAAGTCCATGCCCGGAGTCTCCCATCTGGGGTCGGCAGATGCCCCGCCGAGGTGTCCTGCCTGTGACCGGCGAGATGGGTCAGACTGCGGCGGTGACGACCGAGCGGCGGGACCCACCGCACAGCGCACCAGAGCGGGACATGCTCCTGGCCTGGCTGGAGTACCACCGGGCCACGCTTGCCATCAAGTGCGAGGGGCTCACCCCTGACGGGATGCGCCATCCCGCCGTCCCGCCGTCGCCGCTCACGCTGCTGGGTCTGATCCGCCACATGACCGAGGTCGAGCGGAGCTGGTTCCGCCGGCGCATGGCCGGCGAGGCGGCCCCACCTCTCTACTACTCCGACGACAACCCCGACGGCGACTTCGACGACGCCGGCAGCGCCGATGCCGTGGAGGGCATGGCCCGCTGGCACGCCGAGTGCGAGCACTCCCGCAAGGTGGTGGCCGGCTCGGCCTCCCTGGACGACATGCAACGTGGCGAGACTGTCGCCGGACGCGAGCCCGTGTCACTGCGGTGGGTCCTCATCCACATGATCGAGGAGTACGCGCGCCACAACGGGCACGCCGACCTGTTGCGCGAGCGCATCGACGGAGCAACCGGCGAGTAGGTCAGCCGCCCTGCTTTAGCGCGGCCAACCTGGCCTCGACCTCTGCGTCGTCGGCGAGGTCGTCGAGAGACTCGAACTGGGCGTCCAAGGACGAGGCGGCGAGCTCGGACTGGCCACGAGCCCTGGCCTCCTCCCGGCGGATCTTGTCCTCGAAGCGGGACACCTCGCTGGTGGGGTCGGTGATGTCGATGCTCTTCAGAGCGTCGTGCACCTGTGTCTGGGCCTCGGCCATCTTGGAGCGGGCCACCAGCTCGTCACGCTTGCGCTGCAACTCGTCGAGCTTGCCCCTCATGCCGTCCAGGCCCGACTTCAGCTTCTCCACCATCTCGGACTGCTGGGCGATGGTGGGCTCCATCCCGCCGACCTCCTGCTCGAAGTCGATCTGGCGACCCAGGGCCACCTTGGCCAGCCTGTCGAACTTGTCGGCGTCGGCGGTGTTGCCCTCGGCCCTCAGCTCGTCGGCCTTGGCGCTGGCCGCCGCTGCCTTGGACCCCCACTCCTGGGTCGCCTCGCGGGCCTCGGCGGCGTCGTCCTCCATGAGGCGGAGGTTCCCCAGCGTCTGGGCCACCGCCTCCTCGGCCTCTGCGATGTTGTTGCGGTAGTCCCGGATCATCTGGTCCAGCATCTTCTCGGGATCCTCCGCGGCGTCGAGCAGCGAGTTGATGTTGGCCTTGGCCATCTGGCTGATCCGACCGAATATGGATTGCTGTGCCATCTCTCCTCCACTCTGTTCCAGGGTTCGGTTCTCTTCGAGAGGCTTCAGAAGCGTCCTCCGCCTCCCCGCCGGCTTCCCGAGCCGCCGAAGCTGCCCGGGCTGAAGCCTCCTCCCGAGCGACGTCCACCACCGCCACCGAACATGCCTCCGAACCCGCCTCCGCGCCCTCCACGCAGCACCGAGTCCAACAGGATGCCACCCAGCACCATGCCGCCGATCTGGCCCAATCCCCCTCCGCCCCAGCGGCCTGTGGGCGGGCTCCGGCGGAAGTCGTCGGTGTCGCTCTGCGCCGAGCGACTGGCCCTCTCGGCCAGCGAGGCGGCGGTCTCGGCATCCCGCAGGGCGTGCTCGGGATCCTCGTCGGCGCCGGCCACGGCCTGGTCCAGGTGGCGCTGCGCCTCGGCCAGCTGGGCACGTGCCTCGGGGCCGATGGCTCCCCGCCTGGTGGTCACGTAGTCCTGTACGGCGGCGATCTTCGATCGGGCCGATCCGACGGCGTGATCGAGCAGGGCTGCGGCCCTCTTCCGGCGCTCCTGCGCCTGGCGGTGGCCGGCCAGGGCGGCATCGAGGGACACGTCTGCCTGTTCCAGGCTGCGGTTCACGGCGATGGGGTCGATGCCCGCCGGCACCCCTG
>Ga0299914_10001297_pt1 | contig 16421 bp, 14 predicted proteins | sample RVTome_10_FD_201361 | JGI IMG/M metagenome (GOLD analysis project Ga0299914, IMG submission 201361) | Soil microbial communities from uranium-contaminated site in the Upper Colorado River Basin, Wyoming, United States - RVT153D57 (version 2) ...
GGTCAACGTCTGGCGCGCCTTTGAGGAGGCCTACGGCGACGTGCGGGCCGCGATCGCGGCGCTGCCGCGCGGGCGGCAGGAGGTGCGCTTCGCCGCCGACTACGGTGAGCTTGGCGGGATGGCGGCCGCCAACGTGCTCTGGCTGCGTTCACGCGCCGCGGTCGTCGGACAGTACCTCCCCGCGGAGGGGATCGACCTCGTCCTCGCCGCACCCCCGGCCAGCCCCACGATCGACGAGCTCTCGTACGAGTACCTCGCGACCTCATGGATCCTCGGCCGGGAGGCGGCCGAGACCCTTCGCCTGGAACCGATCTTCGGAGGCGGGGGCCAGGCCGCCGGCGCCGAGGCGACGGCGATGCGGCACGGGCTGGCATCCGCGATCGAGGCGCTCAAGCCGGGCGGATGGTGCACCCTGCTGATCGAGGGCTCGGATCCGGAGCGGCTTCTCTCGACGGCCGTCGCCGCGGTCGCCAGCGGCCTCGAGCTGGTCGACGTGATCCACCGCGAGTCGCTCCGCGCGGGTGACGGGGTCGTCCTCCACCTGCGCAAGCCGTCGGCGGAGGATCGGCTGCGGCGAGCGGTCGCGCCGAGCCCGCTCCGGCTGGGCGTCGAGGGCGGCCACCTGACGTACCCGGAGCTTGCCGCCGCGATCGACAAGGCGGCGAGCGAGCTGCTCGGCGATCGTGGCGAGCCTGCAGGCCTCCTGCGGGTGGTGGCGGCGGTGGTCGCCGAGCTAGGGCGCACCGGCCTGCTGCGACGGATCGGGGCCACCCGCGCCGGCGACGACGAGGGCCCCGAGGATCGGATCGAGGGCGGGCCGCAGCTGCTGGCGACGCTCGTGCGCGAGGAGCTGTGGCGCGACGATCACCCCAGCCTCGTGCGCATCGGCGACGACAACCGGCCCCAGTGGTGGCTGCGCAGGCCGGAGCTGGCGGAGCGACCGCTCGCCGACCGTGTCGAGTGGGCGACCTGGTCGGTCCTCTCCACGGCCGGGCGGATCGACGAGGCCGGTTTCTTCGACCGCATCTACCGGCTCTTCCCAGGGCTCCAGGCGCCCGACGAGGAGCTCGTGCGGGCGTGCCTGACCGCGTACGTGGCGCCTGGCGAGCTTGGCTCGCTGGCGACCGACGACGACCCGGCGCGGCGGAGCGAGGACCACGCGCGGGTGATCGGCACGCTCGCCGACTATGCACACCGGCTCGGGCTGCGGGCGTGGATTGCCGCTCGGGAGCACGATCGCCCGCTGAACGGCGGCACCCTTGCCGATCGGCTCGAGGAGGACGAGCGACGGGTCTACCTGCCGCTCGTGATCCGCGCCCCGGCCGACGCCCTTGGGGCAGTCGACGTGATCTGGTACGTCCGCGGCAAGCTCGCGTTCCTGTTTGAGGTCGAGTGGACCGCGATGGTGGGTGAGGCCGTCCTCCAGCGCGGCCGCCAGATCCCGGTTGGCGACCAGCAGGCAAGGTTCCTCGTCATCCCGGCCGAGCGTGCCGAGCTCCTGCGCCTGAAGATGCAGCGCTCGCCGTGGCTGCGGGCCGAGATGGAGCGCCAGAACTGGCACGTGCTGAAGTGGCAGCACCTCGACACGCTGGCCAGCAGGGCCGGCGCGCGAATGGAGTGGCTGGAGCCGGTTCTCGGGCTCGACCCGCTCATCGAGCGCGGCGGGGAGCAGCTCACGATGTTCGGGGAGTAGCAGCGCCAAGGGATTGCTCGCCCGAGGCCCGGTGCGTAGACTCTCCGTCCGGGAGTGTCGTGGTTCCCCCCCGCGGCACTCCCGTCTCTCGACCCTCAGCCGCCCGAACGGCGAGGTCCGCGGCGCCCCATCGTGCGCCGCATGACGGTCATCACCTCTTCCACGTACGGACGCCCCTGACCGGACTCGATGGCGTGCGAGAGGCAGCCATCGATGTGGTCCTCGACGAGGAGCAGGGCGACCTGGTCGGCCGCCGCGGTCAGCGCCTCGACCTGCTGCAGCACGTCGAGGCAGTAGGCTTCCTCGTCGACCAGGCGCTGGATGCCCCTGGCCTGGCCCTCGATGCGCCGCAGGCGCGTGACGAGGTCCCGCTTGTCCTTCGTGTAGGAGTGGCGGAAGTGGGTGCTGGGCGCATCGGTTTCCATACTGCGGGGCAGTATGTCCGGCCCGTCCGGACGGGTCAATCAGAAGGCCGGTAGCATGGGACCGTGAGCACCACCGACCGCCATGAGCTGATCAGCCCCCTCGAGCGCGCCCTCGTCATCATCAGCCACCCCGACGACGCCGAGTTCGGTGCCGGACCAACCATCGCGAAGCTGACCGCCGATGGTGCGCGCGTCGACTACGTCGTGACCACCGACGGCAGCAAGGGAACCGAGGACCCCGGCGTTCGCCCGGAGGCGCTCGCCGCGACACGCATGGCCGAGCAGCGCGACGCCGCCGACATCCTCGGCGTGGCCGAGATCGTGCACCTCGGCCATCCCGACGGCTACCTGGTTCCGTCGCTCGACCTGCGGCGCGATATCACCCGCCAGATCCGGCGCTTCCGGCCTGACCTGGTGATCACCCAGAACCCGCAGCGACGGCTCGACCACAACCCGTACATCGGCCACCCGGACCACCTGGCCACCGGTGAGGCGACGCTCGCGTCGGTGTACCCGGCGGCACGGGACCACCTGAACTTCCCCGAGCTATGGACGGAGGAGCACCTCGAGCCGTGGAAGGTGCGGCAGGTGCTGCTGACCGGCGTCGAGCAGCCGAACCTGTGGGTGGACGTGGCAGACACCTTCGAGGTCGGGCTGCGCTCGATCCTGGCCCACGTCAGCCAGGTCGAGCCCGACGAGGTGAGCGAGCGAATGCGGGAGCGGGCTCGGGAGGTCGGCGAGCCGCAGGGGATTGGTCTGGCACAGGCGTTCCTCTCGATCATCCTCGAATGACGCGGCGCGGTGGTGGGGGCGGCCCTCGCGGCGGTTGGGGAGGCGCGTTCGGCGGCTCTGAGCCCGATCTCGCCAGGCGGCCGGGAAGCGACCGCCGGACGCTGGCCCGCATCGCCGGCTTCTTTCGTCCCTACCGGCTGCGGCTGGGCTTCATCTCGGCCCTCATCCTGGTCACCGTCAGCGTCGGGGTCGTCAACCCGATCCTCCTGAAGCTGATCATCGACAACCTCATCGGCCCCCAGGACCTGGGCCTCCTCTATCTCCAGGCCGGGCTGATGATCGCGCTGCCGATCGTCACCAGCGCCATCGGCGTGTGGCAGTCGTACCTCTCGAACATCGTCGGGCAGCGGGTGATGAACGACCTGCGGGTGGCGCTCTACCGCCACCTCCAGTGGATGCCGTTGCGCTTCTTCACCGAGACGCGCACCGGCGAGATCCAGAGCCGAATCAGCAACGACGTGGGCGGCATCCAGTCGGTCGTCACCGATACCGCGGCCTCGCTGCTGTCGAACCTGGCCACGGTGGCGACCACCGTCATCGCGATGTGGATCCTCGACTGGCGGCTCACCGTGCTCAGCCTGGGGCTCCTGCCGATCTTCGCCTACATCACCTACCGCGTCGGGAAGGTGCGGCGCGAGGTCTCGAACCTCACCCAGCAGTCTCTCGCCGAGGTGAGCGCCATCACGCAGGAGTCGCTCAGCGTCTCCGGCATCCTGCTGAGCAAGACCTTCGGCCAGCAGGAGGCGTCGATCGAGCGCTTCGAACGCGAGTCGCGCCGCCTCGGCGACCTCCAGGTGCGCGGCACGATGATCGGGCGCTGGTTCTTCGCGCTGATCGGCACCTTCTTCAGCATCATGCCGGCGTTCGTCTACCTGCTCGCCGGCTCGCTGATCATCGGCGGCGACACCGACGTCAGCATCGGCACCATCGTCGCCTTCACCACCCTCCAGTCGCGTCTCTTCTTCCCGCTCGGCCAGCTGCTCAATGTGCAGGTCGAGATCCAGGGCGCCCTCGCGCTCTTCGACCGCATCTTCGAGTACCTCGAGATGGAGCACGAGATCACCGATGCGCCCGATGCCGTGGCCCTCGATCCCGCCACGACGCGTGGCGAGGTACGGTTCGACGCGATCACGTTCCGCTACCCGGTTGCCGAGGCACAGCTCGAGGTCGCCGATGAGGCCGCCGACGCAGTGGCCGCCGGACGTGCCGTGCCGACCACCATCCAGCCCTTCGCGCTGACCGATATCGCCTTCGCCGCTGCGCCCGGCCAGCTCGTCGCGCTCGTCGGGCCCTCGGGCGGCGGCAAGACGACCTCGACGTACCTCATACCGCGCCTCTACGACGTCGACTCCGGGGCTGTCTCCATCGACGGGATCGACGTGCGCCACATCACTCTCGAGTCGCTTGGCCGGGTGATCGGTTTCGTCACCCAGGAGACGTACCTCTTCCACGACACCGTGCTCGCCAACCTGCGCTACGCGAAGCCGGACGCGACCATGGAAGAGATCGAGCGCGCCTCGCGCGCGGCGGCCATCCACGATCGTGTCCTGGAGCTTCCCGATGGATACGACACCGTCGTCGGCGAGCGTGGCTACAAGCTGTCCGGCGGGGAGAAGCAGCGCGTGGCGATCGCCCGCGTGCTCCTCAAGGACCCGCGCATCCTCATCCTCGACGAGGCCACCTCGGCGCTCGACACGGTCAGCGAACGGCTCATCCAATCGGCGCTCGCCGGCCTCATGGAGGGGCGCACGACGATCGCCATCGCCCACCGCCTGTCGACCATCCTGCGTGCCGATCTGATCCTGGTGATCTCGCGCGGCCGAATCGTCGAGCGCGGCACGCACGACGAGCTGCTGCGCCAGGAAGGCCTCTACGCCAAGCTCTCGGCCGAGCAGTTTGGATTGGAGCGCGACTGAGGAACGCGTTCCGGGGCCTCGCGGTGGTCCTGCCGCCTTACGGGAGCCGCGAACCGCCAGATTCCCGCCAGGTGCGCGCCACGCACCCGCTTGCCGACCGTGCGAACCGACGGCCGCGGCATGCGACACTTGGGGCATGCCCAACCGCCTGGCCGGCGAGACGAGCCCGTACCTGCTTCAGCACGCCCACAACCCGGTGGACTGGTATCCATGGGGGCCCGAGGCACTCGAGCGGGCACGCGCCGAGGACCGCCCGATCTTCCTCTCGATCGGCTACGCCGCGTGCCACTGGTGCCACGTGATGGAGCGCGAGTGCTTTGAGAACCCGGATGTGGCGGCCCTGATGAACGAGCACTTCGTGTCGATCAAGGTCGACCGCGAGGAGCGTCCCGACCTGGACGACACCTACATGGCCGCCGTCCAGGCGATGACCGGGTCCGGCGGTTGGCCGATGAGTGTCTTCCTCACGCCGGACCTGGAACCCTTCTACGGCGGCACCTACTTCCCGCCGGACGATCGCCACGGCATGGCGGGCTTCCCGCGCGTGCTCGAGGCGGTGGCCGATGCGTACCGCACCCGGCGCGCTGAGATCGTGGAGCAGGCGGGGCTGCTCACGAACCATCTCCGAGCGCAGATCGCCGTGCCGGCCGGCGACCGCGACCCGGAGCGCCGGCAGCTCGACGCGGCCGTTGCGCGCCTGGCGGCGTCGTTCGACGAGGCGCACGGCGGCTTCGGCGGCGCGCCGAAGTTCCCCGCGCCGATGACGCTCGAGTTCCTGCTCCGCGCCTGGCGCCGAAGCGGCGACGACGCGACGCTGCGCATGGTGACGCGCACTCTCGACGCGATGGCCGACGGCGGGATCCACGACCAGCTCGGAGGCGGATTCGCCCGTTACAGCACTGATGCGCACTGGTTGGTGCCGCACTTCGAGAAGATGCTCTACGACAACGCCCTGCTGGCGCACGCCTACCTGGAGGGGTACCGCGCCACGGGCGAGGCCCGCTACGCCGAGGTCGCGCGCACCACGCTCGACTTCATGCTCGGCGAGCTGCTGACCGATGACGGCGGCCTGGCCTCGGCGCTCGATGCCGACAGCGAGGGCGTGGAGGGGCGCTTCTACGCCTGGCAGCACTCCGAGCTCGCGGCCGTGCTCGCGGCGGCGGGGCTCGATGAGGATGAGCGGAGCACGCTGGCCGCGTTCTGGGGCGTCACCGCCACGGGAAACTGGGAGGGCACCAACGTCCTGCATCGCCCGTCGGGCACCGATGCTCCCGACGAGCTGGTCCGACGCGGCCGCGACGCGCTCCTGGCGGCCCGCGCAGGCAGGGTCCGCCCCGCCCGAGACGACAAGCAGATCGCCTGCTGGAACGGCCTCTCGCTGCGCGCCCTGGCGCACGGCGCGCTGGTGCTCGCCGATCCCTCCCTGGCGGAGGCGACCCGGAGGTTGGTCGGGTTCATCGGCCGCCACCTGGTGCGCGACGGCGAGCGCCTGTGGCGCACGGCACGAGGCGGGCGCTCGCACACGCCCGGGTTCGCGGAGGACTACGCGGCAGTTGCCGACGGGCTGCTGGCGGCCCATGCGGCACTCGGGGATGCCGAGTCGCTGGACCTGGCGCGGCGCCTGGCGGACACCCTGCTGCGCGACTTCTGGGATGCTGATTCCGGCACGCTGTTCGACACGTCCGACGAGCACGATCGGGCCGTCACCCGCCCACGGGCGCTCGCCGACAGCGCGACCCCGTCGGCGAACAGCATCGCGGCCGACCTCCTGCCACGCTTGGCGTTGCTGACCGGCGACGAGGATCTTGGCCGTCGGGGCCAGTCGATCCTGCGTGCTGTGGCGCCGGCACTGGAGCGTCAGCCGAGCGCCTTCGGGCGCATGCTCTCCGCGGCGGATCGATCGCTCGGCGAGCCAATCGACGTCGTGGTCGCCGCGGACGACGTCGCCTCCGACGAGGCCACCGCCCTGCGTCGAGCGGCGGCGACGCCGTACGTGCCCGATCTCGTCCTCACCAGCGTCGCTCCGGCCGATGCGCACGCCGGGTGGCCGCTCCACGCGGCGAAGGTTGCCGGCGACGCGGCCGCCACGGCGTATGCCTGTCGCGGGTATGCGTGCGACGAGCCGACGGCCGACGCCGCGCGCCTGGCCGAGCAGGTCGCCGCGCTGGCCTGAGCAGTCGAGGCTCAGGCGCGGAGGAACGAGAGGCGCACGGCGCGGCGGGGATTGTCGCGGTTCGGATCAACGAGCGCGATCGACTGCCACGTTCCGAGGGCCATCCTTCCGCCGACGACCGGCACCGTCAACGAGGGCGAGACGAGGAGCGGCAGCACGTGATCCGCGCCGTGGCCGCGGTGGCCGTGGCGGTGCCGCCATCGGTCGTCGTGCGGGAGCAGGCGCTCGAGCGCGTCGAGCAGGTCCTCCTCGGATCCGGCGCCGACCTCGACGACGACCACGCCGGCGGTCGCGTGCGGCACGAAGACCGAGAGCAGGCCGTCCGCGTCCGCGGCGACCTCTGCCACGAAGTCCTGAGCGGCTCCGGTGATGTCGACCAGCCCCGGCGAGCTACCGGTGTCGATCGTCAGCTCACGCGTCTCCATCCGCCCACGCTACCGCACGGCGATCAGTCGCAGCCAGGGAATTCCATCTCGACGCCGGCGCGCTCAAGGCGGATTACCGAACCGGAGTCGGTCCTGAAGCGCGCCTCGTCGCCGATCACGACGATGATGCCGGTGGTGGCGTTGATCATCTCGCCGTCGACGGCCAGGTCGATCGGTCGACCGTCAGGGGCCACCCCATCGATCGGCTCCCAGAAGCTGCCGTCCACATCGATGGGGGAGAGGAGCCCGCAGTGCTCGAGGCCGAATCGGTATGGCGTACCGCTGGCGATCGCGGCGGAGGCGGAGCGCAGGATGGTTCCGCCCTCGGTCCCCGGGCGCCCATCGGGCCGGGCACCCGTGGCGGGAAGCTCACGTGCCGGTTCCCATGCTGGCCACGTGACGTCTGCCGGGGTCGAGGCCGGGGGCGCGGCGCAGGCGCCGAGGACGAGGATGAGAGCCACCACGGCCAGCCGCCGGCTCATGGTGTTCCGTAGCTGTGCTCGCCGACGATGAAGATCCCGGCGCCGATGTAGGTGAACAGGACGCCGGCGAAGCCGAGCACGATCAGCCACGGGGCGAGCGACTCCCACCGGTCGCGGCGCCCGGCGACGTGCAGGTAGGCCCCGAAGACCAGCCACGTCGCCGCCGCGGCCAGCTCCTTGGGGTCGTTGCTCCAGTACGAGCGCCACGCGAGGTTGGCCCACACCGATCCGAGCACGATCGCGATCGTCAGGATCGGGAAGGCGATGAGCACCGCCCGGTGGCCGACGGCGCGGGCCGCAGAGGCACCGGGCAGGACCGCAATCCGGTCGTGGGCGGCTCGCTGGCCGAGCTCGGCGGCCGCGGCCAGGAAGGCAACCGCGGCGACGGCGTAGGCGGCGACGGCGGCCCCGACGTGCACGGTGAGCAGGAGCGGCTGCTGCAGGGCGGGGACGAGCGGATCGATCCGGTCATCGAGCGTCAGCCCGAAGCCGATGAGGCCTGCGGCGAGCAGGGCGGCCAGCGGCGCGAGCCCACCGATCGGCTGGGCGCGCGCGAGCAGGAGGTAGCTGGCGAGCATGACGGCGGCGAACGCCAGGCTGAACTCGTGGAGGTTCGACCAGGGGGCATGGCCGACCGCGATCGTGCGCATGGCCAGCGCCGCGAGGAGCAGGGCGAGGCCGAGCGCGAGGCCGCCTTTGGTGAGCCGGGTTGCCGTCGGAGCGACTGGTGCCAATGGCACGCCCGAGGGCGGTTCCGTGGCGGCGGCCGGCGGGCGGGCCAGCGTCACGAGGGCGGCACCCAGCCCGATGGCGGCAGCAGCCAGCAGGGTGACGAGGGCGGAGACGCTGAGCGCGCTGATGAGGGTGGTCATCGATCGGTACCGGTCGTGCGAGCTGACCGGAGCGACCGGTCAGCCGATGAGTGGCGTCGGATGGGCACCGGTTGGCGTGCCGCATCGGTAGCAGGACGGTTCCGAGGCGGCAACGGTTGCTCCGCAGTTCGTGCAATCAAGCTGGAGGTCGCGCTCGCAGGCGGTGCAGAAGCGCGCCCCCGCCGGGTACTGGAGGCCGTCGAACGGGCAGTAGGGGACGCCGCGGGGCCGGTCGGACTCGGCTGCCGCGCCGGGCATGGCGATCGCCGGCGGCCGCCCGCGCTCCTCGCCCAACCCGACCTGGCTGACCCGCAGGTAGCCGAGCAGCAGCCAGAGCACGTAGAGGCCCAGGAGGCCGACGAGCAGGAACGGCCCGACGGTGAAGATGGCCGAGCCGGCGTCGTTGCCGACCCACTCGATGAGGTCACGGATGAGGTCCATGCGGCGCCGATTCTAGCATCGGCCGGCTGCGCTACACTCCGCCGAACACGCGAGCACCGGAGCCAGATGTCGCGACCCCGCCTCGATCCCCGCACGCCTCTCAGCGAGCTTCATGTGCACCTCGGAGCGGCGGTCACCCCGGCGATCATGTGGGGCATCGCCCACGCCCAGGGGATCCGGCTCCCGACGAAGGACTTCTGGGCCTTCCGCGACCTCATCACCGTCGGCCGACGGCGTCGCGGATTCGACGGCTACCTCGAGCTCTTCCACTGGACCGAGCTGATCCAGTCGAGCCCGATCGCGGTCGAGCGCAGCGTGTACGAGGTCATCGGCGGCGCCTACCGGCGAAACAACGTCACCGAGCTCGAGCTCCGTTTCAACCCGATGAAGCGCAATCGGGGAGGCGAGCAGGACCTCGACCACATCATCGCGGCCGCCGTGCGCGGCATGGACCGCGCCGTGCTGGAGTATCCGCAGGTGCGCGCCGGGCTGATCTTCTGCCTCGATCGCGCCTTCTCGCTGACCCTCAACGAAATCATCGCCGCCAAGGCCATCGCGTGGCAGAGCCGGGGCGTCGTGGGCATCGATATCGCTGGCCCGGAGGTTGATGGCTTCCGCTTCGCCGACTACGCCGCGGTCTTTGCCGAGTGCCGCCGTGCGGGCCTGGGGCTCACCGTGCATGCCGGGGAGACGGGCGGTCCCGAGGAGGTCCGCGAGGCGCTCGAGGCGCTCGAGCCGGATCGCATCGGTCACGGCGTGCATAGCGCCGACGACCCGAAGGTGCTCGACATGCTGCGCGAGCGGGGGACGGTCCTCGAGGTGTGCCCGAGCTCGAACCTCAACACCGGCGTCCTGCGCAACCTGGCGGAGATCCGTCGGGTGATCCACGCCCTGCTGGAGCACCGCGTGCGTTTCACCATCAGCACCGATGGGCCGGAGATGCTGCGCACCTACCTCCGCGACGAGCTGGCGCTCCTGATGCGGCACGAGATCCTGACGCTCGACGAGGTTCGAGAGGCGATTGCGGTCGGTGCGGCGGCCAGCTTCCTCGACCGCGCGCCGGCCATCTCGAGCTCGGTCGGCGGGCGTGACGAGGCAGCCAACGGCCATGCGTCGATCCCCGTCGAGGTCGGTTCCTAGGCCCGTATACTGCCGGCCGTGTCCTCGATCTGGCGGCCCGTCCGTGAGCGCGCTCCTGCGCGGAGCCTCATGGTCGTCGTCGCCCATCCGGGTGACGAGGCCTTCGGATTCGGCGGGGCCATCGCCTCGGCGGCGGCGGAGGGCGCCTACGTCGTCGTCGTCTGCGCCACCCGTGGGTGGTTCGACTCCCGGCTGACGCTCAAGGCGCCGGCCCCCGGCGGAAAGAACCGCGACGTCAAGCTCGACGCCATGACCTGGCGCAACCTGGACACCGTCCGCGAGGACGAACTCCGTCGCTCGGTGGCCGTGCTGGGCGTGAGGGTCGTGCGGATGCTCGACTACGCCGAGGGCGAGCTCGACCGGGCCAACTTCGACGACCTCATCGGTCGCATCGTCGAGCCGATCCGGATGCACCAGCCTGAGGTGATCCTGAGCTTCGGACCTGATGGCGTCACCGGCGATACCGATCACGTCGTCCTCTCCCGCGCCGTGCGCGCCGCATACGAGCGAGCGGCACAGCCGCTCGCCTACGAGCACGACATCGAGGAGGACCAGGTGGCGTGGCGTGCGGCCAAGCTCTACGAGCTGGTCGTGCCGTCGACTGCACTTGAGCTCCTGGGGAACCGCGCGCCGACCGATGGATACGGGTCGGCGGGCGACCCCACCGTGGCGCTGGAGCTCGGCGAGCTGTCCGCGCTAAAGCTCGCTGCCATCGCCAGGCATGTGTCGCAGACCGGATCGGCCGGGCCGTTCCACGACTGGGGCTCGGAGGCGCGGGACGCGTTTCTCTCCAACGAGTACTACCGGCTGGCGGCTTCCGCACTCCCCGTGCGGGCCGATCGAGAAGCAAGCCTGTTCGACGGACTCGTCTGACGGCGGCACAACATCGGTTGCATGAAGCAGCCGGTCCGCTCTGCTAGGCTCAGAGGGCCGCATCGGTCCCGCATCGAGGAGCCCCGAGCACAGCCATGCCCAACCAGCTGACAGATGAGAACATCCTCGCCGCCCTGGGCGGGGTCAAGGATCCCGAGATCGGACGAGACCTCGTGTCGCTCGGGATGGTCAAGAACGTCACCATCGACGGTAGCGTCGTTGATCTCACCGTGGAGCTCACGACGCCGGCCTGTCCGCTGAAGGCGACGATCGAGAGCGACATCGGCGACGCGCTCACCCCGTTGGGCGCCAGCCTCGTCCGCGTCGACTGGGCGAGCAACGTGAAGCGAACCTTCGGCGGGCCCGCGGCCGACCTCATTCCCGGCGTGCGCAACACGATTGCCGTGGCATCCGGCAAGGGCGGCGTCGGCAAGTCGACCGTGGCGGTCAACCTCGCCGTCAGCCTCGCCCGCGACGGCGCGCGTGTCGGGCTCCTGGACGCCGACATTACCGGCCCGAACGTACCGCTCATGATGGGCACCCAGGGTGCCCACGTCACCGGCAACGGTGGCCGTCCGAACCCGGTGGTCGCGCACGGCGTGCAGATGATGAGCATCCAGTACTTCCTCGATCCGAACGCGCCGGTCATCTGGCGCGGGCCGCTCATCCACAGCGCCATCGCGCAGTTCCTGCGCGACGTCGAGTGGGGGGACCTCGATTACCTCGTCATCGACCTGCCGCCGGGCACCGGCGACGCCGCCCTCTCCCTGAGCCAGCTCATCCCGCTCACCGGCGCGGTGATCGTCACCACGCCGCAGGAGGTGAGCCTGCTCGACGCCCGCAAGGCGGCCGCCATGTTCAACAAGGTGAACGTGCGGACCCTCGGGGTCATCGAGAACATGAGCGGCTTCGTCTGCCCCGACTGCGGCAACGAGCACGACATCTTCGGGTCAGGTGGCGGCGAGAAGATCGCGCGCGAGCTCGAGCTCGAGGTGCTCGGCCGAATCCCGATCGAGCCGGGTGTCCGCGCCGGAGGCGATGCCGGCGTGCCCATCACCTCGGCCCAGTATCCCGACGGCGAGTCCTCGGCCGCGGCCATCGCGCTGCGCGAGGTCGCGCGCACGGTGGCCGGCAAGGTCAGCGTGCTCGCTGCTCCCGCGATGGTGGGCGCCAGCTGACCTGATGGGGGGCGCCGGCGCCGCCGGCGCCGCGTGGCTGCTTGCCTGATCCGACTAATGGGTCCTACCCGATGGGGGGATTGCGGCGGGGCGGGGAGATACGCAGAATCCCCAGATGCGAATTGCGGTCCTCGGAGACATCCACGCCAACCTGCCGGCGCTGCGCGCCGTCCTGGATGACGTCGTGCGCATCGGCGCCGACAGCGTCTTCTGTGTCGGTGACGTCGTCGGCCGTGGGCCGCATCCGAACGAGGTGGTCGACGAGCTCCGCCGTCTCGAGGTTTCGACCGTCCAGGGCAACTGGGACGAGGCGGTCGGGATGGACCGCGCGCAGACCGGAGCCGCCTGGGCGACCGCCGAGACGGAGGCGGAGGGGAATGCCTCCATGGTCTGGACGGCCGAACGGTTGACCGAGGAGAACAAGACGTGGCTCCGCCAACTACCGACGACGCTCAGGGTGGCGCTGGCCGGACGATCCGCCTTCCTGTTCCACGGGACCCCGCTGCGTGCCAACGAGTACCTGTGGGCGTCGCGGCCGTCACGTGTCTTCGCCCGGATCGCGAGCGACGAGGCAGACGACCTGTTCTGCTTCGGCCACACCCACGAGGCGTTCCACCGCGTGGTCGGCCAGGCGCACTTCGTGGCCGTCGGCTCGGTCGGCTGTGGGACCGACGGCGACGCGCGGGCGCGCTACGCGGTCATCTACATCGGCGAGCCCGACATCGCGGTCGGCTTCCGATCGGTCGACTACGACCATGTCTCGGTCGTCCGCGACATGGCGGCCATCGGCCGCTCGATCGATCTGCTCCGCGAGCCACCCGCCCCGCACCCGCACCTGGCCGCCAGGATCGCCGCCGACTGAGGCTCTGGACGCGGACTCTCCTCGGAGGCGGACCAACTGGCGTCGCGCCACGCTAGGTCGTCTCCGGCGCCTCGCTCATCGCTGGGCGCGCTCGCTTCTCCCGCTTCTCGCGGCTGTACGGCCGTCCGACCGCGGCCGGCGCCAGCGATCGGCCGACGACCCCGGCCAGGATGATGATCGTGATCAGGTACGGCAACGCGCTGTAGAACTGGGACGGGATCGCGGAGAGGAGGTCACCGAGGGCACCCTCCGGAGGCCCGAAGCGGACCGCACGCTGGATGCCCTCCGACGTCGTGAACAGCAGCGCGGCGCCGAACAGCCCGAGCGGCGTCCAACGGCCGAAGATGAGGGCCGCCAGCGCGATGAATCCACGGCCGTTGGTCATCTCGCCCTGGAATGAGTTGCCGAACTCGATGGTCAGGTATGCGCCCGCCAGCCCCGCAAAGAAGCCACCGATGATCACGTTCCGGTAGCGCAGCGCGATGACGTCGATGCCGACGGTCTCGGCCGCCTCGGGGTGCTCGCCGACGGCACGCGTGCGCAGGCCCCAGCGCGAGCGGAAGAGCAGGATCTGCATCACCACGATGGCCACGAGGAGCCCCAGCCCGATCGGCCCCTGCGACAGGACCGCGTCGAGCAGCCAGCCGACGACCGGCAGGTCCTCGACCGCATCCGGCAGGCTCAGGCGCGAGAATTGCCCGGCCGACGGCGGTGCGGTGCGGCTGATCAGCAGGTTGAGGTAGCCGGTGATGCCGACCGCGAAGATGTTGATGATCGTTCCCGAGATGATCTGGTCGGCGCGCACCGTGATCGAGAGCCAGGCGTGCACCAGGCTGACGAGCATCGCCGCTCCAATGGCGGCGACCAGGCCGATGAGGAGCGGCGCGGAGATCCCGAGCGGCCCGAACGCACCGCTGGGGACGACCTGGGCCGAGATCGAGGCCGCCCACCAGGCAACGAAGGCGGCGGTCAGCATCATGCCCTCGATGCCGATGTTGACCACCCCTGAGCGCTCGTTCATGAAGCCGCACATGGCGCCGAGTGCGATCGGGATGGCGGCGGCGACGATGGTCGGGGCAATGATCGGGAGGACGTCGACCAGCCAGCCGATGAGCTGGAACAGGTAGCCGATGACGGGCAGGTCGTAGAAGAACTCCATCGGCCTACTTCGCCGTCTGTTCCGCGTACGAGCGGGTGATCGTCTGGAGCTCGGTCGTCGCCGCGCCACCGTCACCACGGATCCTGAAGAGCATGCGGACGATGAGCTCGGCGGCCAGGAAGAAGAGGATCACCGCCTGGAGCACGTTGATCATCTGGACCGGGATCCCGGCCTGGATCTGCATCAGGCCGGAGCCGGCCCGCATCGCACCGAACAGGAGGCCGGCGAAGAGGATCCCGACCGGGTGCGAGCGACCCAGGAGGGCGACCGCGATGGCGTCGAAGCCGACGCTCGTGGCGTACGCGGCGGGGATGTGGTGAACCTGGCCCAGGATCTCGGACGCACCGGCGGCACCAGCGAGCAGCCCGCTGATGGCCATGGTCAGGATGATCAGGCCTCGCGGATGCATCCCGGCATAGCGCGCCGCATCAGGATTGGCACCCACGGTTCGAATCTCGAAACCCAGGGTGCTGCGGAACAGGAGCCACGCCATGGTCGGGACGGCGATGGCCGCGAGGATGATGCCGATGTGCCCGTCGCGGCCGATGATGACCGGCAGCACGGCGCTCCCGATTGTCTCGGTCCGCGCGAAGGTCACGTTCTCGCCGCGCAGCGGGCCGGAGGCGGCCCACGCCAGGATCTGGATGGCGACGTAATTGAGCATGATGGTGGTGACGACTTCGTGGGCGCCGGTGTACGCCTTGAGGAAGCCGGGGACGAACCCGTAGGCGAGGCCTGCGAGCAGACCCGTCCCGAGCGAGAGCGGAATCGCGGCGACCGGCGGCAGCCCGGCCGTCGCCACGCCCATCGCGGCCGCAGCGAGACCGCCCATGAGGAATTGGCCCTGGGCGCCGATGTTGAAGAGGCCTGCCTTGAAGCCGATGCCGACCGCCAGCCCGGCGAGGACGAGAGGCGTGGCCGCCACGAGCGTGCTGATGATGGCGTTGACCGATCCCATCGAGCCCGAGACCAGCGCGCCGTAGGCGGTGAAGGGGAGGGCGACGTTGAGATTGCCGCGTACGAGCGGGCTCGACGCGATCATGATCACCGCTCCGACCACCAGGGCCAGGCCGATGGCCGCGGCGGGCAGCAGCAGGAGGCGCAGCGAGCGAGCCACGGCGCCGGCCGATTGCGGGGGCTCCTCCACCCGGAGCTCGCCGGCCGGCTCCGTCACGATGCCACCGTCTCTGTGGCGGGCGCGTCCTCGCGGCCGCCGGTCGCCATCAGCAGGCCGACCTCCTCGCGGTTCGTCCCGCGTGCGTCGAGCACCTTGACCAGGCGCCCTCGATACATGACGCCGATGCGGTCGGAGAGCTCGAGAACCTCGTCCAGCTCGGCCGAGACGAGCAGGACGGCCACGCCGGCGTCACGTTTGGCAATCGCCTGGCGATGGATGAACTCGATGCTGCCGACGTCGAGGCCGCGGGTCGGCTGGTCGAGCACCAGGAGCGTGAGGTCACCGTCGAACTCGCGCGCCACGACGACCTTCTGCTGGTTTCCGCCCGACAGCGTGCCGGCGGTCACCGTCGCCGACGGCGTTCGGATGTCGTACTCGCCGATCACCCGCTCGGCGTAGCCGAGGATGGCGTCGTCGTCGCGCACCATCCCGCGGGCGTAGGGCGCGCGGTAGTACTCGTTGAGAGCCAGGTTGTCGGTCAGCGGGAAGCTGAGCACGATCCCATAGCGCTGCCGGTCGGCAGGGACGAAGCCGACGCCTCGCTGGTGGAGGCTGCGAGGATTCGCGCCGGTGGCGGCCCGACCGCCCAAGGTCACCGTCCCGGATTGGACGTGGCGCAAGCCGACGAGCGCCTCCACCATCTCGTCCTGGCCGTTGCCGGCGACGCCGGCGATCCCGAGGATCTCGCCACCGCGCACGTCGAAGCTGACGTCGTGCACCACCTCATGACCGCGGTCGTCGCGGACGTGGAGCCCGCTGACGACGAGCATCGGCTCGCCGGGGTGGCTCTCGCCGCGGTCGACCGTGAGCTGC
>Ga0299914_10001298_pt1 | contig 16420 bp, 13 predicted proteins | sample RVTome_10_FD_201361 | JGI IMG/M metagenome (GOLD analysis project Ga0299914, IMG submission 201361) | Soil microbial communities from uranium-contaminated site in the Upper Colorado River Basin, Wyoming, United States - RVT153D57 (version 2) ...
CTCGAAGGGAACGGCGACGGAGGTTTCGACGACTTCGGGTGCGTAACGGCTGGTCACCGCCGTGAGATGCAGCTCGCCGGGTCGCGACCCACGCCGCAGCAGGCCCACGGCGACCAGCAGGTCCTCCACGTCTCGGGGCAGGCGCTCGGGGTGGTCGACGTAGTCCTGCTTCCAGCGTCGCTGATGGCGCTCGAGCAAACCGGCCACCACCTCGTCGAGCATCCCCTCTGGTACCGGCACCGCGCTGACCACCTCCTCGCGGGGTGACGACGCGGGCCGCAGTCGGCGGGCGAGCTCGCTGATCGCAAGCAGGGCGGCGTGACCGAGGGTGCCGCCGCGCGGGAAGGCCTCGTCGGTGAGCTCGTCGCGGGGGTCGATCGCGGCCACGCCTTCGGCACGGATCTCCAGCTCGAGCCCGAACAGCTCGGCGAAGGTGCGCGCCTCGCGGCGCTGTGACTGGCGCAGCCACGACCACGACTCGGCGTCGACGTCGCCGGCCAACACGGCCGGTTCCTCGACGAGGAGCCGGCGGACGCGGTGGCGGGCGCCGGCACCGACACCCGGCTCGGCCGCCAGGGACACCAGCTCGTCGGGGTCCTCGACCTCGCGCAGCGGAACGGCGAGCAGGTGACGCACCAGGTCACGGCGTACGAAGAGCAGGGCTTCGGCCCCGGCGTCGTCGGCGAAGGCGCCGATCGTGCCGTCATCCTCGACCAACACCCCCCAGGCGACGAGCTGGCGCAGCGCGGCGACGAACGCCCGCCGGTCCGCATGGCTGTCGCCGCCGAGATCGACGCCGGCCTCGCTCGCCGCGTTGCGGACCTGCTCGACCAGGGCCGACAGCAGTACCTGCTGCCGGCCCGTGAGCAGCACCGAGCCGCACAGCGCCAGGTAGGCGTAGGCGCGGGGCGAGAACGGCGCCCCCGAGGGCCGCCGCAGCGGCCGAGCCCGCCGGGCACCCAACCCCGCCTTGTAGAGGCGGGCGAAACCGGCCTCGACCACCAGGCGGTAGCCGAGCAGTTGGCGCACATCGCGGCCGAGCTCGTCGCGGTGACGGCGCACGAGCCGGAAGCCCTCGGCGTGTGGCCCGTCGGACGTGATCAGCGGATGACGCAGCAGGAGCCGCAGCGCGTCCTGACGCTCCGCCGCCCGGCGGGTCAGGGCCGGGGGCGTCATTCCCCGACTCCCTCGACGCGTTCGCCGGTGGCCGGGCCCGGCCGGCGGCCCGCCGCAGTCACGGTCAGCCGGAAGCCGTCGACGGTCAGGTCGCCCACCGCGCTGCGCAAGGTCGTCGGAGCACCCGAGGGCTCGACCCACAGCACCACGCCGGCGTCGACGAGGGCCGCAGAGGCACCGGCCAGCTCGGGGCCGAACCGCGCCGCCGCCTGGGCCAGCAGCTCCAACAGCACTTGGAGCGCGGCCGCCGAGAGCCGCACCTCGTCCAGGCGGTCGCCGACGGCGAGGAGCTCGGCGATGGCCTGCTCGCGTTGCGCCGCCTCGCGGCGGCGCTCGGCTACAAGCCGAGCCTTCTGGGCACGGTGATCGGCCACCCGGACCACTCGACCCCGCGGGTTGCGGTCACCGCGCTCTCTGATGCTGACGGGAACCGGCGCAGCCGGCGCCAACCACCAGCTCGTCGTGGCCGGCAACGCCTCGGCGACCTCCGGGTCGAGGGGGACACCGAGATGCCGGGCCCCGTAGAGGGCGAAGGCCGACGTGTACACGACGTGGGCTTTGTCAGGGGTAGCGGCGTCGAACCAGGCGGCCAGGCGCAGGAAGTGGCGGCGCAGCGAGGTCTCACGGCTGCTGGCTGCGTTCATGCGCTTGACGTTGGCCAGCAGCGCCCCAACGGCGCGCACCGCCGCCGCTCGGAGCTGCTGGGCCCCCGAGGCCCGATCGCCGGGCGCGCCGAACCAGGCCCGCAGCTCCACCCAGTCGTCGACCGAGCGGCCCCGCGCTCGCTCGACGCCCTCGCCGCCGGGGCTGGCGGCACGCAAGGCCTCGACCGCGGGATCGGCGGCCGTAGTGCGCTGGACCACCAGCCCGACGTGAGGTTCGAGACGGTCGAGCGCCAGCCTGATGGCGGCCGTGTGGCGGGTGACGCTCTCGACGATTGTCTCCAGGTAGTCGAGCAGTAGATGCTTGAACCCGAGCCATTCCTCGTCGTCGAGATCGGCACGGGCGAGGACGGAGCCGACGTAGCTGTAGAAGTCGGTGACCGCGCCGGCGAAGGTCTCGAACTGGAGGAACACGGTCGAGACCGTCTCGGCCATACGAGCCGGGTCGGTGGCGGCAAGCTCGCCCGGCGACATTGCGGCCAGCGCGGTGAGCTGCTGGGAGACGGCGGCCAGCAGCTCACGCGGCACCTCCCGGGCGCCCCCCGCCGCTGCGAGCACCTCCTCGACCTGGCGGTGCACCCGCACCCCCATGCTCGAAGCCGTGTAGCGGGCCGGTTGGCGCTGGTACTCGGCGATGGACGTGACCCGAACCTCACGTGGGCTCGCCAGCAGGTTGCCATTCAGCTCGAGGTAGCGGAGCCTCTGGTCGATGACCTCGACGGGCAGGTCGAAGCCTCGCCCCACGAGATCGTGCGCCGACCACTCGGCCACCAGCGCCGCCGCGAACAGCCGCATGATGGCGACGTAGCTGCTCGCCTCCGGCGCCGTCGCGTACGCGTAGAGACGCAGACGCTCTGCCTCGACCGGCTCAGACCCCATGACGCCCCATTCTGCGCAGGGGGTGTGACAGAGAACAAGGGTGTAGTTACGCCTGTGTGATCCGAATGCCGTTCCGTGCCGTGGGGTCATCGCGCTGGTAGCTGACGCCAACCCAATGCAGAGCACACGACGGGGTCTCGAAGTTGACCGCGATGTCTCGCCGGAGACAGGGCCTGTGTACATAGACCGGGAAGGGAGGCCAGCACCACCAATCCAGGACCCCGAGTCCATCGGTTCCGCCGGAGTATTGCACCCGCCCTTGCACCTGAGGACCGGCAGGGTTCAGCTGGCCTGGCTCGGCGTGGCGGTTCCTAGACCGCGCTGTCAGGTCATGCCGGGAGACGCGACTCCGGTCTCGTACGCGATCATCACCAACTGGGCGCGATCGCGGGCGTCGAGCTTCATCAACAAGCGGCTGACGTGGGTCTTGACGGTGGCGTGGCTGACGTAGAGCTGGGCCGCGATCTCCGCATTCGATTGGCCCTTCGCCACGAGCTCGAGCACCTCGCGCTCGCGCTCGGTGAGCTGTTCGAGGGCACCGCTGGCGGCGGGCGTCGTGGGGTCCGGCCGGCGGGCGAACTCCTCGATCAACCGCCGCGTGATGCGCGGGGAGATGAGAGCATCTCCGGCGGCGACAACCCGCACTGCGTTCAGCAGATCGACGGGCAGCGTGTCCTTCAGCAGGAAACCGCTGGCGCCGGCGCGCAGCGCCTCGTGCACGTACTCGTCCAGGTCGAACGTCGTCAGGATCACAACCCGCGTGCCGCCCAGCGTTCCATCACGACTGATCCGCCGGGTCGCCTCGAGGCCGTCCATCACCGGCATGCGGACATCCATCAACATGACGTCGGGCCGTTCACTGGCGGCGAGCGCCACGGCCTCGGCGCCGTTGCCAGCCTCGCCGACGACGTCGATGTCCGGCTCGCCGGCGAGCAGCACGCTGAACCCGCTGCGGACTAACGCCTGGTCGTCGGCGACCACGACCCGGATCGTCATTCGGGCTCACCGTAGGGCAGCTGCGCCTTGACCCTGTAGCCGCCGCCGGCGACGGGGCCGACCGACAGGTCGCCGCCCGACCCGCCCATGGCCGACGCGGGCGCCGAGCCCTCCTGACCCGTCCGCAGCGGCCGCTCGGGTCTACGACGCCGTCAAGGTCTACGGCCGCGGCCGGTGGGCTCGGGTTTCGCGGTGGACATGGGCGTGTTGGCCGTCGCGGTCGAAGATCATGATGAGTTCGGCGGGGCGGTCGATGGCTGCCAAGGCGTGCGGGGTCATGGTGGCGAACTCGGCGGCTTCGCCGGTCTCGACGGTGATCTCGCGGTTGCCGAGGGACAGGCGCACTCGCCCCTCGAGGACGAAGAACCAGTCACGGCCGGGGTGGACCCGCTGCTCGGGGCGCTGGCGGGTGGGTTCGAGTCGCATCTTGACGGCGATGGTGCTGCCGGTTGGTCGGTTCAGCATCCAGGTTGTGCGTTTGCCGGACGTGCTCGGGGTGGGACGAATGATCACGTCGTCGTCGCCTCGCACGTCGAGTAGCACGTCGAGGTCGGCCTGGAGGGCCGCAGCAAGCGGCAGCAGGATGTCGAGGCTGATCGTCCGCTTTCCGGTCTCGATCCGACTGACGGTGGAGGGACTCAGGTTGGTGCGTGCCGCAAGTTCGTCGAGCGACAGGCCGAGTGCGTTGCGAAGGCTGCGCAGCCGCGTGCGAACCGCCTGTTCGATCTCGTTCGGCTCGGCCATCACTCCTCCGGGCTTCTTGCGAATTCAGCATGCCAGCGTGCACTTACCGCCTGGCAGCCTATCGTCGCGGCCATGAGTGACCACGCCACCCGAACCGTTGAGCGGCACTGCGACGTCGCCGTCGTCGGCGGATCGGCGGCGGGACTCGCGGCCGCACTCCAACTCGGGCGCCAGCGCCGGTCGGTGATCGTCGTCGACGCCGGCGAGCCCCGAAACGCCCCCGCCGCGCACATGCACGGCTACCTCGGTCGTGACGGGCTTCCGCCATCGGAGCTGACCACCATCGGCCGTGAGGAAGTCCGCAGCTACGGCGGCGAGGTCCTCGACGGACGCGTGCGTGATGTGACCCGCACCGACGACCATCGCTTCCGCGTCGAGCTCGTCGGCGGCGTCTCCATCGCCGCCCGACGGGTGCTTGCTGCGATCGGTCTGGTGGACGAACTCCCCAACATCGACGGGCTCACCGAGGGGTGGGGGCGCGACGTCATCCACTGTCCGTTCTGCCACGGCTTCGAGGTCCGCGACCGGCGCATCGTCCAGATCGTCACCCACCCGATGGGGCTCCACACCGCCGAGCTATTCCGACAGCTGAGCGCCCGGCTCACCGTCGTACTCCACGACCATGTCGACGTCGGGAGCTCAGAGCTCGAACTGCTACAGGCGTCGGGGGTGGAGATCGTCGACGGCCAGGTAGGTCGTGTCCTCACCCGCGACGACGGGCACGTGGCTGCGGTCGTGCAGGCCGACGGCGCCCGCATCGACGCGGACGCGATCGTGGTCAGCCCCCGCTTCAGGGTCCGCGCCGAACCGTTCGCGTCACTCGGTCTCCAAACTGCGGTCCACCCGAGCAGCCTCGGCGACTTCATCGAGACCGACGCCACCGGGGCAACGGCCATACCGGGCCTCTACGCGGCCGGAAACGCAACCGACCCCAGCCAGCAGGTATCGCAGGCCGCAGCCAACGGCAGCTGGGTCGGCGCCATGATCAGCTTCAGCCTCGCCGAACAAGACATCCGAACCGCGGCTCGACCATCGGCCAACGAAGCCGACTGGGATCACCGCTACGCCGGCGACCACATGTGGAGCGGCAACCCGAACGGCACCCTCGTCCAGGAGATCAGCGACCTTGCCCCCGGCCGCGCCCTCGACGTCGGCGCCGGCGAGGGCGGCGACGCCCTCTGGCTCGCCGCGCACGGGTGGAACGTCACCGCGAGTGACATCTCACGGCGCGCCCTCGACCGAGTCGACGCCGAGGCCAAGCGCCGTGGTCTACCCGTCGAGTGCGATCACACCGACGCCAACGCACTCGACGCGTTCGAAGCCGCAGCATTCGACCTCGTGTCGGCGCAGTACGCATCGATTCCCCGCACGCCCGACCGTCGCGCTGTTCACAACCTGCTCAACGCGGTTGCTCCCGGTGGCACCCTGCTCGTCGTGAGCCACGATCTCGAGCCGATGCGTGCACCGATCGACACACTCGCCCACAGCCGGCCCTTCGACCCAGATGCCTACATGACGGTCGACGACTTCGCGGCCGTGCTCACCGACTCGACGACATGGGACATCGAGGTCTACGAGAAGCGGCCCCGACCCGCCGGCGCCGCCTCCGCCGCTCACCACGTCGACGACCTCGTGCTACGCGCCCGGCGTCGCGCGATCTGACGAGGAGTTCGCGCGGGACACCGCCGGCGGTCGGGAGAGCGCCGGGGGAGCCGAAGGGCTATGACAGAATGCCGGTGGAGTCCAGAGCGTGTGCGAGTCGCAAGTGGGGAGGGCAGCTGGAGCCCGAACGTCTGCGGTCGGTGCCGTTGTTCGACGGCCTATCGGATGATGAGCTCGCACGATGTGCGGGCCTCATGGAGGAGCGCGAGCTGCTTGCCGGCACTCCCATCATCCGGGAAGGCGACTTCTCCTACAGGTTCTTCGTCGTTCTCGATGGTGAGGTCGATGTTCAGCGCGAATTCAAGCACGTCGCCTATGTTGGTCCCGGCGGGTTCGTCGGCGAGATGGGTGTGACCACGGGGGCCCGGCGCAACGCTCGAGTTTGGGCTCACTCACGTTGCACGCTCGCGCTCATGATGACGTGGGACTTCCAAGCGATGACCGAAGAGTTCCCGGTGATCGCCAGCCGCATCGAGGACGAGATCGCACGGCGAACGGACGCACCTCCAGACGTGGGTAGCTGAGCGCCGCTCGAGCGACGTCTTACGGATCGGCACGCTTGCGCGCTCCTTGAGCAGCGCCCAAACGGACACGCAGCGGACAGTGAGCATGCAGCGGCGCCGTCGGGAGGGAGACCGCTACGCGTGTCTCCGAAGCTGGCACAGGTTGCGGCGGCGACAAGGAGGCGGCCACGGCGCAAAAAAGGTACCGAAAAGGTACTGAGCCCGTGCTCGGTACACCCTTCGGTACACCTTCACAGCCGCAGGCGGAGGTCGACCACCACGAGACTCCTGGTAGAGCGACTATGCGGTGCCCCCGGCAGGACTCGAACCTGCGGCCTACCGCTTAGGAGGCGCCTTCGGGCCGTCCACCGCGTGCGCACCAGTCCCCTGACCTGCACCGATTCCATGGACGGGTCCGTCCCGTGCGCTCCAGTCCGTGGCGATCGCCCAAGTTTGGGTGCGGCGTAAGGTCCAGAAGCAGGCAGCAGGCCGTCGTGGCGGATAGACACATATTCACCGTCGGCGAGCCGCTAACCGCCGATCGCCGTGTCGACAAGCGAGCAGCGCCATTCGCTCTCGTCGCGGCCGGGCAATCGCCTTCAGTCGCCGAGGAAGCCGTTCAGCTCGACGACGAACCGTGCCCACCCTGGCTCGTCGCGCAGCAGGATGTGGTTGGCGCTGTCGAGCACGACGAGCCGGCTGTCGGGGATCAGCGTGGCCAGGCTCCGCCCCTCGGCGAGGGGCGCCCGCCGGTCGTCGCGGGAGTGGATGACCAGAGTCGGCGCCTGAACGCGTGGTGCGAGTGAGGTGACGTCGAGGTCCGCGGTGGCTGCCATAATCCGCGCGGCGTTCGCCGGCGTCGCGGTACGCCGCTGCAGCTCGTCGAATGCGGCCCACTGATCGCGGGTGCCCTCGGGCATGAACTGCAGGGCGAAGACGTGCCGGAACGCCGGATCGTCCCGGCCCCAGCCCAGTTCGGCCAGGTCAACCATGAGGTCGGCTTCGCGCTTTTCCTCGACCGTGCGTGCCCGCGCCATGCGACCCCGGGCGAACGCGCCGTACAGCACGAGCTTGCTCACCCGCTCGGGGTGGCGGGCGGCGTAGGCCACCGACGCCGGCCCCCCACCGGAGACGCCCAGCAGAGCGAAGCGTTCCAGGCCGCCGGCATCGACCACCGCTTCGAGGTCGGCGACCTTGGTGTCGATGGATAGCTGGTCGACGTCCCAGTCGGACAGCCCGCAGCCCCGCTCGTCGTAGCGGACGAGCCGGTGCCGGCGCGACAGCTCTTGCAGCCAGTGACGCCAGACGGGGCTCTCCCAGTCGTAGTCGAGGTGGGACAGCCAGTTCGCTGCCTTTACCAACGGTGGCCCCTCGCCCGAAGAGGCGTAGGCCACCTGCACACCGTCCGCCGACTGGCAGAACCGGATCTCCTGGCTCACGGCGACCCGTCGCTCGGTGGGACCCGACGCGGCCGGCGGACCGGACGCGGGGGTAACGAAGACCTCGACCGGAGAGACGAAGCGATAGCCGCGCCCGTGCACGGTGCGGATCATCCGCTGCGACCGTCCGTCGTCGCCCACCGCTTGGCGGGCGGCCTTGACGCGGCTCGTCAGCGCGGACTCAGTGACGAAGGTGGTCTTCCACACCGACTCGAGCAGCTCAACCTTCGAGACGACGCGCGTGCGCTGCTCGACGAGGTGGGCGAGCACGTCGAAGACCTGCGGTTCCACTGCCACCCTCTCGCCGTCCCGCCGCAACTCGAACTGGTCGAGGTCGAGCTCATAGCTGTCGAACGTGTAGATCATCCCGATCCGCCCCGATCGCCCGCACCAGCCTACGGCCTCGACGGTCCCAGGGCGCGCGCCGGTCGTCGCCGGCCGCGCTGTCACCTACCGCGGCGTGGGGAAGGTCGCACTCGACGACCACCAAACGACCGCGTCCGCCGTCGGGTGGGCCGATCGCCAGCACGATGGCGCGTGCACACACAGCCCTGCGTGGCAACCGAGGCCCATCAGGCCGTCATTCTGTTGCCTCGTTCGGTGCGCCCGGCAGGATCGAGCATCAACGCGGAGCACCGAATCGGTCGGGTCTGTCTCGGTCGTCGGCCTGCTCCAGATCGCCGGTTCCGGGCGTAACTGAAGCGGTCTCGCCGACGTCGTTATGGCGCGCTTGAACAGCACGGGAGGCGAGCGCGTAGCCGTCGTTCGGTACGCCACCGGCGAGGGCATCGCGGTCGACGCGCGGCTCGTCGGGAGCATGCACGAAGGCGGGTTATTGTGCGCGCCTTCTGTGCCGACCGGCGGCGGACTTCGCCGGTTACACGCGGCTCGGCACCAGTCGCGCGCCGCAATTGTGCGGCGGGGCGCGATTCAGCGGGCCATGTCTGAGATGACGTCCTGCGGGGTGGTGGAGCTCGGAGCTCTACGTATGGAATCAAGGGCTGTCCGGCACACGGTGAGCCAACCGCTTTGCGATCCGTGCGGCCGTTTCCCACAGGCGTCCGTCGGACCCTTGATCCGGCGTCGATCGCGATGCGGTCTTGGAGTCGGCGACTCCAGACTCGGGCGACATTGCCCGAGCTCGCTCGCGGACCTCGAAGGGGGTGGCGGGATGATCCGCCACCAGTCGAACGAGTGACTCCCGCTCGTCAAGCGTGGCGAAGCCTTCGAGCTCGACGGCACTGACGAGGGCCTCGAGGGCGAACGGCGCGAGTTCGTGTCGGATCGCCAGTTCAAGCGACTTGGCGTAAAGGTACCCGGCCTCGTCGCGTCGTGCGGCGTTGACCGAGATCACGCGTCCGAGCTGCACGAATACCCAGGCGACGTACGGCTCGTGCGAGATCTGCTTCCAGCGCTCGAGTGCCTCACCGAGCTGCCGCTCTGCTCGCCGAACGTCCCCCCGTCGGAATGCGAGCGCTCCGAGGTCGCCCACGCATCGTGCGACGTAGTAACGGTTCGCGCTCGTGCTGGCCGTGTGCAGACAGCTCGTCAATGCTCGTTCCGCGGCATCGAACTCGCCAGCCGCGCTATAGGCGTTGCCGAGATCGTCCGCGGTTGCCGCGGACTCCCACCGGTTCTCGAGTTCGTCGGTGATGGCGATGCTGCGCTCCAGAGTCTCCACCGCCTCCGCGTAGCGGCCACCGGCGATCTGGACCTTCCCGATCTCCCGCAATGCGTAGGCCAAGCCGAGCCGGTCGCCGAGCTCTTCGCTCCGTGCCACGGCTTCGTCGAGTAGCGACCTCGCCTCCTGGTAGTTCCCGAACCACCCGGCCAGGATGCTCAGGTTGCGACATGCGAGTGAGCTGATCCGACGATCCCCGATCGCATCGGCGATGGCGCGGCACGACTCCAATGGGTCCGCGGCCCTCGTTAGCTGACCGACTGCGGTGGCGTTGTTGCCTAGCAACAGCTGGCAGCGGGCGACGCCCCAGCGGTCGTCGAGACCAGCGAAGATCGCGAGACCGCGTTCTGCGTGGTCTTCGGCCTCCGTGTTCCGTGCGAGAAGGAAGCTCACCCACCCGAGCCACAGATGGGTGAGGGCGAGCTTCGCCGCGTGCCGCGGATGCCCTGCGCCTCGCCGCAGCTCCGTCAGACCCCGCTGCAAGAGGGCGCGCCCGTCCTCCAGGGCTCCTTGGTGGGCCTGCACCATGCCCTGCCCGGCGTGCAGCAGCCCGCTGACCGCCGCGTCGGTCATCTCGTCGCTCACAGACGGTGGGGCGGGCGACTCGAGCGTGGCCAGGGCAACCCGGATGAACAATCCCATCTCACCCACGTTGCCGCGTGTGTCGAAGTACAGCCACAGACTCTCGATCGCTGGCTCCAGCGTCTCGATGCGCTCGTTGGCGACGGCGTCACTCCACGCTGCACGCAGGTTGTCCATGTCAGCGGCGATCTCGCCGATGGCCTCCTGCGGGCCGCTGCGGAGCGATGCCGCTCGAGCTGACAGCCAAGTGAGAAAGTGGTCACTGTGCGCTCGGCGAACCTCACGCGTGAGCCCGGCGTCGGCGAGCTGTCGTTCACCGTACTGACGCAGGAGCTCGTGCACCGCGTACCGCTTACGGTGGGTGGTCGCGATCATCGATTTGTCGTTGAGCCTTCGCAGCGTCGGGAGGTCTACACCCGTGATCTCGGTGGCCGCCGCTCGGGTGAACCCGCCTCGGAACACCGACAGCTTCATGAACACGTCTCGCTCCTCGGCTGCCAGTCGAGTCCACGACATATCGAACACGGTCTGGATGCTGCGCTGGCGGTCGGGGATGTCCTGCAGGTCCGTCTGCAGGAATTCGAGTCCGCGTTCGACCTCCGCGGCAATCTCCTCGACCGAGAGCAGTTCGGACCATCCGGCTGCGAGCTCCAGGGCCAACGGCATGCCGCCGACGAGACGGCAGATGCGTCGGATGCCGTCCTCGGTGCGCGCGTCGACGCTGAAGCCGTATTGAACCCGTCGTGCTGACCGGACGAACAGGTCGAGCGCATCGTCGCCGGCGCTCTCAGAGTCGGTGCCCGGAGGAGGCGACCCCAACCCTCCCAACTCGAATGTCCACTCGGCGTGCAGATTGAGACGCTCTCTCGAGGTCGCCAGCACCCTGATCCCCGGTGCCGCCCTCAAGATGTCGGCGATGAGATCGATCCTCGGCAAGTGCTCCAGATTGTCGAGCACGAGCAGCATCTCCTTCGTCGCCAGGTAGGAGACCAGCTGCGTACCCGGTCCGGAGCGGGCGTCCAGGGAGAGACCCATCGATTCGGCGACGACGTACACCATCTGTTCGGGGTCGGACACCGCGGCGAAGGCTGCGAAGTAGACGCCGTCGGCGAACGTGGCTCCCATCCGTTCGGCGACCTCCAGCGCCAGCCGAGTCTTGCCCATGCCACCGGGCGCGACGATCGTGAGGAGCTTGCACTCGGAGTTGCTGAGGTGCTCGGCGATGCGGCGCAGCTCGTGCTCACGACCGACGAACGGTGTGGTCGGGACGGGTACGCGGCGACGCGCGAGTTCCGGCGACCCCTCCGTGCCGACCCGGTCGGCGTCGATCCTCGCGACGAATCGATAGCCGCGGCCGTGCACCGTTCGGATCATCTGTTGATCGCGACCGTTGTCGCCGATCACCTGGCGAGCGGCCTTGATCCGGCTGGTCAACGCCGACTCGCTGACGAAGCGATCACCCCAGACGTTGTCGAGCAGCTCGGTTTTCGGAACTACTCGATCGGCGTGCTCGACGAGGTAGCGGAGGACCTCGAGGACTTGGGGTTCGAGGCGCACCGGCCGGCCGTCGCGGTACAGCTCGTAGGCGTCGGTGTCGAGCTCGCAACCCTCGAACGCGTATCTCATCGATTGATCCGGCTCCCGTCGGCACCTGAATCCTAGGTGCGTCCACCGGCACGCTGGTGGCGTAGCCGGGTCCTCAGCGGAGCAGCCGGGGCTTGGTAGACGGTGGCGGTGCCGTCGTGGACGCTGGTCCCAGGGGCAAGCACGTCGAACGCCCGGGGCTCGATTGTTGCTCCTTCTGGTCCCGGCGCAGCCGATACCCGGATCGAGCTCGCACTCGCCGAACACGTAGCTCACGCCACGCCTCCTTCCACCCTCGTCAGCCACCGCCGCGGCCGTCGCAGCCGCAATGCACCCGGTCTCGCGCCACACGTCTCCAGGCGATCTCCAGGTCCCCTCCAAGCCCCCCGGCGGCGGGATGGCTCAGAGTTCCGCTCATGCTTGCCACCATCACTGCCGAGCGCACCCACGGCGGCACCGTCGAGCGCACCCATGCCGGCCGCCAGGACATGATCGCGGGCGTCCGGGCGATGGTTCCCTGGCTCTTGGGGGTCGCACCGTACGGGCTGGTGATCGGTGTCAGCGCCGCTCAGGCTGACATCCCCACCGCGGCGGGATGGGTGACGGGACCCGCTATCTACTCGGGTAGTGCCCAGGTGGCGACGATCGAGCTGCTCGACGCCGGGGCGGCACCGTTGATCGTGGTCGCCACCGCCCTGGCCATCAACGCCCGGCTGATCCTCTACTCGGGGACGATGGCCGGCCATTGGCGGGGCACCTCGATGTGGTGGCGCGCTCTCGCGGCCTATCTGCTCGTCGACCCCTCGTTCGCGGTCGGAACCGACCGCTACCAGCGCCCGGGCGATCGTTCCGGCGCTCACGCCCACTACCTCGCCGGTGCCATCGCGCTCTGGATCACGTGGCTCGTGGCCATCGCTGTCGGAGCATCTGTGGGCGCGCGGGTCCCCGCTGGTCTCCACCTGGAGTTTGTGATCCCTCTGTTCCTTGTTGGCGAAGTTGTCGTACGGCTCAACGGCCCGGCGATGCGCCGGGCGAGCCTCACGGCGGTCGCCGTGGCCGTGCTCGCCTTCTCGGCCCCGCTGCACCTGGGGCTGGTCGGCGCCATCGTGGCCGGGATCGTCGCCGGCCTCGCCACCGGGGAGGGGCGGCGATGACCGCCTGGCTCGTCGTCCTCGCCGGGGGGCTTGGCAGCTACCTGTTTCGCATCAGCATGGTGGTGCTGGTCGGCCGCATCGGATCGCCAGCTCGCTTCGAGCGCGCCTCTGGCCTCGTCGTGCCGAGCGCGTTCGCTGCGCTCGCCGCTGGTGGTGTCGTCGCCAGCTGCACGGGTGCCGGCGCCCCGGAGGCGATCGCGCCGCTGGCGGCGGTGGTGGCCGCCGTGGCGGCGGTCCGCCGCACGGGCTCGCCGCATGCCGCCATCGTCGCCGGCATGCCGACGCTATGGGTCCTGAACCTCGCGTTCGCGGGTTGACGTCCAGACCGGAGGCCACGATGGTCCAGACACAACCGCGCGTGATGCGCACGCCGGCGATGCTGCCTGGCTTGGCACCTGCTCGGCGTGTGGGCACATCCCGACGACGAGATCTTTTCTGCCGTCGGGGCTCATGGCACTGGCCCGCCGGTCCGGCAACCGAGTCGTCTGTGTGACCGCCACCCGCGGCGAGCACTGCAGCAACGATCTTCGACACCGGCCCCCGACCGCCTGGCTGGCACGCGCGATCTCGAGATCGCCACGGCATGGCCATCCTCGGGGTCGACGAACACCGCTGCCTCGGGTTCGAGGACGGCACCCTGGCCGACCGGGCCTGGTGCCGGGGGGTGTCGGGCTCGTCGGCGAGCTGATCGAGGAGAATCGACGCTGACACCATCATCACCTCGGCCCCGAGGCGCCGACGTTCACCAGGCGGTGCTGGTGTTCGGGCCGGGCCTGCGGCGGCGCACCTCCGACGAGGACCTCGCCCTGGCCGTGCGGCTCGACGATGAGCTGCAGGACCTCAAGCTGGGCTGCGTTCCGCGCCTAAGCCACCCAGACCCGTCGGCTGGTAGCGGCGATCGGCGAAGACCGGTCCCGTGCCTGGTTCGCGAGGAGGGCTTCGTCGCCGCCGAGCTTCCCTCGGCGATTCCTGCAGATCTTCACGATCTCACCACGCCGGCTCCAAGGTCGCAGCGTCGGGGTCCGTCACAGTCGTCGACGAACCCCAGACACACCAGGAGACGATCCCGATGGGCACCCGCCACCACAGCCAGCAGGACGTCGTCGTAGTCGGCGCACGAGCCGCTGGCGGCGCCACCGCGTTGCTCCTGGCACGCATGGGCCACGACGTGGTGGTCGTGGAGCGCTCCCTCTTCCCCAGCGACACGCTGTCCACCCATTCCATCTCGCGCAGCGGCGTCGTCCAGCTCGCCCGCTGGGGCCTGCTCGACCAGGTCTTGGCGAGCGGTGCACCCGCGATTCGCCAGGTCACCTTCCACGTTGCGGGCGAGTCGATCACGCGCCGCGTCAAGGACCGCGCAGGAGTTGACCACCTGGTCGCGCCCCGTCGGCACGTGCTCGACGCCATCGTTGCCGACGCCGCGCGTGCCGCAGGCGCCGACGTTCGCTTCGGCGTCACCGTCACCGGCATCCGCCAAGACGACTCCGGTCGGGTGGTCGGGGTGACTGCTCGCGACCCGGCCGGCGATCCCGTCGAGCTGGACGCCCGGGTCGTCGTCGGTGCCGATGGACTGCGCTCCCGCGTCGCCCGCTCGGTCGGCGCCTCGGTCCACGAGGCCCGGCGCTCCGACGGGGCCACCCACTACGCCTACTACGCCGGGCCAGGCTGGCGGGGCACCGAGTTCTTCTTGGGCGAGGCGGCCTTCGCCGGTGTGTTCCCCACCAACAACGGCGAGGCGTGCATCTGGGTGTGCAGTCCATCCCCCCACGCCGAGGCGATCCGTCGGCGTGCGGCGTCGCTTCCCGAAGCCTTCGACGAGATGCTCGCGGAGGCCGCGCCCGAGCTCGCCTCCCGGCTGCGCGATGCCCGCCGCACCTCGCCGGTGCGCGGCGCCCTGCGCCTCCCCAACCAGGTACGCCAGGCGTTCGGGCCGGGGTGGGCCCTGGTAGGCGACGCCGGCTACCACCGAGACCCCATCACCGGTCACGGCATCAGCGACGCGTTCCGCGATGCTGAGCTGCTGGCGGTCGCCCTCGACCGGGCCCTCGAGGGCGAGGTCTACGAAACCACCGCGCTCGCCGGCTACCAGCGCCAGCGCGACGAGGCCTTGCGGCAGATCTTCGACATCACCTGCGCGCTCGCGACCTACCCACCGCTGGCCCAATTCATCGACCTGCAAAAGCGCCTGAGCACAGCGATCGAAGTCGAAGCGGCATCCCTCGCCGCCCGCCCGGTCCCCGGTGAGCGGCAGCTCGCCGTGGCCTGACCAGACCACAGACCCACACCAACACAAGGAGAAACCCATGTACCTCTACGCAACAGAACTCGTGCGAGCCCGGCTTGCTGAACACCTGGCGGAGATCGATCTCTCGACCTCCCCGGTGCGGCTGGGTCCCGCCAGGACTCACCCTCGGTTCGGTCGGCGGAAGCGCCGCTCCGGCGCCGAGTCGCCGCGGGCTGGATCCACACCTCGGCGAGCCAACGCAACCAACTGACACCAACCACAGCCAATACCAACAGCAAAGGAAACCGAAATGACCATGACCGAGAGCAACGAGTCCATGCGCAACGGCGTCGACACCGCCACGCTCTTCGCCACGCTGGACGCCGTGAAGGGGGCCCCGGCGGCGGCCAAGTTCCAGTTCCGGGCCCGCAACGAGTGGGTCAGCGGGACGCACAATCGCAGCACCATCGGCGACTTCTTCGGGGTCGGCGAGGAACGCTCGCACGAGCGGACCTGGGTGTTCGATGCCGACCATCCGGCCGTCCTCGTGGGTCGGGACAACGGTCCCACGCCGGTCGAGTTCGTGCTGCACGCCCTGGCGGCGTGCCTCACGGCCGGCCTGGCCAACATCGCCGCGGCCCGCGGCGTGACCCTCACCGAGGTGCGCTCCACCGTCGAGGGCGACATCGACCTCAACGGCATCCTCGGGCTGAACCCCGACGTGCGCAACGGCTACGAGCAGATCACCGTGCGCTTCGCCGTCAAGGGCGACGCCCCGGCCGAGACGCTGCACGAGCTCCTCGAGCAGTCCCGGGCCCGTTCGGCCGTCTACGACATCATCACCAACCAGGTGCCGGTCACCGTCGACATCGACACCGAGTGACCGAGGCCGTGCGCCAGCGATGGCTGGCCCCTGTGGGCCGGCCATCGGCGCGTTGGCCCGAGATCCCGAGGCCGTCATGACAACTGAGACCGCACTCGTGCCAACCACGATGCCGCCAAGGAACCTGCCGGCCCGTCCAGCCTCGGGCAGAGCCGCCGTGAGCGGGGACATCGACGCCGTCGGGTGAGCCCGCACGCGGGTGGGCGCCAGATCCTCCACGACGTGTCGCTCGCAGAGCTGTTCTCCCGCCA
>Ga0299914_10001299_pt1 | contig 16416 bp, 9 predicted proteins | sample RVTome_10_FD_201361 | JGI IMG/M metagenome (GOLD analysis project Ga0299914, IMG submission 201361) | Soil microbial communities from uranium-contaminated site in the Upper Colorado River Basin, Wyoming, United States - RVT153D57 (version 2) ...
GTTGCTTCGGGTCGCGTTTCGAGGCTAGGGGGATCTTCAACGAGGCGGAAGGCCCCAAGATGAGCGGTCTCCCACCGGGCAATGACACACCCGAGGGTGCACTGCCCCTGGATGTCGGGGACAGAACCACTCAGCAGACCAAAGCTGCAGCATTGGATCCGGAAGCAGCGTGCAGTTTTGTCTTCGAAGAGGAGGAATTCGTAGAGATCTTCGAGTTGCCGATCGGTAAGACCGTCTGGTACACCGTGGAAGGCACCGGCGGGCCGATAACAGTCAGCACCACGGGCTCTCATTTCGACACCATCCTCGGGGTGTATACGTCGAACGGAGACGGCCTCGAGCAGGTGGCCTGTGTCGACGACGTGTTCGACGGTGGTTTCAGTCTCCAAGCCGAAGCCACCTTCGAGTCCGAGCCGGGACAGATCTACTTCCTCCAGGCGGGCGGGTTCGGACTGTTCCAAGACCCGGAGTTCCCCGAGTTCGGCTCACTCCCCGAATACGGGCTGTTGAAGCTCTCAGTTTCCGGTGGAGATAGGACTGGTATGGAGGAGTGACGATCAGCCCGTCTAGCTCTTTGCTGCGGCGTCGGGTCAACCACGTGAAGGCTATGGAACGCTATTTGGTGGGCCACAGCAAGGTGGTCGATCCCCGCCGGTGGAAGAGTTCGGGTTCTGAGAGCAAGTCAAGGGGAGACTTATCCCCTGCTATTGAGAAGAGGTGAAAACCATGAGAAAGAAGGCGAAATCCCGGCGCATCCTGATGGTCGGCGTCTTGATTGCTGCACTCTGGAGTCCAGCCTTACTGGCCGGAGCCGACTCCACCCCAGATCAATTTGAGGCTGTGCTGGGTCCCTTCCCGATAAGTGACAACCCCTGTACAGGAGCTTCGGGCCTGACGTTGACCGCGTATGTCGATGTGACTTTTCACCTCTTCAGTGATCGAGCAGGCCATGATCACTTCACCGCTGTGTGGAATGGCACTGCGGTTACCAGTGATGGATTCAGCGGACCCATCCAGTTAGTAGAAATAGGCCAACCCGATGCAAAAGGCTTCGCCTTCCGAGCCAGCGCTCAGTTGACTAACGGCACTGACTCGTATGTGATCGTCGGCACGAGCAATGGCTTCATCGTTGAAAAGTGCATCGCGCCTCCGGCTTCAGAGGAACTCATCTTCGCGGTCGCGTATACGGACGTGGACGCCAACGACGGCGGATTCAACCCAACTGTGGATCGGCTGATCGCGAAGCTCGTGGATGCAAACAACGATGGCGTTCCCGGTGCAGGCGACTTGGTAATGACGGGGGAATACCCGAAAGATTTCCAAGCCACCACATTCGGGCAGTTCACGGTCCAACAACACGCTGTTACCACCGTGGCATTTCAATCGCCTGAATTCTGCTGGGTGGAAACCGACTCAGGTGTTTTTCGTTGGAACCACCAAGATCAATTTCTCGAGGGCTACGTCGAAGCTGCTCTCCCGCTACATGATCCGGCTTCGAATATCACCGATGGGTTCGAAACTTCTGCCGACGACCATATGAGACTCAATGGCGGCAGTCCTAGTCAGCCAACGGACACGTTCTCTATGCTTGGTTTTGTCTCGACGGATCAGGCATTCATGGATGTCGAACTGAACTGCCAATAGCTCGACACACGCCCATTCTGCGCAACCAGACAGTCACGGCGATTCTGAATTCGAGATCGGCGAAGTTCGCTAAACGTGCTGAGGCTCTTCCAACTACCGCACGCGCGCCGAAATCGACCCTAGTGACAGCGCTGAACGCCGGAGAGAATTGTGGCTAACTCAGTAGTCCTGGACGGCTGAGGCGGCCGGATCGAGGTGCTCGCTGAGAGCCGGCTCTTCGAGCACAAACCGAGCAGTGTGCCACGTACTACAGCAACGCTCAGGTCGAGAGTGAAGTGGTTAGACTCCTTCCCGAGGACTCCGCCAATGGTGCGACATCGTCTATCATTCCACGCTCCGGTATGTCGCTGTTGGAGGGCTCTGCTGTCGCGAGAGTGATGAGCCGCAAGCTCAGGCGAGGCGAAGTACCAGGTAGACGATTCCTCACAAGGGGCTGTAGCTCAGCTCGGCAGAGCACTTGACTGGCAGTCAAGGGGTCAGGGGTTCAAATCCCCTCAGCTCCACCAGAACCCAGGTCTGAAGGGACGAGGACGGTCGGTGGACTTCCTGCCTCAGGTCGCTTGCTGACCGAAAGTCTGGCTTTTGTTGGGGTCCGCAAGTGTCTGTCCGATCGAGCTCGTTCCGATCACCGCAACCGAGGAGGATAACGTGCAGAAGCGACCGGTCACGTCTGCGATCTGCTGGCTCAAATCGGTGGGACGCTCCGGGCATGGGACGTCTCTCTCCGCGATCCATTCGGTCAGGACTGGGGCGACCTTTCCGGTCAGCAACTCGAAGGAGTCGAGTCGTGACTTCGTTTCGTTGGAGAGAGCCGGCGGAAGCGGCAGGCCGTTCAGACCTTGTTGGATCACGACAGCCGCCCATTCGGTCCCGCGCCGGTTCCATGGGACATCTTGGTCGGCCCAATGCTCAAGACCGCGTAGGTTCATGAACGCGGATCGCTGATGTTCTTCGACGTTTACGGTCACCCAGGCGTGGGCGAGCTCGTGCTCGTAGACGGTCTCTATCTCGGAGGAACAAATCCGGATTTGAAGTGACTCCGAAGTAGCCCTGAAGAGGCCGTGGTGCTCGCCGCATGGCCCCCGGTCGGCGTGAAACCAAATATCGAGTGCTGGAAGTTCGAGGTCAGCTGCGGCAAAGGCCATGACGGCTTCACCCAGCCTGCCGAGGTCTTCGGCTGTTGCATCGTGCACCGACAAGCGAGCCGGCCGTTGATTGCCGATGGCGTGGACACTGGTGCCGACATCCGTTTGTAGCGGCTCGGGGATGTTCATGGGGAGATTCCATGGGCTAAGGACCAAGAGCCACAGCATGACTGCGAGTACCACCCAGATCGCCGCTATCTGCTTTACGAGTGCTTTGCGATTGGTCATGTGGCAAAGATCCGAAATGGCCACAAATCCGGCGCTAATGGCTGTCAAAGGGGGGCAAACACCTGATTAATCGCCGTTTAACCGCGTCCGCGTAGACTCCCGCGCAGGAGGTCGGGACTATGGCTCAAGGGACGCTCACCGAACACGTCGCCGGACAACCAAGTTCGGATCGGAGTGTTCGGATCGCCTTGCTTGGCCCTTTGGCTATCACCCGTGACGGCCAACCCATCGAGGTAACCGGCCCCAAGAGACGTGCTCTGCTCGCATTCCTCGCCTTGCACCTAGACACTCCCATGGGCCGGGACGAGATCATCGAGGCCATTTGGCCGAGACGACAGACCGGCCGGGAGGAGTCCACTCTGAGGGTGCATGTGTCACATCTCCGGGACGAGCTCGAGCCTGACCGCTCGGACGAACACAAGATCCTGCTCACCCGGGGCCAGGCCTATCTGCTGTCAGGTCACACCGTCGAGCTAGACACAAGAAGGTTCGATGACCTCATCCGTGAGGCTCGTGCCCGCCTGGAAACCGAACCTGAGGTGGCGCTCGAGCTTCTCGACGAGGCACTCGCCCTCTGGCGTGGCCGTCCCCTCCAAGATGTCGAGTATGAAGACTTCGCCCAGGATTCGATCAGGCGCCTGGAACAGGCACGGGTCGACGCCATCGAGGATCGGGCCGAAGCCCTCATCGCCGTTGGGGAAGACATCGCCGCGGTTCAGGATCTCGAGCCACTGGTCAGAAGCGATGCAACTCGGGAGAGACCGACGTCATTGCTGATGCTCGCTCTCTATCGGCTGGGACGTCAATCCGACGCTATCCGCACAGCCCGTCGTCATGCCCGTCACCTGTCTCGGCAGGGTCTGGAAACCTCCCCCAGAATCAGTCTTCTCGAGGAGCGAATTCTTAACCATGACCCGACTCTCCTCCCCGAGGAGACCATTACCCCGGAGAAGATTCGGCCCGGTCGTTCGATCCGTGGCTACGAGCTGAGAGAGGAGGCCGGCCGGGGCTCGGTCGGCGTTGTTTACCGGGCCTACCAACCGGCGGTTGGCCGTGAAGTGGCGATGAAAGTGATCGATCCCGGTGTGGCCGGGACCCCGGACTTCGTGAGACGCTTCGCCGAGGAGGCACGAGTCATCGCATCGTTGGAGCACCCTCACATCGTTCCGCTGCATGACTTCTGGCGCGAGCCGAATGGCGCCTTCCTTGTGATGCGTTGGATGGACGGTGGCAGCATGGCCGACCGCCTCAGCAACTCGTGGGAACCGGAGACATTGGCACGAGTTTTCGATCAGATCGCCAGCGCGCTGGGTTATGCCCACAGTTGCGGCGTGGTCCATCGTGACGTCAAGCCGGCCAACGTGCTCTTCGATGCAGGCGGGAATGCCTACCTATGCGACTTCGGACTAGCGGTGACCGGCATAGAAGCGGGCGCTTTCGTTTCGGAGGAGAACAGGACGATCGAACCGCCCTATGCCTCCCCCGAGATGACCAGGGGCGAAGGACCTACGGTGGCGTCGGACATCTTCAGCCTTGGAGTGCTCCTCGCAGAAGCTGGGTCGGGAAAGGGATTCCCCGATGCGATGAAGGCTCTTCCTGACTCGCTGTGGGAGACGGTCGGCATTGCCACCGCTGCAAACCCGGCAGATCGTTTCCCGGACCTCGCCGCCTTTCGGCTCTCACTGGCCCAGGCCGTAGGAGGGTTGCCGTCGCCGGCTCCGAGGACCATTCGACGCAATCCCTACAAGGGTCTGGAACCCTTCGACGAAAACGACGCCGCCGACTTCTACGGGCGAGATGACGTCGTCGACACTCTTCTCGGGGCAGTCGCCTCCAAGGGTCTGGTGGCGATCGTTGGAGCATCAGGATCTGGCAAGTCGTCAGTGGTGAGGGCAGGATTGATCCCGGCGCTTCGTGACGGAGCGATAGCCGGCTCGGAGGAATGGTTCGTCGTCACGATGGTGCCCGGAACCGATCCTTTCGATGAGTTCCACATCGGCCTGCGTGACGCGGCTGTGGGGTCGACCGAAGTCCTCGAACACGAGAGCTCCCGGGAACTGCGTGACGCCTTCGCCATTGCGCTCGACAGCCCCAACAGCCGGGCGTTGTTGATCATTGACCAATTCGAAGAGCTCTTCTCGCCGAGTGTCGATGTTGACACCCGCGAACGGTTCTTCGACAACGTGGTCGACCTGACCCGAGACCAATCGCATCGGGTCAGGGTCTTAGTCACGTTGAGGGCCGACTTCTCGGATCGGCCGCTGGCCCATCCCGGTTTCGGGGAGCTGTTCGCCAAGTCCTCCTATCTGCTCGCCCCGATGCGCCCACAACAGGTAGAAGAAGTGATTCGCGGTCCTGCAGGCAGGGTCGGCGTCCAGGTCGAGCCAGGGCTCATCTCTGAGATTGTCCGAGATATCGCCAACGCTCCGGCTTATCTGCCCTTGCTCCAATACATTCTCTCGGAGCTATTCGAACGCCGGGCAGAGGACCGGCTTACGGTGCAGGCATATCGATCTCTGGGTGGCGTTGAAGGCGTCCTGGAGCGACAGGCAGAAGTCACTTATTCGACATTGAGTGACGCGGCCAAGGGGGCGTGCCGCCAGATGTTCCTGCGCATGGTCCATCTCGGCGACCACGGCGAGCAGACCCGCCGACGACTGCCACTCACCGAGCTCTCTGGGCTGGGGGACAGAGGTGACGTCGACGAAGCCCTGGAGGCGTACTCCACGGCGCGCCTGCTGACCTACGACCGCGACCCGGTTAGCCGGACACCGACCGTCGAGGTCGCCCACGAGACCGTCATTGACCGGTGGACCCGATACCGGGTATGGATCGACGAGGCTCGCTCAGACCTTCTCGCTCACCGCCGCCTCTCCTCGGCCGCTGACACTTGGGTCGAGTCGGGCGAGGATCCGTCGTACCTGCTGACTGGGGGCCCATTGACGGCTGCCCTCGATCTCGCACGGTCGGAAAGAGTCCTGCTGAACGCTGTCGAGACACGATTCGTCGAGGAGAGTCGACGTGCTGAAGAGGCGCACCAAAAGACAGACGAGGAGCGACGGAGAAAGGAAGCTGCACTACAACAGCGATCACGGCGGCGTTTGATGATCGGGGTGGGCACGGCTGTCATCGCAGTCGTCGTTGGAGCATTGGCCGTTTTCGCTTTCGTGCAGCGACAACGCGCAGACGACCTCGCTGCCGCCCAGGAGAGGCAAAGTCTAGCCCGTGAACTGGCAGCAGCCTCGATTGCGAATCTCGATTCGGCAGACCCCGACCTGAGCCTCGCGCTGGCGATCGAAGCGGCCGAGCTGAGTATTGGCGAGGGAGAAGAGGTGCTGCCTGAAGTGGTCGATGCGCTGCATCGGGCGCTGATCAATCCGCGACCCGAACTGATTGTGGAGGGCGCAGGTAACTCGCTCGGAGGGCAGGTGATCGACTACTCAGGGGACGGAACCGCCCTCGCCGCCCTCGCCGCCGATGGTGGTGTATTCGTGATCGATCCGACTACCGGCGGCGAGATCGGCCGGATCGAACCCATCGATTCTCGTGCGCTCGGTATTGACTTTCAACCCGAAGGCAATCACATCCTCACCAGGCATGAGGACGCCGTTCGTGAGTGGGACTGGCGTTCGCGGCGTATGAGTCATGAGTACCGCCTTCCTGACGGTGTAGGCGTCACGACGGCTGTCTACTCGAAGGATGGATCAAAGATCGCCATCGGAGGCGACGACGGTGTGGTGCGCGTATACATCAATGTCTCACGCAGTCTGGTGGCCGAACTCATGGGTCATCGCGGCGAAGTCATCACGATCGACTTCGATCCGACCGGACGCCAGCTCGTGTCGGGCGGAGGAGCACAGGAGAACGTTGAAGTCCTCGTGTGGGACATCGTGTCCGGGGAGGTGACTGCGCGGGCGAAGCACGAAACCCTCATCACTTCGATCACCCATGTGGCGTGGCACCCGTTCGCCCCGTTGGCGGTTGTGGCTACATCGCAAGGGGAGATCTTTCAATTCAACACCACAACAGGGGACCGACATGCCTCCTTCGGCAATGGAAACAGTCACAGTCAGAGCGTGGCATACGACCCCAGCGGTTCGTTCGTCATGGCGGCCGGCTCCGACGGATTCTCTCGGGTGTTCCCAGTCTGGGTGGGAGGCGAGGCCGCACTGGAGGCACCCACTGGCGGCCTTCCCCTTCGCGATGCAGAGTTCGATCCAAGCGCACCACTGGGTACTACCGCGGCAACAGTAGGGGTCGACGGCCGGGTGAGAATCTGGAAGAACGGCCTCGGTTCCGAGCTTCCTTACCGACTTCATCAAGACCTGTCCCGGCGCATTTCCGCAACCCCCGACGGTCGCCGATACGTCTCGAGCGCCAATGTGCTGTGGCCAAGTGCGCTGGTGCGAGGAGGCGTGGCACCCAAGATGGAGGTCGTTGACGCAGCAAGTGGTGAAGCGTTATTGACTCGTGATGCGTTGCACGAGGTCTATCAGAGACGGCCGGCGATAACCGACGACGGCTCGCTGGTCGCATATCCGGCACCCTCCGGGAACATCGCAGTGGCCAGTGTCGATACAGGAGCCGTCAGCGAGATCGCCGACTCATCGACGTGGAACCTCTATCTGGACTTCAGTGACGACGGCAGACTCTTGGCGGGCGCAGCGCTCACAGATTCCATTGGCGTTTGGGACGTGGAGACGGAGCGGCCCGTCGTCACTCTCACCGGCCATGGCGACCGCGTGCCAGCCTACGAAAGCGACCCCCGCGCACGAGCGAGGGTCGACGAAATCGTGTTCCGCCCCGGTGGTTACGAACTCTTCTCCGCCGGCTATGACGGCACAGTCCGCGTATGGAACGTCGAGACGGGGGAGAGTCGCATCCTCCGTTCCTTCGACTACGAGGTCCTCTCGCTCGCATTCTCAGCAGACGGAGGACAGCTGGCGGTGGCACCTCGATCTGGGTCCGTGGTGATACTGGACCCCGACTCGGGTGACGTCGAACTCGAACTCGAACCTGCCTCTGGCGCCCCCGAGCTCACGTTCTCCCCCGACGGCACTCTTCTCGCCGGAGCAGGACCGGGACCAGTCGTCCACCTGTGGGATGCCCAGACGGGTCTGCTCCAGCGGCGTCTTCACGGTGCTATCTATCCCGCGATCGGTGTCGTGTTCGTCAACGATGGAAAAGAAGTGAGAGTGGCCTCCGGCGAGGGAGTCGAACGCGGATACCTGCTCGACCCCGTCGAACTCGTCGAGCTCGCCCACCAGGAGGTCGAGCGTGACCTCACTGAAGAAGAGTGTCAGCGCTACCTGCGGCGCTCGTGCGACGGCTCAGATCTCACGGGGAATTCAAGGTCTTCATCGTGAGTAAACCCCGTTCCGTGTTCACTATTTGGCCACTATCACACCAGAAAGTGAACGTGACGGCCCGGGACGGGTGGGACCGTTTGGAACGAACACTCCTGCTTGAAGCGCCGTTTGAGGCCTGCGGGTGACAGGAGGTGACCAGGTGGGACGAGGCCGTTTTGGACTGGCAGTCAAGGGGTCAGGGGTTCAAATCCCCTCAGCTCCACTCCGGCGTAGGTCCGTCAGGTGGCTTTAGCTACGGGTGCTGGTCTAGGAACTCGTTTATGTGTAGCGCTACCCGGTCGGGTTCGTCTAGCCAGGGGACGTGGCCCGCTTCTTCGATGACACGCAATTTCGCGTTGCTCATCCGGTTGGCGAGTGATCGTCCCATGCCGAGTGGTACCGCTGCGTCAGCGTCGCCCCAGACGAACAAGGTGGGTGTGTCCAACCTGGTTAGAAACTCGTCTATCAGAAAGCCTGATCTCCAGCCCCGAAGTGTGGTGATCGACCTGAACATGGTGTAGGAGGTGAGGGAGAAGTCGGGCAGGTTCCCTGCAGCGAACTCGATCTCGGCCAGCTCGTCGGGTATGCGTTCTGGGTGAGCTGCCGATGTCGGGTAGACAGTGCTGCGGAAAGAGTCGACGTCTTTGAACTTCATCCGCCGTATCGCTTTCTCCGCTATCGGGTTGCCCCAGAGGCGTATGAATAGGGGCACGTCGATCGGCAGGCCGGCTGGACCTCCAGCTAGGACCAAACGCCGGACACGGTCCGGATGTGCGAGTGCGAACGCAATGGCGAAGTATCCGCCCATCGAGTTGCCGACGACGTCTATTTGACGTTCACCGAGTCCGTCCGCAACTTCGCCCACCCACTGTGCCGCCGCGTCTCGATAGGTGTCGACCTTTCGATAGTCCACCGGATCGCTCAGCCCACAACCGGGACGATCGGCCACAACTATCCGGCCGTTGAGCCGACCCGCCAGCCCACCCCACACAGAGCCCTCAGACAGACCGCCATGGATCAGAACACGGCTGGGTGTGCCTTCACCCGACGTCATCACATAGGTGGATCTTCCCGTCCTACCGATGATCCTTTGCGGTTCGCATTCGAATCCCTGACCTGCCATGAACGCCAGCCTCTTCTGCTCGAAGCTGTCTCTGACCGAACCAGCGCTGCCTGTCTTTGTCATCGGAAACCTCTCAAGTCCCTGATCTCACTCGATGTCTCGGAACCGGGTAGCGCGAGGCTGACTTCTTGTCCAAGCTGCACATGCGACCCGATCCGTTCGAAGGATATGCGTTCATATCGTTGAGCGCTGCTGCTGCCGGGCTAACAGACGGCTGTCAGTCGGCAGTCGAGCAGACCGTCTCCCAGACCCGACCGAGGTATCGGACCGGTAACTTCCTTAGGTCTCGGGGTTTGAGGCTGCGAACGACAGCTCGAAGATGCTGAATCCGTCTGGTTGGGCGTAGGTGAGGTCTCCACCCATCAACCGGGCGAGTTTCCTCGAGATCGACAGGCCCAATCCAACCGATCCGGCCACACCTGGCGCGTCGTGCGCCTTTTGATATGACTCGAAGATACGCTCGCGGTCCTCAACCGGGATGCCGCCTCCGTTGTCAACTACCTGGATGCGCGGGAGGCCTTCCTCGATAACACGGACCACTACAGTCTCCCCTCCGTACCTCAGCGCGTTGGAGACGAGGTTCCGCAGGATCTGGCGAACCCGCCCCGGGTCGGCCGCGACACGACGCGTCGGACCCTCGACGCTGACCTTTGTGGCGTCCTCTTCGCGAAGGCTCTCGCAAACCTGGGCCGCTTGGGCTCTCAGGTCGACCGGCACCTCAACAACCGTGAGCGTCCCCGCTTCGGCCTTAGCCACAGTGAGCAGGTCTTCAACGATGTTGGACAGGTCGAGCCCCTCATCGACGATGGAGCGGATCATCGCTGCCCGATCCTCGGCAGTGAGATCGTCTGCTTCTCGGAGCACCTGGGCGAAACCGACCACCGCGGTGAGCGGGGTGCGAATCTCGTGGGAGATGGAGGCAATCAGTTCATTCTTGGAGCGGAGTGTCTGCCTGAGCTGGGCTTCGGCCTCCTCTCTCTGAGTCCGATTGCGAAGGGCGACGATGCCGTAGGCGAGGTAATCGGCGAATCGCTGCATCATCTCGATCTCGACGACGTCGAAGGCGCCAGGGTGGTCGGCATAAACCCCGAGTGCTCCAAGCAGCTCGTTACCGTAGTCGAGGGAGACGGCCAGCACGGACTTGTATCCACGCTGCAGGGCCATCTCGCGCCACTGCTCGAAGTCGGGATCGGTGGCGACGCTTTGAACTGCGGCGGGCAGCCCGGTGCGGACGGCTTTGCTGACCGGTCCCCGACCACGGTCGATGTCCGCCCACGTGATCTGGAGTCCGTCCAGGTAGCCCTGATCGTCTCCCCATTTCGCCACGGGGGTTACAGACTTTCCGATATCACGGCTGCCGAAACCTACCCAGGCCAGGGAGTACTCGCCGACCTCGACGATGGTCCGGCACACCTGCTCGAGCAGTGCCATCTCGTCGTCGGCTCGAAGTAGGACGTCGCTGCACTCGATCATCGCCCTCAACACCCGGTTCGTACTCTGCAGCGTCCCCGCCATTTGCAGTATGTGAAGCTCAGACGAAAGCAAACCCTGCACCAAGGCGAGGGCGATGCTGTCCATCGGTGCTTCCGTTCGTGGTTCGGACCATTCGAACACAACCTGGCCGAATGCGTGAGGTCCGAAAACGAGGGGAGCGGCGAGCATGGAAATGGTATGCCTGTCACTAAATTCGTCTTTCTCCGCTGCCGCCTCGGGTGGGAGCTGATCGACCTCGGGCACGAAAACGACCTCATCCCTGGCCACACGATCGCTGAGCCAGGGGAACGCGTCGGAAGGGATCTCTTCGAGCTGGTCGCGGCTTGGCTCGATTTCGTGGTGGCACCACTGGTACGCGACCCGCATTGTGGAGTGATCCTCGGATTCGTCGGTGATGCATGCCCGGTGGGCACCAAATAGCTCTGCCAGCTCACCTAGAAGGTGCTCGATCGCCCGGCCCGCGTTCGAGTCACCGGACTCTTCGATACCGGATCGGGCCCGTTGGAGCGACCGACGAGCAACGATCTCCGACAGGGTAGCGAGCGATGTCGGCTCGGTGCGGTCGGACTCCATTAGGGCGGCGGCTGCCGTCTTTCTCATCATGCTGCAATCCCGGTCTGTCTACGGCCGGTTGTCCGTCGAACGGGCTGGCCGATGACTAGTTATCGATATCTATCGGCATACCCGGTATCTCCTTGATGGGTTGAACCCGTTTGGCGTCATGCACGATGGTCTCCGATGTCGTGTCGCCTCGTCAGTCGAGGCCAAGGCGCTGGAAAGACACCACGGATGCGGTCTTCCACGCGGCCCAGGAGGTTTCGCAGTCGAATCCTCAAGGTGAGCGAGTAAATCGGACGGTCCTGGAGGTTTCGTAGTCTGCTCTCGCAAACTACTGTCAACTACTCCAATTGAGATGAGGGATCAGTGTTGGGGGTATTTGATCACATGGAACACGTCGCAGATCGTGAACTGCGTGGGGGGATCTCGAAAGAGGTTGCCAACCCGGTGCAAGCATGAGCCGTATTTCCCAAGCCCGGTCCGTTCTGCGCCGGAAGTTTCCGCCCGGAGCGGCCTATGAGGGAAGCGGCGGCAAGGCCTGGTTCGTCGGTTTCGAGCGGAATGCGCCGAGCATCGCCCCATTCTTCTGCGGCGACGACCTCCGCCCCGGCCACCAAGGCCGAGTCTGGCTTAACCGCGTTTCCGACCGGATCACGAAGATCGCTAGTGCCGGCGGACTCCCCATCCTGCACCTCCGCGAACCGGGACAACAGCTTGCCGCTCTCCTGCACCGCGCCATCGCGGTTCCGGAATTGGTCGATATCCACACGAATCTACCTACTGAGCCGGACGCCTTGCGGGCGCAGCTTTTGACATCGACCACCCGCGAGGACTTCCGGCGTATCCGCCGGGCGAACTTCAGCTACCGGATCACCACCGATCCCGATGCGATTCGCGAGTTCCATACCCGACACTATGCACCTCTCGTGGCCCACCAGTTCGCCGAAGACGGTCGGATCAAGACGGTCGGGAAGATGGTTAGCGATCTGGGCCGCGGCGGGGAGCTGGTCTGCGCCGATATCGACGGCGAATGGGTCGCCGGCATCTTCAACATCGCCGACGAGGCGAGCTACGCGCTGATAAGTCTCGGCATTCGCGATGCGGACGACGCGGTGCGCCAGAAACGGGTGGTCGCTGCGCTCATTGTTCGGAGCCTCGAGCGAGCGGTTGAACTCGGGCGGGATCGGGCCACGCTGGGCCGCTCACTGCCCTTCCTCGGCAAAGGGCCGGTGTGGTTCAAGGCGAAGTGGAGCGGAAATATCACCCGCGGTCCCGGGACCGAAGACCTGCACATGTTCATGGACCTCCGCCACGACGCCGTGCGCCGAATGTTGTCCGAGAGCCCCATCATCCACACCGAGGGCGAAGAGCTGGTGGTGTCGGCGTGGCTGGAGCCGGGGGATAAGCCCCTACAGGCCACGGCCCGTGACGCCGGGAGGTTCCCCGGCATCTCCCGGTGGTACGTCCTCGCCGAGCCGGAAACCCTCAATTCGGGCGCTGCGCAACTGTCTGCCAGTGAAAGGATCGTGCCAGTTCCGGTCACGCCGACCGGGGGCCATCCGATCTGGCTTGGCGAAGTCCTGCCCAGCTCCAAACGTTCGGCTTGACTCGAGGGATGCCCTAAATGTGCCGCCTGCGGTGTACAACATCGATTCGGCGAGTGCCACGGTCTGGCCCTGATTCAGTGCATCTTTTGCTCGGAGGCCAGGCGGGCCATTCTCTGCACTTCGTTGAGCTTGGCCAACATCTCCGCGTACAGGGGGAGGCGGCTCGGGGCACAACAGTCGATCTGAAGACTCCCGATCTGCGCCCCGGCATCCTCGAGTTTGGCGATCAGCTTCACCGTGACCTCGGGGTCGCCCGGTCCAATGGTGGCCAAGTACCACCGTGCAGATCGCAGTGTCGATCCCAGTGCCATCATCCTGGGGCTCCGTCCCGGCTCGCAGCAGTTTGCATCTAGGGATTGAAGTGCGGCACCAGCCTTGTCGAGTGCTGCGTACGCCCTATCGATTGGCACGAAATCCGTCATCGCGTAGACGATAGAGCCCTCCTGATCCTCAGCGACCCTGGACTTCGGGTGGTGCGGACCCAATGCTCAGATCGATACAAGCCTTTTGAGGGCCCGAACTCCGATCATCGACAGGATGGAGAGGGCAACACTCCAAACCAGCGCCAGCCCGCCCAGCGGCACGGTGTGGAAGAACGTGTTGCCTGGCCCCGTGTAGACCACTGCCATGTGGAGAAAGGTCGAACCGAGCAAGCCTCCCAGCAACAGCCGGCCGGGCCGACTGGCGCGACCGGATGCGGGATTTATGCTTCCAGCTCTGATGCTCAAGGCGTGGAGGAGCTGTGAGATGACGAGGGTGGTGAACGCCATCGTCTGCACGCCCGAGTGATCGAGGTCCAACACGAAGGCTCCGGCTGCCATGGCGAGCACTGCGGCGCCGGCCAGGATCATGCCTTGTGTGAGAAGGATCGTCAGGTTGCGGCGACTGAGCACGTCCCTGCCTCGGCCCGGTCTGTCCAGCATGGGGTCGCGCGATGGCCGGTCCATTCCCAGAGCAATTGCCGGGAGCGAGTCTGATATCAGATTGATCCAGAGCAGTTGAACGGCGAGTAGTGGCTCTCCGAGAAAACCAAAGAAGAGGAAGCCGACGAGGACGTAGAACACTTCCGATGCGTTCGCGGACAGCAAATAGTGGACGACATTGCGAAGGTTGCCGAAGAGTCTCCGGCCTTCAGCGATGGCGGCAACGATCGTGGCGTAGTTGTCGTCGGTGAGGACCATCGCGGCTGCCTCTCGGGCCACATCCGTGCCGGATCCCATGGCCACGCCGATATCCGCCCGATGCAAAGCTGGTGCATCATTCACACCGTCGCCGGTCATGGCGACCTTTGCACCGGCCGCCTGCCAGGCCCGGATGATCTTAACCTTGTCGGCGGGGTCGACCCGGGCGAAGACCCGATAGTCTCCGATCGTCTCCGTCAGTGCCTCGACAGTCATCGCGCCGAGTTCGTGCCCCTCCATCACCCGGCCGCCAGTAATCCCTACTGCGTCCGCGACTGCAGCCGCCGTGGTGGCATGATCGCCCGTCACCATCACCGTTCGTACGCCTGCTTCTGCGGCCCGGGATACGGCGGAGGGAACCTCGGGCCTGACCCGCTCGCGGAGGCCAATCATCCCCACAAACGTCAGATCCTCTTCCATTTCGAGCGGATCTTCGGGCCTTTGATCCAGCTGGCGGATAGCTATGGCGAGAGTGCGCATACCCCTCTCGGCCAGGTTCTCGGCATCCCCGAGGAGCCGGCTGCGACCGTCGTCGGTCAGGGCTTCGATCTTGTCGGCGGAGGCGATCGATGCCGACCTGGCGACCAATACCTCAGGTGCGCCTTTTGCCAACAACAGAAATCCGTTCCCGAAGGGATGGACAGTGGACATTCTCTTGCGGCGCCCGTCGAACCCCGCCTCATCCAGCCTCGGGTGCTCATCCATCAGCTGTCCTAGATCTGTGCCGGCATCCTCGATGGCTGCGATCAGAGCGATCTCCGTCGGATCGCCCGCCCAACCTTCCTTCGTCCTGTGTGCGTCGTTGCACAACGTCGCTGATGCAACCAGCCAGAGAGCTGCCTGATCTTCAGCGGATAGGACCTCCGTGCCCTTACGCCTGTCTGCCATCTGGATCTCACCCACCTCGAGCTCCGGAGCGGTCAGGGTTCCGGTCTTGTCGGTGCAGATGATGTCGACTGCCCCCAGGGCCTCGACCGCAGGGAGGCGGCGAACGATGGCGTTGTGCCGCGCCATTCTCTGCAGGCCTCCGGCCAGGCTCACTGTTACCACCGCGGGGAGCCCCTCCGGGATAGCCGCCACGGCAAGGGCGACCGCCGTGAGGGCCATGGTTTCGATCGGGAAGGATCGCGCCAGCCCTGCAGCGAATATGAGAGCCGCGGCCGCTCCGGCGACGACTGCCAGCCTCCGCCCGATTCGGGCCAGTTCGATCTGGAGCGGTGTTTTGGGCTGCGCGTCGGAGAAGAGGGTGGCGATATGGCCCATCTCCGTGTTCATGCCGGTGGCGGTGACGGCGGCTCGACCGCGACCTGAGACGACCGTGGTACCCGCATAGAGCATTGAGGTGCGGTCAGCGATCAAAGAGTCTCGATCCGATTGATCTTCGGTCTTGGTCACTGGTTGCGATTCGCCGGTCAGAGGCGCCTCATTTGCGACGAGACGAACCCCCCGGATCAGACGGGCATCGGCGGGCACCTGATCGCCTGCCTCAAGAACGATGATGTCTCCCGGGACGAGGGTTCGGGCAGCGGCGTTTGCAGTCAGTCCGCCGCGGATCACAGCGGCTTCCGGTGCTTCCATTTCGCGAAGGCGATTCAGCGCCGAGTCGGCTTTTGTCTCCTGGGCGTACCCGATGATGGCGTTGAGAATGACGATGGCACCTATTGCTGCAGCGTCAACCCATGCTCCCAGCACAAAGCCACTGGTTGCCGCTGCCGCCACGAGAAGCAGAATCAGCACGTCACGAAACTGGTTGGCAAGGCGCTGAGTCCGACGCCACCCCATGTCGGTGGTCAGCTGATTCGGGCCGTAGGTCTCCAGCCGTATCAGGGCCTCGGATTCGCTCAGGCCGAGCTCCGGGTCGGTCCCAAGCCGGGGGATGACTTCGCTTACGGGCGTCGAGTGATATGGATCGCCGTTGTCAGCTGGCTTGTTGGGCGTCTCTGTCACGCGGCGATGATTTGTTTGGCGGGGGGCGGGGTGCGGCGTGGCGCCGCCATCGATAGCGACTTTCGACCAGTACTCATGCGACTCATCTTCGCGCGACAACTGTGGCTTCATGCCCGGAGGGGATTCCCATTCCTAATGCAT
>Ga0299914_10001300_pt1 | contig 16412 bp, 17 predicted proteins | sample RVTome_10_FD_201361 | JGI IMG/M metagenome (GOLD analysis project Ga0299914, IMG submission 201361) | Soil microbial communities from uranium-contaminated site in the Upper Colorado River Basin, Wyoming, United States - RVT153D57 (version 2) ...
CCGGGACGGTTTCCCGCCCCGCGGCCGTCGTGTCCCGGGGGGTCTCGACCGTGTCACGAGGCGCGGCGACCGTGTCCTCGGGTGCCTGCAGCGTATCCCCGCGGACGCCGGTCGTGTCCGCGGCGGCCGCCGGCACCGAGTCCGCCGGCACGGCGGCGCTGTCCGCTACCTCCCCCTCCACGGCGGGATCATCGAGACGCGCCACGGCCACCGGCCCGTCTGCCTGGATGGCCGCGGCCTCCCCCACCGCGTAGAGCGTGTCGATGCTCCCCGCGAACATCTCGAAGCGGAGCGAATCGCCGTACACGTGGTGCGCGCCCGAGACCGCCTCGCTTCCGCCCGGGCCGTGGGCCCACACGGTCTCGACCTCGCGGTCCACGAGCTCCACGTCGATCCGCTCGGAGCGCACCTCGAACGACTCGCCGATCGCGTGACCGTTCCCGAGGGCGTGCACGTCACGGAGCTCGTCCGCCTCGGATGCGAAGCGAATCGTGTCTCCCGACAGGCGGACCCCCTCCGCGTCCACCCACGGCGACCCCCACAGGACCCCGGTCTCGTCGATCCGGCGCAGGTACGCGCTGTCCGCCGCGGCGTCGAGGTCCTCGCGGGCGATGATCACATTGCCGTACGCCCTCGCCTCATCCTCGCCCGCGAACACCGTCCGATCGGCGTCGATCTCGAACGGGTTCGCCCGGTCCTCGCCCTCCGGGTAGAGCCGCATGTGCGGCCGTCCGGTCGCCACAGTGAGCTCATCGACCCCCGACACCGCACGCACGAACTCCACGCGCGGCCCCTCGAGCGTCGAGCCGTCCCCGATCCGCTCGAGCTCCACGTCGCCGGTGGCGATCACGAGGTCGGGGATCTCGAAATAGGTGAGGAAGCGCGAGCGGAGCGTCCGCGTCGTGTCCCGATATGCGACGTTCCCGATCAGATCGACCCGGCGGGTCCGATCGTACTTCACCGCGCTGTCGGCCTCCATGGTGGCCGTCCCGCATGTCCACAGCATGCGGCCGCTCACATGCGTGATGTGCGCTTCCCCACCCTCTCGGAGACTCAGGCCCTCCGTGTCGGGGGCGAGCGGCTCCCACTGGAGCACGCAGCGATCCGCGCGGGGTTGCGCGAGGAGCGCGGAGTCCGCGACCAGCGCCGAGTCGCGGACGGCCGTCGTGTCCTCCTGCACGCGGGTCGAGTCCGGCTCCTGCGCCGGGAGCGGCGCGACGAGGACGAGCGACAGCAGGCAGGCGGCGTGCGCGACCGCCGCCAGGAGGCACGTCGACGTCATGACGGGCCCGGACCGCCGGTGCGCCGACGTCTCGCCCCGGACGAGTCGGGCGCCACCCCCGTGCCCGCCGCGGTGTCGGGGGCCGCCCCCGGCGTGTCCGCCGCGGTGTCGGGAGCCACTCCCGTCGTATCGGAGGCGGGCGCGGAGCGGGTCGTGTCGGGGCCCGCCTGTGGCGGGTTCGGGGTCGGCGGCCGCTCCGACTGGCCGGACGGGCGACGGACGCGGACCGAATCGAGACCGGGATCGGACTCGAAGGCCGCCCCCCGGAGCTGGGTGCGCCCGCCGTCCTCCCACAACGTGAACGGACGGTCACCATACAGACGGTCCTCGGCGGCGACGTAACGGAGCTCCTCGGTCTCCAGACGCCGGTCCTCCCGGCGATCCAGCACGACGATCGAGCCCGTGGCCTGCATGTCCTCCGTGTTCTCGTAGAAGATCCCCGACTCGGCCGTGATCACGGACGCCTCGCGCCCGTCGACATCGAAGAACGTCAGCGCCACGCCCCGCATCTGGATCTCGCCCTCGGTGACGAACTCGGCCGTGTCCGTATGCAGCAGGGCGCGCCGGATCCCCTCCCGGGTCAGATAGGTGTCCATGGGGATCATCACCATGTCGACGCCCTCGCGCAGCACCTCGCTCGCGACCGGAGGGCCGTCCTCGGGCCGGCACGCGGGCGCGAGCGCCGCGGCGATCGTCACGCATGCCAGGATCCGGGAGCGGCCCATCAGGCCCCGGTCTCCCCGCCCACGCCCGCCCGCAGGATGTCGTGAAGGTGAACCATCCCGACGAGCCGGCCATCGTCGAGGACCGGGAGCGCCATCACGCCGTGCCGCTCCATCGCCTCGAGCGCGCGGCTCGCCCGCTCGCCCGGGGTCGTCGTCCGGGGCCCGGGGTTCATCGCCTCCGACGTGGGCCGTGCCAGGAACCCCGGCTCGCGCGCCGCGAACCGGGTGAGGTCGCCCGCCGTGACGACGCCCACGAGGCGATCGCCCTCCACCACGGCGACGGTCCCACGCCGGTGTGCGATCGCGCGCATGGTCTCCGAGAGGGGGGCGTCCGGCGTCACGCGGGGCGCTCCGTCGCCGGTGACCATGACGTCCCGCACCGTCCACAGGAGACGTCGTCCGATCGTCCCGCCGGGGTGGAGCCGGGCATGGTCGTCCGCGTCGAGCCCCCGCGCCGCGAGGAGCGCCATCGCGAGGGCGTCGCCGAGCGCGAGGGCGGCGGTGCTGCTCGCCGTCGGCGACACGTCGTGGGGGCAGGCCTCCGCCGGCACCGAGGCGTCGAGGACGACACCCGCGGCGCGGCCCAGGGGCGAGACCCGCGACCCGGTGATCGCGATCACCGGCACGTCCACCCTGCGCACGGCGGGAAGGAGCGCGTCGAGCTCTCCCGAGGCGCCGCTCTTCGAGACCACGAGGAGGACGTCCCCGCGCACGAGCACTCCGACATCGCCGTGGACGGCTTCGGTCGGGTGCAGGAAGAGCGCGGGCGTTCCGGTGCCCGCCAGCGTCGACGCGATCTTGCGGGCGATGAGACCGGACTTCCCCACGCCCGTGACGACGACCCGCCCGTCCGTGGCGAGGATCGATCGCACCGCCTCCACGAACTCGGATCCGAGCCGCTCGCGGACGCGCTGGATGCCGTCGGCTTCGACCCGCAGGGTCTCCGCCCCGATCTCGAGCAACTCCGCGTCGCCGGGTTCCGTCGCGGGACCCGGGGCGCCCTCAGTCCGCTCCGGACCCGCGGCCACGTTCGACAAATCGCTCCACCTGTGTCTCCCATTCTCCGCGCGCTTCGAGCAGCGCGCGTGCGAATTCCCGCACGGCGCCCTCTCCACCGCGCACGACTCCTCGCCACACGGCCGCTTCGCGCACCTCCGGCGCGGCGTTCGCCACGGCGGCGGGCAACCCGACGCGCTCCAGCAGGGCGAGATCCGCGAGATCGTCGGCGAGGTGTGCCACCTGCGACCACTCCCACTCCCGCCGCCACAGGATACCCTGGATCGCCGCGACCTTTCCAAACGGATAGCCCAGATGGACTTCCGCGATCTCGAGCTCCTCGGCCCGGGCTTCCACGGCCCCGGACAGCTTGCCGCTCACGAGCGCCACCTCGATGCCCGCCTGCTGCAGAAGCCGGATGCCGAGCCCGTCGACCACGTGGAAGCGCCGGATCTCGGCCAGATCGCCGAGCACGCTCCGCTCCACCCACAACCCGCCGTCCGTGAGCACGCCGTCCACGTCGAGCGACACGAGCCGGATTCCGCGCGCGAGCTCCGGATCGACCGCGGGCATCAGGCTGCGGGGGGCGCCCTCCTCCGGCCCGGGGTCCGTCACGCGACTCCCGTCCCCGCCTCCGCGGCCCGCCTCTCCCCGCGGATCGAGGTGGAGGTCACCGCCGCCCGCACCGCCACGCACCGGGCGACGAGCCCGTCGAGACGCGCCAGCGCGAGCGTACTCGCCGCGTCCGACGGCGAGGCCGAGGGAGCCGGGTGGACCTCGACGAACAGGCCGTCGGCCCCCGCCGCCACCGCGGCCAGGGCCAGCCGCTCGATGTGCTCGGGCTCGCCCCCGCTCTCGGTCCCGGCGCCGCCGGGGAGCTGCACGGCGTGTGTCGCGTCGAAGACGGTCGGGCAGCCCGTCGCCTCGCGCATGACGGCGAAGCTCCGCATGTCCACCACCCAGCGCCCGTACCCGAAGGCCGTCCCGCGCTCGGTGACGGCGATCTCCCCCGCCCCCGCCGCGCGGAGCTTCCCGACCGCGCCGGCGATGTGCTCCGGGGCCATCCATTGGCCCTTCTTCACGTTCACGGGACGACCGGTCCGCGCGGCGGCGACCAGGAGGTCGGTCTGACGGCTCAGGAAGGCCGGAATCTGGATCGCATCCGCCACCGCGGCCGCGGGCTCGGCCTGACCGGGCTCGTGGATGTCGGTGAGCACGGGCAGCCCCGTCGCTCCGCGGATGCGCGCCAGCGCCTCGAGACCCCGCTCGAGACCCGGACCGCGCGGGGATCCCGCCGAGCTGCGGTTCGCCTTGTCGAAGGAGGCCTTGAAGACGGCCGGCACGCCGTACCGCGTGGACACCGCGACGATCGTCTCGGCGATCTCGCGCTCGATCGCCTCGTCCTCGAGCACACAGGGACCCGCGATCAGGAACAGCCCGGGCTGGCCGCCCGATCCGGCCCCTCCGGAGAAGAGCGCCACGCCGCCGCCGGGATCAGCCCCCGGCGGGCACCCCTTCGGCCGAGGGATCCGCGCCGGCCGGGTGCGGGCTCGACGTCACCGCGCCGTTCCCGGTGCTCCGCACGGCCGCGCTCTCGACGCCCGCCCGCCCGTTGCGCCGCTCCCGCGCCGCCCCGACGAACGCCGCGAACAGCGGATGCGGCCGCGTGGGTCGCGACTTGAGCTCCGGGTGAAACTGGGTCGCGAGGAAGAACGGGTGGTTCGGAAGCTCCACCATCTCGACGAGCTCGCCGTCCGGGGACACACCGCTGAAGCGCATCCCGCCGTCGGCCAGCGTCTGACGATACTCCGGGTTCACCTCGTATCGGTGCCGGTGGCGCTCCGAGATCTCGTCGGAGCCGTACACGCGTCGCGCCAGGGACCCCTCCTCGAGCCGGCACGGATACGCGCCCAGACGCATCGTCCCGCCCATGTCCGTGACCTTCCGCTGCGAATCGAGCAGCGAGATCACGGGATCCGCCGTCTCCCTGTCGAACTCGAACGAGTGCGACGTCTTGAGGCCGCACACGTTGCGCGCGAACTCGATGATCGCACACTGGAGCCCGAGACAGATCCCGAAGTACGGGATGTCGTGCTCGCGGATGTGGCGGATCGTGTCGAGCATCCCCGGGATGCCGCGAACTCCGAAGCCGCCGGGCACGAGCACGCCGTCGAAGCGCTCCACGAAGTCGGCGCCCTGCTCCTCCACCTTCTCCGAGGCCCACCACTCGACATCGACGCCCACGTCGGAGGAGATCCCTCCGTGCACGAGCGCCTCGGCGATGGACTTGTACGAGTCCACCAGCTCGGTGTACTTGCCGACCACGCAGATCCGCACGCGGCCCGCGGCCGGGTGCTTGATCCGGTCCACCATGGCCTGCCATTCGGCGAGGTCCGGCGGCGGGACGTCGAGCCGCAGCGACTCGCAGATGCGGTCGTCCAGACGCTGCTCGCGATACTTGAGCGGAAGCTCGTAAATCGTTGCCACATCACGAGATTCGATCACTCTTGCAACGTCCACGTTGCAGAACCGGGCGATCTTCCGCTTGATGTCGTCGTCGAGGTCGTGCTCGGCCCGGCAGACGAGGATGTCGGGCTGGATCCCGATCCCCAGCAGCTCGCGCACCGAGTGCTGCGTGGGCTTCGTCTTGAGCTCGCCGGAGGCCGCGATGTAGGGGACGAGCGTGAGGTGGATGAAGAGCGAGTTCTCCTTCCCCACATCCTGACGGAACTGGCGGATCGCCTCCAGGAAGGGGAGGGACTCGATGTCGCCGACGGTCCCGCCGATCTCGGTGATCACCACGTCGTGGTTCGGGGCGAGCCGGCGCACGGCCATCTTGATCTCGTCGGTCACGTGCGGGATCACCTGCACCGTCGCGCCCAGGAAGTCGCCGCGGCGCTCCTTGGTGATGATGTCCTGGTAGACGCGCCCGGTCGTGACGTTGTTCGCCTGCGACAGGGACTCGTCGATGAAGCGCTCGTAGTGGCCGAGGTCGAGGTCGGTCTCGGCGCCGTCGTCGGTCACGTAGACCTCGCCGTGCTGGAACGGCGACATGGTGCCCGGATCGACGTTCAGATAGGGGTCGAACTTCTGGATCGTGACCCGCAGGCCGCGCTCGACGAGCAGCCGCCCGATCGAGGCCGCGGTGATCCCCTTCCCGAGTGACGAGACCACCCCGCCCGTCACGAAGATGTACTTGGTCGGCGACTTGTTGTCCGTCATCTCTCCCCTCGCGCTCATCCGGTCGTCATCCCGTAAGTACACGTTCGGCCCGCTCGAGGTCGGCGGGCAAGTCCACGCCCGGCTCGGTCACGGGCCCCACTTCGACGTGGATCCTCATTCCCGCCTCGAGGGCGCGCAGCTGCTCCAGCTTCTCGGCCGCCTCGAGGGGCGACTCGCCGAGCCCCGACCAGCGCCGGAGCGCGGGCCGGGTCATCGCGTAGACCCCGATGTGACGGAGGAAGATCGCCCCGGCGCCCCCGAAGGACGGTTGGCCGTCGCGCACGTGCGGGACCGGGGCGCGGCTGAAGTAGAGCGCCCATCCGTCCGCGGCCCGCACGACCTTCACCGCGCCCTGCGACCGCCACTCCTCCCGATTACCGATCGGCGCGGCGAGCGTGACGATGTCGGGAATCGCCGGGCCCGCCTCCGTCCCCGTACGGAGCCGGCGCACCGCTCCACCCATGGTGACCACGTCCACGAACGGCTCGTCGGCCTGGAAGTTCACGACCACGTCCCCTTCCCCCGCGTCCAGCTTCGCCGCGGCCTCCTCGACCCGATCGGTCCCCGATCCGTGGTCCGAGCGGGTCATCACGACCTCGGCGCCGAACCCGCGCGCGACGCTCCCCACTTCGGGCGAGTCGGTGGCGATCACGACGCGGTCGAACTCGGACACGCGTCGGGCCGTGCGCCAGGTCCACTCGACGAGGGGCCGGCCGGCGAGGTCCTGGAGGGGCTTTCGGGGGATGCGGGTGCTGGAGAGACGGGCGGGAAGGACGCAGATCACGCCCATCGACGGCACGTGCGGAGGCGGGTTCGAAGCGGCATCGCGAGAAGCTAGGCGAGGCCCCGGGTCTTGTCAAAAAGACACCGCCGGCTCACACCGGGGAACCGCCCCCGCCCGTTCCCGACGGACGATCCGGATCCCCGGCGCCCGATCGCAGCTCGGGGAGCGTGACGACGCGGCCCCCGCGTGCCCAGCGGGCGAGCGTCTCCGCCTCCGGCTCGAGACCCAGACCCCAGGTCGCATCGCGCACGGTCGTGGTCCGGTAGCCGCGGGCCTGCATGCCCTCCACGGCCTCGGTCACGCACACGTCGCGCGATACGCCAGCGATCACGATCTCGGGGTCCCCGCCCAGCGCTTCCGCGAGCGCCTCGAGAAGCGGGTCCGCGGCGGGGTTCCCGTCGAACACGTTGAAGCGGTTCTTGTGGATGAAGATGGGTCGCCCCTCCTCGAGCGCCGCTCGAGCCACCTCGCGCGCGCGCTCCGTGTCCGCGTCGCGCTCGAGCACGATCGGGTCCTCGGGACGGATCGAGGCGAGGAGCTCGGCTCCCGCACGCTCGTCGGGGTCCGCGGAGAGCCCCATGCAATGGGGTGGATACGTCCCCTCCCCCGGGTCCGGGTCGTCGGGATCGATCTCCTCGTCATCGAGCGAGTGCCAGTCGCCGGTGAACACCAGCACGTCACAGTTCAGGCGCATCCAGGCGACGGCCTCCTCGATCCGCGCGCGCGCCAGACGAGCCCCGGGGTCCTCCGGATCGTTCAGGTCGTGCACGTACAGCCGTCCGCCCTCTTCCGGGGGAAGCATGAAGTCGTTCTGCACGTCGACGACCCAGCCGATGCGCCCGGACGGCGCCCCGTCGGGCTCTCGCGCTCGGCTCACGCCTCCCCTCCTCCGACCGCGGCGTCCACCTCGCGCAACCGGTCCCAGTCGAGGCGGATGAGCTCCGGGTTCTCCCACAGCCAGCGGCCGACCTTCGATTCGGGCTCCCCCTCGACCTCCACGATATCGGCCGTGAAGTCGAAGCTCGAGATCACGCCCTCGCTCGCGTCGCCGTGTCCGAGCAGGCTCGACCCGACGCCGTAGCCGGCGATCGGCAGTCCCTCCTCCTCGAAGCGGCGGATCTTCGCGGGCGTGAACCCCCCGCTCACGAAGATCCCCACGTATTCGAACCCCTCGGCGTCGAGCGCTTCCCTCACCTTCCGCACCAGGTGCGGGTTCACGCCCCGCAGGTCCTCCCTGCCCCAGAGCTCCGGATCCCGATACAGGGACCGGTCGATGAGCTTCGAGCTGGTGTCGAGGCGGACGGCCTCGAGAACACCGTCGCCGACCTCCTCGCGCATCGCGCGGGCGACCGCGACGGCGTCGTGGACGCAGTCGTTGTCGTAGTCGACGAGGCTGACGACCGGCACCCCGGGCTCGCGGTCCCGCACGTAGCGGGCGAAGGCCAGCGTCGCGGCCACGACATCGCCTCCGAACGCCGCGATCATCGCGTGCGGCATGGTGCCCACGCCCTCGGCTCCCCACCACGCGCCGCCGGCGTCGCTCGACACCTCCTGCCCGCCGCCCACACGGGCGGCGTACCCGTCGGGAGTCTGGATGCGCCAGTCGTCGTGCCGCGGGCCGAAGTAGACGACGGGGGTGCCGTCCGCGGCCTCCACGGCGCGCGCCACGTTGCTCGCCACCAGGCTCCGCCGCGAGAGGACCCCGTCGAGCGGCGTCTCGAGGTGGGCGAACGCGCGGTACTTCCCCTCGATCCGGAACGGCACCTGCCAGGGCGCCACCCGCTCGCCCTCGAGCGCGGTCGACACCGTCAGGTCCTCGTACGCGTACTCCGGCCAGAGCTGCGTCTGGAGCATGCGGATGCACTCGTAGAGACCGGCCACCACCCCTTCCAGCTTCGGAAAGAACTGCATCGTCACACGCGGATCGTGCCCCGCGTGCTCGAGCGTCCCGATGGTGCGCACGAAGTAGCGGTCGGTGAGCCACCCGGTCCGCATGCGCGCGTCGAACTGGAAGAGAGAGGCCGGGAAGCGGGCGAGCTGCTCGTAGAGCGCCGCCGCCCTCCCTCCGGACACCCCTGCCCCTGCCCGGGGCCGAGACGGGGCCGAGGTCACGGAGGCCACCCTTCCCGGCCCGGACGCGGCATCCGCTTCGGCCGCGCCGACCGTCGGACGCGCACGTCGAAGAACGGGACGACCTCCCCGTCGTCGACCCGGGATCGCGATCCCACGGCCACCCCGAGCTCCATCTGGAAGTCCCACAGCCGGACCGCGACGCCGCCCGCCAGGCTTTCGGAGATCACCAGCGGCTCGCCCTCGCTCCACGTCCCTCCGGCGCTGGCGCGCACGAACGCGTCGAGCCCGCCGAGGGTGGCCATCCCGAGGAGCGGGACCGCATACGACGCGTCGCCGTACAGGAGACGCGGCCCCCGCCGCCAGCGCAGATCCAATGTCGGAATCGTCCCCACCCCACCGATCGTGGAGTAGCGCTGCCCGGGGAGCGTGCCGGCTGCGTCGATGCGGGCGATCGCGAACAGCTCCCACGCGTGTCCCCATCCCGTGGCGCGACGCGCCGAGACGCGGGCCTCGGCGAGCAGGAACGAGAAGTCGCCGCCCTCGATGTCGTCGTCGTGCCCCGCCTCCAGCCCGATCCCGAACGCGGTGCGCCCGTTCCGTCCGCGGTGGTCCCATTCGAAGCCGGCGGTCCCGAACAAGAGGTCTCCGTCGTCGACGGCCGGGTTGGGATTCGGCGCGCCCGGCGGTGAGGGAAACCCGGTCTCGAGCGGCGGGGGATCATCGAACAGCACCCAGATGTCGCGCGCATCGAGCGAGCGGGCCTCCTCCCACCCGCCCGAGAGCGCCACCCGCCACGACGGCGCGTCCTCCCACAGGGGCGGGGTCGGGGAGCGCCACTCGAGCTCGATCGCGGCACGGTCGGCGCGGTAGTAGTCGCGCCCGTCGTCCTCCGCGACCAGCGTGGCGAGGCTGTTGTACCAGGTGGGGTGGATCCACTCGTCGTTAGAACGCGTGGTGCGGCTGGCCCCGAGCCCGACGCGCACCCGATCGGAGACGTACGCGGAGACGCGCGCCGAGCCGTCGAACCGCTCCGGACCCGTCCGGTAACGGACCGCCCCTTCGAGCTCGGGCCGCCCGGGTGCGCGGGAGGCGCGGATCAGCCCGCCCCAGCCGAGCACGAGCGCGTCGACGCGCTGATACACGGGGATGTGGACGCCGTACGTGCCGTCGAGCTCCGCGTACGGCCTCGCCTCCACCTCGGTGATCACTTCGAAGTCGCCCTCGGTGGGCCGGACACGCACGCGCTCGTTGGGGCGATACGTGATGCGCCCCACGACCTCGGCCACATCCGAGTCGTAGAACCCGCCGCCGAGGACGGCGACGTCACCGCCGACGCTCCCGCCCGTACGGAGGAAGAGGTCCCCGTCGACGACGTACACGTCGCCGTCGATGCGACCGGAGACCCGGACCGATGCCTCGAGCACGAGCACGGAGCCACGGACGGTGTCGGCGCGGGCGAGCACGGTGTCCCGCACCCACAGCTCGTACGCGTCCCGCTCGAGGAAGGCGGCGAGCGCACGGGTCGCATCGGTGCGGGGCGGCGCGGCCAGCCGCACCTGCTGGGCGTCGAGCGCGACCGGAGCGGAAAGCGCGAGCGATGCTCCGAGGACCACCGAGCGGGCCCGGAGGCCCGTCACGAGAGTCGGCTCCGCGCGTCGTCGGACTGCCAGCGGTCCCACGCGATCACCTCTTCGCGGGGTCGCCGCTCGGGCAGCTCGTTCAGGCCGTCCGGGTACCCGAGCCCGAGGAGCGCGACGATCGGCACGTCCTCGGGGATTCCGACCACGGCTCTCACGGCCGGCTCGCGGAAGCCGTAGATCCAGCTCGTGTGGAGCCCGAGGTCCGCGGCCGCGACCACCATGGTCTGGGTGGCGGCGGCCAGGTCGATCGGGAAGCTGGGCCGCCCGCTTCCCGAGACGTGGGAGTGGATGCGCGCGCAGCACACGATCAGCACGGGGGCGGTGCGGGCGTGGGGATGATTGAAGGCGGCGGCCGAGATCCGGTGCCGGGCGAGCGCCTCCTGGACGACGACCAGCCGCCAGGGCTGCGCCTCGCGTGCAGAGGGCGCATAGCGGGCGGCCTCGAGCACGGCCTCGACGGCGTCGGTCGGCACGGCGCGATCCGCGAACCGGTGCACCGGACGTCGGTTCCGCACGAGGTGGAGGAGCCGGGTGACCCTCATCGCGCGGCAGCCTCAGCCACGCGGGTGGTGCGTCCGGTGCACCTGCTTGAGGTGGGACCGGTCGACGTGCGTGTAGATCTCGGTGGTCGAGATGTCCGCGTGTCCGAGCATCTCCTGGACGGAAGCCAGATCTGCGCCCCCCTCGAGCAGGTGTGTCGCGAAGCTGTGTCTCAGCGTGTGCGGCGTGACACGTCGGTCGATCCCCGCGCGCTCCACGTACCGGCGGAGGATCTTCCACACCCCCATCCGGGAGAGCGGCCTTCCGGATCGGTTGAGGAACACGCGACCCTCCGAGCCCCCGCGTTCGAGACGGGGTCTCGACTCCCGAAGGTATCGGCGGAGCGCGTGGCCCGCATCCGCTCCGACCGGCACGAGGCGCTCCTTCGACCCCTTGCCGAGCACGCGGATCAGACGCTCCTCGAGATCCACGTCGCGGGTTCGGAGACCGCAGAGCTCGGAGACCCGAAGTCCGCATCCATACAACACTTCCAGGATCGCGCGGTCCCGGAACGCGTAGGTCCGGTCGGGGGTCACGGCGGCGAGCAGCCGCTCGATCTCGGAAACGCTCAGCACGTCGGGGAGCGAGCGGTCCCTGCCGGGCGACTCCAGACGCTCCGCGGGATCCGCCTCGATCACGCCCTCCTCGAGCAGGAAACGGAAGTAGCCCCGGAGCGACGACACCACGCGGGACACGGTGGAGCGCGCGCGGCCGAGCTCGCCCAACCGGGCCACCCAGTCGCGGAGCTCCGCGTACGCCAGGTCGCGGGGGTGCCGGACGCCCCCCTCGAGCGTGAAGCGCACGAAGGCGTCGACGTCACGCGTGTACGCGTCGACGGTGCGCGCGGCGAGCCCGCGCTCGACGCTCAGGTAGTCCCGAAACGGCTCGAGCCTGAACTCCCGGACCGCATCCTCATCCGCCTCCGTCACGGCCGCCGTTCCCGAGACTCGTCGACGGCGTCCTCGATGCCGGAGAGCGCATCCTCCATCGACACGCTCCGCTCGCGCTCGGCCCGCCGGCGGCGCTCCTCGACGTGCTCCGGATCCCGTCGCGTGCGGAGCCACCAGGTCCCGATCGCGACGACGATGAGACCCGCCAGGACGAGCAGCCACACGTTGGCGTGCGCGATCATCCCCAGGATCCGCCCCACGTTGCGTGAGGCGAAGATCCCGGCGTACAGCATCACGGCGTTCCACAGGAGCGAGGCGGTGGCCACGGGGATCGCGGTGCGCACGACGCCGAGGTGCGCGAAGCCGGCGAACGTGGGGATCACCACTCGGAGCACGGGCAGGAAGCGGGAGAAGAAGATCGCCCACAGCCCGTAGCGCCCGTAGAAGTCGGAGACGCGCTCGAACTGGTGCGGGCGGAGGAGGCGGCGGCCCCACCCCTCACGGAAGAATCCCGGGCCGTGCCTGCGGGCGATCGCGTACACCGCCATCGCTCCGAGGAAATTGGACAGCCACGCGACCAGGAGGACCGTCGTCGGCGCGAGGCCGCCCCGGTCAGCGAGCACGGCACCCAGGACGACGAAGGTGTCCGATGGGACCGGCGGGAAGATGTTCTCGATCGCGCACCCCGCGGCGATCAGCGCGTACGCGCCGAGAGGCGGGATCGATGTCAGCACATCGAGGAGTCGCTGGATCTCCTGGAGCTCAACCACCGCCGGATCGGATGCTGGCGTGGAGGGCGTCGATGTCCTCGATCTGGGCGATCGACGCCACCGCGATCACGGCCAGCCCCTCCGCGCGTCCGACCCACCCCATGCCCTCGTTGGACTTCCCCTTGATCGACACCCGGGCGGGATCGGCGTGAAGCACGTCGGCCAGGCGAGCGGCCATGCGTGACGCCAGCGGTCCGATGCGTGGCCGTTCGGCGATCACCGTCACATCCGCGTTCACGACCTGGTAGTTCTCGGACTCGAGACGCCGGACCGCTTCGGCGAGGAAGACGAGCGAGTCGGCCCCGGCGAGTTCCGGGTCGTCGTCCGGGAAGAGCGCGCCGATGTCGCCGAGCCCCGCGGCGCCGAGCAGGGCGTCGGTCAGGGCGTGGGCGACCGCGTCGCCATCCGAATGGCCGCGCAGACCGGGCTCGCCGGGGATCGGGACGCCGCCCAGCACGAGGGGCCGCCCGTCATCGAACCGGTGGGAATCGTAGCCGACACCGACACGCATGGGAGGATCCCCGGCGCCCTTGGTCCGCGGCGCTCAGCCGACCGCGCCGAGGATGCGGAGGGCCAGGTGGGCGGCGTTCTTCGAGTTGTCGATGCCGACGGCCCCGACGGGGACGCCGGGCGGCATCTGCACGATGGAGAGGAGGGCGTCGAGTCCGCCGAGCGTGCCGGCCGAGATGGGGACGCCGATCACCGGAAGCGACGTGTGCGCCGCGACGACCCCCGGCAGCGCCGCCGACAGACCCGCACCACAGATCACCACCGAGAACCCGGCCGCCTCGGCGCCCGACGCCAGCTCGGCGGTACGTTCGGGCTCACGGTGGGCGGAGCTGACCTCGACCTGCACGTCGACGCCGTGCTCGCGGAGGATCGCGACCCCCTTGTCCATCGTGGGTCGGTCCGATTCGGAGCCCATCATCACGAGCACGCGGCCGCTCATGCGTCCTCCCAGCGACGCACGGCGAGACACACGTTGTGCCCGCCGAACCCGAACGAGTTCGTGAGCGCCACCCGGACCTCCCGCTCGACCACGCCTCCGTGCGCGTAGTCGAGGTCGCACTCTTGATCGGCCTCCTCGAAATTGATCGTGGGCGGGATGAGGCCGCGCTGGCAGGCGAGCGCCGCGATCACGCCCTCGATGGCGCCCGCGGCGCCCAGCGTATGTCCGGTCATCGACTTCGTGGAGCCGATGACGAGCTCGTACGCGTGGTCGCCGAACACCGCCTTCACGGCTGCGGTCTCGGCGGAGTCATTCGCCGGCGTGGACGTCCCGTGCGCGTTGATGTAGTCGACCGCGGTCGGGTCGATGCCGCCGTCCGCGAGCGCGTACCGCATGGCCGCGCGGGCCCCCGCGCCATCCGGCGCCGGCGCGGTGATGTGGTGCGCATCCGCGCTCTGGCCGAACCCGATCATCTCGGCGATGATGCCCGCACCCCGCGCCCGGGCGTGCTCGAGCTCCTCGAGGATCAGCATGCCCGAGCCCTCCCCGAGGACGAAACCATCGCGGCCCGCGTCGAAGGGCCGGGACGCCCGCTCGGGCTCGTCGTTCCGCGTCGACATGGCCTTCATGGACGCGAACCCGGCCACACATAGCGGCGTGATCGTCGACTCGGTCCCGCCGGCGATCATCACGTCCGCCTCTCCGTTCCGGACCGAGCGGAAGGCCAGCCCGAGCGCGTGCGCGCTGGACGAGCACGCCGACACGGTCGCGTAGTTCGGCCCCCGGGCCCCGTATCGCATCGACACCATGCCCGCCGCCATGTCCGCGATGAACATCGGGATGAAGAACGGGGACACGCGTGAGGGACCCCGCTCGAGGAGCTTTATGTGCTGCTCCTCGAGCAGCGGGAGCCCCCCGATCCCGGAGCCGATGATCACACCCACCCGGTCGGGATCGGTCCCACCCAGATCTTCGCCGAGACCGGCCTGGGTCACCGCCTGTCCGGAGGTCGCCATGGCGAACTGGAGGAAGCGGTCGGCACGACGCGCTTCCTTGGCCTCCATGTGGTCCTCGGGGACGAACCCCTTTACCTCGCAGGCGAAGCGCACGGACTGGTCCGATGGGTCGAACCGGGTGATGGGCCCCGCGCCGCTGACCCCTTCGAGGAGGGCGCTCCACGTGGAATCGGGGTCGAGCCCGATCGGTGTGACCAGCCCGACCCCGGTGATCACGACGCGGCGTGGGGTCATGGCCTCGCGGCGGCTCGTGCGCCTGTCCCGTCCGGAGCCGCCCCCGGTCGGAAACGCGTCATTCCTTCTCCTGCAGGTACGTGATCGCCTGGCCGACGGTCTGCATCTGCTCGGCGTCCTCGTCCGGGATCTCGATCCCGAACTCCTCCTCGAAGGCCATCACGAGCTCGACGGTGTCCAGCGAGTCCGCCCCGAGGTCTTCGACGAAGTTGGCTTCGTCGGTGACCTTCTCCTGCTCGACACCCAGCTCCTGTGCGATGATCTCGCGAACTCGCGACGCGATTTCCGACATGTGTGCGTTCTCCTTGGAATGGGGGTCCGGACGACTGGAAACCCTCGATTCTGTTCTCGCGCACCGGACGCTCGTGCGTCCCGCCGCCCCCTACATGACCATCCCGCCGTCCACGACGACGACCTGGCCCGTGATGTACGAGGCCCCCGGACCCACCAGGAACCGCACGGTCCTGGCGACATCCTCGGGGGCACCCAGACGGCCGAGCGGCACCCGCTCGAGCATGGCCGTCCGGACATCATCGGCGAGCGCGGCGGTCATGTCGGTGTCGATGAAGCCCGGCGCAACGGCGTTGGCCAGCACGCCTCGACCGGCCAGCTCCTGGGCGACCGATTTGGTCAGCGAGATCAGGCCCGCCTTGGCCGCCGCATAGTTGGACTGGCCCCGGTTTCCCGTCAAGGCCACGACGCTCGACACGTTCACGATCCTCCCGGCGCGTCGCTTCATCATCCCGCGAGACACGGCCCGCACGAGATAGAAGGCCCCGGAGAGGTTCGTCTCGAGCACGTCGCGCCACTCCTCGTCCTTCATGCGTACGAGGATGTTGTCCCGCGTGATTCCGGCGTTGTTGACCAGGATCTGGACGGGACCGAGCGTCTCCTCGACCCGCGTGACGAGCGTCCGGCACTCGTCGACCCTCGACACGTCGCACCCGAATCCGGCGTGCCCCTCGCCCGCGAGCTCGGAAGCCACCGCGGCCGCGCGATCCTCGTCCGTTCCCACCACGGCGACGCGAGCTCCGGCCGCCGCCAGCTCCGCCGAGATGGCGCGGCCGATCCCGCGCGTGCCGCCGGTCACGATCGCGACCTGTCCCTCCAGCTCCCGCATGTCGGTCCTCCCCTTCGCGGCCAGTCGGGCGTCTCCCCCCGGCGATTCCCCGGACACCCCCGGGCCAATGTGGTGTCTCGAAAGTACCATGGCATTGGCTGGCGCCGAGCTCCGCTCGCTACGCTCGCTCCGGTTCGGACGACGATGCATTCCGGGTGGCGGCGTTGCTCA
>Ga0299914_10001301_pt1 | contig 16403 bp, 13 predicted proteins | sample RVTome_10_FD_201361 | JGI IMG/M metagenome (GOLD analysis project Ga0299914, IMG submission 201361) | Soil microbial communities from uranium-contaminated site in the Upper Colorado River Basin, Wyoming, United States - RVT153D57 (version 2) ...
ACGCCGGTTGTGTGGCGGTCGACACCGGCGTCATCGGCGTAGGACATCCTGTAGACGGTGAAGGTCGGTTCCCGGTCCCGCACGAGCACGCCCTCCGACTGCCAGCGGGAGAACAGGCGGCTGGCCACCGTGTAGCGGTCCTCGCCGTTCTCGTCGATCGGCAGGTCGACACGCACGGCGTTGTATGGGCTGCGGGCGGCCAGCCGGGCGCGCTGGCCGTCGTCGATCACGTCGTAGGGCGGGCTGACGACGTCGCCGAGCGCCACGCGCGCGAGGTCGTAGCGGATGCCGGGAAACGGCCGGAAGCGGGGCACGAGCCCATCCTGGCAGACCGCCCATGGCCGGGCCCTAACCTCGCGCCCCTGCGACTGAACCGGAGCGAAGTGCAGTGACCTGGGTGCTCGACCTCGACGGGGTGGTGTGGCTGGCCGAGCGGCCGATCGACGGGGCCGTCGAGGCTGTTGCCCGGCTTCGGGAGGTGGGGGAACGCGTCATCTTCGCCACCAACAACTCCTGGGCCCGCCTCGCCGACCAGGAGTCCAAGCTCGAACGGATGGGGATCCCGGCTGCCGGCGACGTGGTGACGTCGGCGATGGCGGCGGGCACGCTGGTGGAACCCGGTGAGCGGGTTCTGGTGGCGGGTGGGCCGGGCGTCGTCGAGGCAGTGAACCAGCGGGGCGGCGAACCCGTGCGGGAGGGCGATGCCGACGCGGTGATCGTCGGGTACCACCGCGACTTCGACTACGAACGGCTGCGGCTGGCCATGACCGCCGTCCTGCATGGCGCACGCCTCATCGCCACCAACGACGACGCCACCTACCCAACCCCCGAGGGGCCGATCCCGGGGGGCGGGTCCCTGGCGGCGGCGGTGGCGTACGCGTCGGGCGCCACCGCCGCGGTGGCCGGCAAGCCCCATCGCCCCATGGCCGATCTCGTCCGGGCAATCGCGGGCGAGGTGGGGACCGTGGTGGGCGATCGCCCCGAGACCGATGGCGCCTTCGCCGCCGCGCTCGGCTATCGCTTCGCGCTGGTGCTCACAGGGGTGACGAGCGAGGGCGACCTGCCGGTCCATCCCGAGCCGGCCGTGGTGGCCTCCAGCCTTGCCGACCTGGTGCCAGAAACGTCATGAACGCCAACCGAGGGGATGGCCTCGTCCCTCGAGTCAGTAGCGGCCGCCGAAGCGCCGGAAGTCGCCGCTCCAGGGATCGGGGTAGCGAACCCTCGGCGGCCCCGCCCGATCGCCGAAGCCGCGCAGCAACAGCGCCACCAGCACACCGAAGACGAAGCCCCCGACGTGAGCCGCCCACGCCACGCGCTCGTTGGGGTCGGTGAAGAACTGCAGCACGAACCAGACCCCCAGCACCACCTTGGCGGGGACGCTGACGAACAGGAAGATCACGATCGTGCGGACGCGGGCGTTGGGGAACCACACGAGGTAGGCGCCCATCACCGCGGCGATGGCGCCCGAGGCGCCGATGGAGGGCACGGTCGAATCCCGGCTCACGACCACGTGCGTCAGCGTCGCGACCACGCCGCCGACCAGGTAGAACGCGGCGTAGCCAAGCCTGCCCAACCGGTCTTCGACGTTGTTGCCGAAGATCCACAGGAACAGCATGTTGCCGCCGAGGTGGAGCAGGCTGCCGTGCAGGAACATCGACGTGACGATTGCAAGCCAGACGTTCTTGCCGGGATCGAACGGACGCGTCTGCCCACGGTCGATGTTGCAGGCGTCGTCCTCGCCCAGATTGAACGTTGCCCCCACCTCGGCCCGTGTCAGCGGGCGGTGCTCGAGCACCTCGCAGGGGATGGCCGCGTACTCGAGGTTGAACTCGACGTCGTCGATCGTCTCGGAGAACGGTGTCGGCTGCCAGAGGAAGTACGCCAGCAGGCAGGCGGCGATGATCACATAGGTGACGACCGGCGTTCGGGAGACCGGGTTCTCGTCGCCGAGGGGGAGCACGGCCGCGAACCGTATCGGGGCGTCGACCAGCCCGAAGCCGCGTGCTGACGACATGTGATAGTGCAGTGGGCGAGGCGCGGTCGTATCTTTTCCCCCATGGCTGACAACGATCTGCTAAAGCGCTTGCTCGACGCGGGTATGACCTTCACGGCGATGACGCAGGCCCGGGCCGAAGAACTCATCCGCGATCTGGTGCGCGCGGGCGAGGTGCAGGCGGAACAGGCCCAGTCCGTCATCGACGAGTTGGTCGACCGCAGCCGCCGCAACAGCGAGCGTCTCATCGACGCCGTCCGCACCGAGATCCGGCAACAGATGGCCAGCCTCGGCCTGGCCACCAAGGGCGACGTCGAGGGGCTGGAGCGCCGCATCGCGGATGTCGCGGCCGCCCAGGGCACCCGCAGGGCGGCGACCAGGAAGGCGCCGGCCCGCAAGGCAACCAAGGCGGCCCGGAAGTCCGGCGGTCGGACGGTCGGAGCCAAGAAGGCGGGCGCCAAGAAGGCGGGCGCCAAGAAGGCGGGCGCCAAGAAGGCGGGCGCCAAGAAGGCCACCAAGGCCGCCTCGTCGTCCAAGGCTTCGCGCGCGTCGAAGACAAGCCGGGCGCGGTCGACCCGCTGAGCCGGAGGAGCGACCGCCACGCCCCCGGTCCGTCGCAGGCTCGACGCCGAACTGGTCCGCCGGAGGCTGGCGGCGAGCCGGGCCGAGGCCCGTGAGGCCATCGACGCCGGACGCGTCACCGTGGACGGCGCGCCGGCGCTCAAGGCCGCCCGACAGGTGGCGCCTCACGAGGCCGTCGTCGTGCGCGGTGAGGGACCGCGCTTCGTCGGCCGCGGTGGCGACAAGCTGGCCGCCGCCCTCGACCGCTTCGCCGTGTCCGTGGATCGGTTGCGGGCCCTCGACGCCGGCGCCTCGACCGGCGGCTTCACCGACTGCCTGCTCCAGCACGGCGTCCATCACGTGGTGGCCGTCGACGTCGGCCACGGGCAGCTTCACGAGCGCTTGATCGCAGACCCGCGGGTCGAGTCGATCGAGCGCACGAACGTCCGCGACCTGGCGCCGGGAGATCTCGGTCCACCGTTCGACGTGATCGTGGCCGACCTGTCGTTCATCTCGCTGCGGAGGGTCCTCGCCCCACTGCTCAGTCTGGCGGCGCCGGGCGCCCATCTCGTGCTGCTGGTGAAGCCGCAGTTCGAGGCCGGGCGTGACGAGGCGTCGCGCGGCCGGGGCGTGATCCGCGATCCGGAGGTGTGGCGGCGAGTGCTCGACGAGGTGCTGACCGCGCTCCGGACCACCGGAGCCGCGATCATGGGGGCGATGGTGTCACCACTCACCGGGGCCGACGGCAACGTCGAGTTCTTCGTGCATGCCCGCGCCGCGACCGCCGGCGATGGCCGTGGCATCGGCGCCCACAGCGCGGCCGCCGTCGACGAGGCGTTGGCGTTGACTGGTGAGTCGGTCGGGGACCGTGCCCACGACGGGGCGGCCGGTGGGCGTCTGGCCCGGGGATCCCGGGCCGGCCGATCGTGACGGTGTAGAGCCGCCATGGCCATCGTCGGAATCATCGTCCATCACGAGCGCGCGCAGGCGGCCGAACTGGCGCGTGATGCCGCCGCGTGGCTGCGCGAGCGGGGACACGAGGTCCGCCTGCCGCTGCGTGATGCCGCAATCGCGGGGCTGACCGACGCCGGCACCGCCGAGGCCGAGTTCGCTCGTGGTCTCGACGTCGCCATCAGCCTGGGCGGCGATGGCACGATGCTGCGCACGGTCGACCTGGTGGCGGCCGAGGATGTGCCGGTCATCGGGGTCAACGTCGGCCAGCTGGGGTATCTCACCGAGGTGGAACCGGCCAGCATGCGCATGGCTCTCAAGCGGTTCCTGGCCGGCTCGTACGACGTCGAGGAACGCATGCTGCTTGCGGTGACGGTCGAGGCCGCCGGCTTCGAGGCTGGTGTGCACCTCGCCCTCAACGAGGCGGTCCTGGAGAAGACCCCGATGGGTCACACCGTCCGGCTGGGGGTCAGCGTCGACGGTGAGACCTTCACCCCGTACGCTGCTGACGGCCTGATCGTCGCCACCCCCACGGGGTCGACGGCCTACGCCTTCTCGGCTCGGGGACCCATCGTCGAGCCGACCCATCGCTGCCTGCTGATGACACCGGTGTCACCGCACATGCTCTTCGACCGTTCCCTCGTGCTGCCGCCCAACGCCACCGTGCGGATCGAGGTGTTGGACGACCGAGCGGCGACGCTGTCGCTCGACGGAACCAACCTCGGCTTGCTCCGTCCGGGCGACGCCATCCGGGCCACCGGGGCGCGGGAGTCGGCGCGCTTCGTCACCTTCGGGCCACGGGACTTCCTGCACATCCTCAAGACCAAGTTCGGTCTGAGCGACCGCTAGGTGACCGGGTGATCCTCGAACTGGCCGTTCGCGATCTCGGAGTGATCGCCGAGCTGCGCCTCGTGCTCGGCCCGGGGATGACGGCGCTCACCGGCGAGACCGGGGCCGGCAAGACCCTTGTCGTGGATGCCATCGAGCTGTTGGTCGGGGGTCGGGCCGACCCGGTGCTGGTGCGGGTGGGCGCCGACGAGGCCTGGGTGGAGGGTCGATTCGTCGTGAACGCCGGGGGTGCCACGGCCGACGGCGACCATGGTGGCGCCGGGGAGGGCGGGAACGAGATCGTGCTGGCACGGACGATCCCCCGGTCGGGGCGCAGTCGCGCCTACATCGATGGCAGGCTCGCGACGGCGGGCGAGCTGGCGGCGCTCGGCGCCGAGCTCGTCGACCTCCACGGCCAGCACGCCCATCAGTCGTTGCTGCACGCGGCCGCTCAGCGCGAGGCGCTCGACCGGTTCGGCCACGTCGACCTCGCGCCGCTGCAGACCGCGCGGCACGACATCCGCACCATTCTCGTCGAGCTCGCCGCCATGGGCGGCGACGAGCGGGCCCGGGCCCGCGAGCTCGACCTCCTCCGCTACCAGGTGTCCGACATCGCCGCCGCCGCCATCGCCGGTCCGGACGAGGACGCCGAACTGGAGCGCCTGGAGGACGCGCTGGCCGACGCCACCGCCCATCGCGAAGCGGCATCCGGCGCCGTCATGCTGCTCAGCGGCGACGGCGCGGGGGACGGACCCGACGCCGCCGCCTCGGCGGCCGATGCCGTGGGCTCGGCGCTGGCGCTGGTGGCCGGGCGGACGCCCTTCGGCGGTGCCGAGACGCGGTTGCGGGCGTTGGCGGCCGAGCTGAGCGACGTCGCCGGTGAGCTACGCGCCGCGGGCGAGGCGATCGACGAAGACCCGGAACGCCTGACCCAGGTCCGCGAGCGCCGGCAGCTCCTGCACGACCTGCGGCGCAAATACGGCGAGACGCTGGCCGACGTGCTGGCGGAGGGCGACCGCCTGCGGGCCCGGCTGGCGGAGCTCGAGGACCACGACCGGCGTGCGGCCGAGCTCGACGCCCGCCTCACCGCCGCCCGGGCCGCCGAAGCCGAGGCAGCGGCGAAGATCGCCGCCGCCCGCCGGGAGGCTGCGCCGCTTCTGGCCGCCGAGGTGCAGTCCCATCTGGCCGAGTTGGCCCTGCCCAAGGCGCAGGTCGAGGTGGTGGTGGGCGGCGACGATCCGGCCGACGACGTGGAGCTACGGCTGGCCGCCAACCCGGGCACCCCACCGCTCCCGCTGGCCAAGGTCGCCTCGGGTGGCGAGCTGGCGCGGACAATGCTCGCGTTGCGTCTCGTGCTCAGCGCCGCGCCCCCGACCCTGGTGTTCGACGAGGTCGACGCCGGCATCGGCGGCGCAGCCGCCGTGGCCGTTGGCCGGTCGCTCGCGCGACTGGCCGACCAGCCACACCAGGTGCTGGTGGTGACCCACCTTCCGCAGGTCGCGGCCTACGCCGATGCCCAGGTGCGGGTGGCCAAGCAGAGCGACGAGTCGACAACCGTGGCGCGCGCCAGCGTGCTCGACCACCCCGAACGGGTGATCGAGCTGTCGCGCATGCTCTCCGGCCAGCCGGACAGCGACGCCGCTCGCGTCCACGCCGCCGAGCTGCTGGCGACGGCGGCCGGGGAACGGAGGAGCTGAGGTGGCGATCGCGGAGGGGGACAACGTCGACGGCACCGCCGACGGGACTGCCGAGAGCGCAGCCAGGTCGCTGAGCCATCGGGCCTCCCGTCGCCGACGCCGGAACGCGCGCCGCCGTGAGGCGGCCGACGCCGACCGCTCGGTCAGCGGCGTCGCCCGCGTCGACCGTCGCACCAAGCGGCTGGTCAAGCGGCTCCGCCCGGGTGACGTGGCGGTGATCGACCACCCCGACCTCGATCGGGTGGCGGCGGAGACCCTGGTGGACGCCGCGCCCGCAGCGGTCGTGAACGCCTCGCCGTCGATCACCGGCCGCTATCCCAACGTGGGGCCCTCGTTGCTGTGCCGGGCGGGCATCCCGCTGGTCGACGGCGCCGGCGACGAGGTGATGGACGCCGTGGTCGAGGGCGCACCCGTCACCGTCCACGGCGACGAGGTGCTGGTGGGGGGCACGGTGGTGGCGCGGGGAACGCGCCAGTCGATCGAGCGCGTCGAGGCCGCCATCGACGACGCCCGTAGCAACCTGGGTCCCGAGCTCGAGCGGTTCGCGGTCAACACCGCCGACTACGTCCGCCGGGAGATCGACCTGCTGATCGACGAGCTCGACGTCCCCGACCTCGACTTCAGCATCGGGGGCCGCCACGTGCTGATCGTCGTGCGGGGCATCGACTACAAGGAGGATCTGCGCCTGCTGCGGCAGTCCGGCTACCTGCGGGAGCTGCGCCCGGTGCTCGTCGGCGTCGATGGTGGGGCCGACGCCCTGCTCGAGATCGGGGCGGTGCCCGACCTCATCATCGGCGACTTCGACTCCGTGTCCGAGGAGGCCATGCGCTGTGGCGCCCAGCTCATCGTCCACGGCTACACCGACGGACGGGCGCCGGGGGCCAAGCGGCTCGATGACCTTGGGCTGTCCTACACCGTGTTCTCGGCCCCGGGCACCAGCGAGGACGTGGCGATGCTCCTGGCGTACCAGGAGGGCGCCGAGCTGATGGTGGCGGTCGGCGCCCACAGCAGCATGCTGGAGTTCCTCGACAAGGGCCGGGCCGGCATGGCCTCGACCTTCCTGGTGCGCATGAAGGTCGGATCGACCCTGGTCGACGCCAAGGGCGTGAGCCGCCTGTACCGGCACTCGGTCCGCACCTGGGACCTGGTCTGGATGATTGCCGCGGCGATCTTCACCCTGGTGGTGGCGCTCATGTTGTCCGAGCCGGTCCGCCTGTGGCTCCGCGCCTTCTGGCGCTCGCTCATCTCCGGTTGATGATCAACTTCCGCTATCACATCGTCTCGATCACCGCCGTGTTCCTGGCACTCGGGGTCGGCCTTCTCCTCGGGACCACCTTCCTCGACGACGCCCTCGCGGACCAGCTCAGGGGCGACCTCGAGGAGCTGGAGCGCGACCTCGACCGCGCCGGGGAACGCAACGCCGAGCTCCAAGGCCAGCTCGACGCCTTCGATGAGGAGGCCGGGGGCCTGGACGAGCAGCTCGGCGCCCGCCTCTTCGATCGGCAGCTCCTCGGCCAACCTGTGCTGGTCGTCGCCCCCCGCGGCATCGACGACGGGCTGGTGGAGCGGGTGACCACGGCGCTTGACCAGGCCGACGCCGACGTGATGGGCACGTGGTGGCTGACCGACCGCCTGCTGCTCGATGACGATGACGAGGTCGCCCAGCTGGCCGATGCGCTCGGTCTCAGCACCGACGACACCGGCCGGCTCCGCAACAACCTGGCGATACAGCTGGCCGACGTGCTGTACGGCGCCATCGACCTACCGGCCGCCTCGGGCAGCGCGGCCGGCGCCGTCGGTGCCGAGCAGACCCAACAGGCGGCGCCTGCGGAGCCCGAACTGCTGGCCCGGCTGCGCGAGGCCGAGTTCGTCGACTACGACGTCCCCGACGGTGAGGACGACGTCGTGCGCCTGCCGGCCGAGGGCCTGCGGATCGTGATGGTGTCGGGCCCCGATGCGTCCGTGCCGCTCGGTGATGCGCTGATGCCGGTGCTGACCGACCTCACCTCCGACGACCAGCCGGCCCCGGTGGTGGCCGTCGAGCCGTCGCGGGTTCCCGAGGATCAGGCCGACGGTGACGAGCCGCCCGCCGAACGGCTCGTCGATGTCATCCGTGACGACGGCGACCTGTCCCAGTACGTGTCGACGGTCGACAACCTCGACCGGGTGTCGGGCCGGGTCGCGACCGTCCTCGCCCTGGTCGATGCCAAACCGGGGGCCCCGCGGATCGGGCACTACGGCACCGAGGACGGGACCGAGCTGCTGCCGCCGGTGGAGGACGCGGAGGACGGCGACACGTGAGCCGGCTACGCCCGTCCGCGCCCCTCCACTCGCGGGTCCCGTCGCCTCCGGTGCGGGGCTCCGACGCTGTGTCTCCCGCTCTCGGCGGCTTCGCCGCCGGGCCGCGAATGGCGGCCTCGGCCTTCGGCCGAGTCGAGGTTGTCGTATGAGCATGGGTTCGCGCACGGCTCGGGCGGCCGCAGGGATGGGTGCCGTCACGGCCGTGTCCCGGGTCCTCGGGTTCGTGCGCGTCCTGGTCGTGACTGCCGTGCTGGGCACGACGTCGCTCGGCGACGCCTTCCAGTCCGCCAACTCGGTGTCGAACGTGCTGTTCGAGCTGTTGGCCGCCGGTGCGCTGTCGGCAGTGCTCGTCCCCACGTTCGTGCATCTGCTCGACCGCGGCGACGAGCCCGGCGCCGAGCGGGTTGCGGGCGGCGTGCTCGGGGTAGGCCTCGCCGTCCTGGGGCCGATCACCGTCCTCGGCGTGATCGGCGCCCCCCTACTGGCGCGCGTGCTGACCATCGGCGTCGACGGCGACGTCGCCGCGGCCCAGCGGGACCTGGTCACGTTCCTGCTGTGGTTCTTCCTGCCCCAGGTGCTGCTGTACGCCGCCGGCACGATCATCACTGCGGTGCTCTATGCCAAGCGCCACTTCGCGATCACGGCAGCGGCGCCCATCGGCAACACCGTGGTCATGGTGGGGTGCCTGGCTCTGTTCCGGGTGGTGGCCGGGCCCGATCCCGGGCTTGACCTCACCACCGGCGAGAAGCTGCTGCTGGTGGCGGCGGGCACCGGCGGGGTGGTGGCGTTCGTCGGCGTCCTCCTGGCGGCCGGCGCCGCCTCCGGCTTCCGGTTGCGGCCGCGCTGGCCCGGGCGGGACCCGCAGGTCCTGGGCGTGCTCCGCCATTCGGGCTGGGGCGTGGTGCTGCACACGGGTGCGGGCCTGCTGCTGGGCGCCGCCATCGTCACTGCGGCCGGCGTCGTGGGTGGCGTGGTCGCCTACCAGGTCGGCTGGGTGATCTTCCTGGCGCCGTACGCCGTACTGGCCCAGCCCATCCACACGGCGATCCTGCCGGAGATGGTGACCGAGGCGCGGGAGGCCGGGCGCCGGCAGGTGGCGGCCTCGCTGCGCTGGGCGCTGGAGCGCATGGCAGTGCTGGTGCTGCCGGCGACGGCGGCGATGATCGCCCTGGCGTCGCCGGCCCTGCGGGTCGTGGAGTTCGGCGAGACCGACAGCCAACTCCTGGCGGCCGCCGTGGCCGGCCTGGCGATCGGCCTCTACGCCTACAGCGCGTTCCTGCTACTGGCCCGCGGCTACTACGCGCTGGGCGACAGCCGTACACCGGGCGTCGTGTCGCTGGTGAGCGCCACGATAGGGGTCGGCGTCATGGTCGTGAGCGCAGCGCTGGTCGATGGGACCGCTCGCATCGTGTTGCTCGGCCTGGGCCACTCGGTCGCGTACACCGTCGGCGCCGCGATCCTGGCGCTGGGGCTCACCCGCCGCACCGGCGCCTCGCTGCGCCCGGCGGCCCTCGGACGTATCGGCTTGGTGTCGGCGGTCGTCGGCGTGGGGGGGTGGGCAGCCAGCGAGGCGGTGCTCGGCGAGGATCCCGGTCGGCTGGCCGCCCTGGCGACCGTGATGGCGATCGCCGCCATCGGCGCCGGTGCCGTGGTCGCCGGCTTCCGGTTGCTGGGTGTGCCGGGGGCGCTGAGCACTCGCGAGCCGGCCGATGCTCCGACGGCGCCTCCCGGGTTCGACGAATCGCCCACCGTCCCCCCGGAGGTCCTCGCTTGAGGCGGGCGCCCGCGATAGCGGCGATCGTGGTGCTCGCCCTGCTCGCCGGGTGCGGGGCGGGCGACGGCGACGACGCCGGGCCCGAGCCGGTGGACCGGGTGCTGATCGTCACCCTCCCCGGCGTGGGATGGGCCGACGTTGAGGACGCCGACATGCCCAACCTGGCCGCGTTCGTCGAGGATGCGGCCGTCGGTGACATCTCGACCCGCATCGGCCGGCACGACGCCAGCACGACAGAGGCCTACCTCACGCTGGGTGCCGGGACCCGGGCGGTGGCGCCGCGCGTCGACGTGGCGGTGGCCGTGGACCGCGACGAGAGCTACGGCGGTGTCCCCACGGCGGAGATCCTCGAGCGGCGCCTGGGCTACGTCCCTGCCGGGATCGCGTACCTGGGGATGGGGGCGGCCGCCGACGCCAACGACAGCTCGGCCTTCGGGGCCGAGGTCGGCATGCTTGGCGACGCACTGTCCGACGCCGACGTCGATCGGGCGGTGATCGCCAACGCCGACGCCATCGAGGGGTTCGTGAGCGACGAGTCGCCCCCCGACGGCTCGTACGCTCGGGGCGCCGCCACCGCGCTGATCGATTCGGAGGGGATCGTGCCGAGCGGCACGGTGGGGCGTTCGCTGCTCGCGGACGACGCCGGCGCGCCGTTCGGGCATCGCCTCGACCCCGAGCAGGTGCTGGCCGCCTTCGACGGCACCTGGGGCGGCGGGAACCGCTTCTCGCCCCACCGTACGGTCGTGCTGGTCGAGGCCTCGGACCTGAGCCGTGCCGACGCCTACGGACCCCGCGCCACTGGAGAGCAGCGCCGCGCGCTCCGCACGCGGGCGCTGGCCGACGCCGACGCGGTCCTCGGACGACTGCTCGAGCGCGTCGATCCCGGAAGGGATGCGGTGATCGTGCTGTCGCCGGTGGCGTCGGCCTCGTCCCCGGGCCTGGGCATCGCCGCACTGCGCGGCCCGGGCATCGAGCCCGAGCTGCTGCGCTCCGCCACCACCCGCCGCAACGGCTATGTGCAGCTCGCCGACGTGGCGCCGACGGTCCTCTCCCTGCTGGGCGAGGAACCCCCGGACACCGTCGAGGGCCGCGCCATCAAGGTGCGCGGCGGGGCCGGTGACGATCGGATCGGGCGCCTGACCGACGCGTCCGACGAGGCCGACTTCCGGGCCGGTGTCCTCCCGGTGGTGGTGACGGTCATAGTCGTCGCGCTCGTGGCGCTGGCGCTCGCGACCTGGCAGCGCCGGCGCCTCGGCCCGCGGCCCCGGAGCGTGCTGGCTGCGGCAGCTTTCGGTGTGCTGGGGGCCGTGCCCGCCACCTTCCTGGTCGGCCAGATCGAGGCCGTGGGCACCGACACCATGCGCTACATCGGCGCCTTGGTCGCCATCACGGCGGTGCTCGGGGCCGCGGCGGCGTGGGTCGAGCGGCGCTGGCCGGGCCTGGGTGTGACCGTGGGTGTTGCCGCCATCGTGACCGCGATCGGGCTGGACGTGGCCTTGGGCGCGCCCCTCCAGGTGAACACGGTCTTCGGCTACTCAGTGGCGGTGGCGGGAAGGTTCGTGGGCCTGGGGAACCTGGCCTTCGCCCTGTTCGGCTCGGCGACGATCCTGCTGGCTGCCCTCATCGTCGACCGGACCGGGCGACGGGGCCTGGGGCTGGCGATCGGCCTGCTGGCTGTCGTGCTGCTGCTGGAAGGCCTGCCCATGCTGGGGGCCGACGTGGGCGGGGTGGTCGCCATGGTCCCCGCCTTCGGCGTCACCGCCCTGCTCCTGGCCTCACCGCGGCGGATCGGCTGGCGTGAGGTGGTGGCACTGGCCGTGGCGACCGGGGTGGCGCTGTTGGCGTTCGCCTTCATCGACGCCGCCCGCCCCGAGGACGTCCAGACCCACCTGGCGCGGCTGGCGGACCAGGTGCTCGAAGGGCGCTGGACCACGTTCTTCAGGAGCCTCAGCCGGCGCTGGCAGGCGAGCCTGGGCGGCGCCGAGCTGGCCGCGTGGCTGACCGTCAGCGCCCTGGTCGTAGCCGCGGGCGCCTACGCGACGCTGGCGGCGCTTGGTCGGGTCGGGCCCCGCGTCGAGGCTCGGGAGCGGCACCGCCCGTCGGTGGCAGCGGCCGCCGGCCTGGCCGTGCTCGGCATCATCGGGCTGGTGGCCAACGATTCGTCGGTCGCCGTGCCCCTGACCATGTTCATCGTGATCGTGCCGGTGGTGACGCTTCGCGCCGTCGGAGCCCAGGGGGTCGCTCGATGACGTCTACGGCCCTCGGGCCGCGCCGGGCGGCAGCGTTCCGAAGACTCGGTTGGGCCCTCGTCCTCGGCGCCGTGGCCCTGGTTGGCGGCCTTCCGGCCGCGTCGGCGGGGGCGCAGGAGCGTGACCAGCGGATCCTGGTGATCTCGGTTCCGGGGCTCACCTGGGCCGAGGTCCGGGACCACGATCTGCCCAATGTCGAGGCGTTCCTGGAGGGGGCTGCGCTGGCCGACATGGCCCCCCGGGGCGTGTCGGCTCGCGCCACACCGGGGGCCGCCTACCTGACGATCTCGGCTGGGGCGCGCGCCACGTCCGACCCGTTCGTCGACGGCCAACAGCTCGCCGTCGACGAGCAGTCCGCGGGGTCGACGGCCGGCGAGATCTTCGAGCGGCGGACCGGCACCGGGGCCGACGGCACCTATGTCTCGCTGCCCTGGCCGACGCTCGAGCGGGTGAACGCCGACGAGCCCTACGACGCCGAGCTGGGGCTCCTGGCCGAGACGCTGGACGACGCCGGCCTGGGGGCGGTGGCCATCGGCAACGCCGACGGCAGCGACACCGTCGGTCCCTCGATCGAGCGGCAGGCAGGCCTGGCGGCGGTCACCGGCGACGGAGTGGTTCCCGCCGGGGAGCTGGGCGACGATCTGTTGGTCAGCGATCCCTCCCGACCGTTCGGTCAACGGCTCGACAACGATCAGGTGATGGCCGCGTTCCGCGACGCGTGGCAGGCCCCTGCGGGGCACGACGGGGGAATGGTGCTGGTCGAGGCCTCCGACCTGGCCCGCACGATGCGCTACCGGGATCGCGTCGATGCGGCCCGGTACGACCAGCTACGGGCCCAGGCCCTTGCCGACACCGACGCTCTGGTCGGCAGCCTCTTGTCGTCGATCGATGGCGAACGGGACGCGGTGCTGATGGTCGGCCCCTACAACCTGCCCGGCGACCGCGACCTCACGGTGGCCGCCATGCGGTTTCCCGGTCCTAGCGGCCGGGGGAGCGGGGAGCCGGGCGGGGCCGCCGGCTACCTGCGATCGGCGTCCACGCAACGGTCCGGCTTCCTCACGCTCGTCGACGTGGCACCCACCGTGCTCGACGCGCTGGGCATCGAGCACCCCAATGGGATGGAAGGCCGGCCGGCCGAGGTCGTGCGGTCGGGGGCCTCGCTCGACGACAGGGTCGACAGCCTGGTCGCCAACAACGCCGCCTCCCGGTTCCGGGAGAAGCTGCTGTTCCCGACCACCCTGGTGGTCGTAGTTGTGATGGCCGCGGTGTGCGCAGCGACCGTGATCGTGGTCGCCCGCGGTGGCTGGCCCAAGGTGAGCCGGGCGGTGACGTTCGTGGCGCTGGCCGATCTGGCGATCCTGCCGCTGTCGTACCTGGCGAGGTGGTTCCCCCTGGAGGACCTCGGCATCGGCTTCTACTGGGCGTTCGTGCTGATCGGCGCGGTGGCGGTTGCCGCCGCGACCACGGCGGCGGGGGCGCACTGGGGTCGACCGCGGTTCGCCTTGGTGGCGGTGCTGGCGCTCGTCCTGCTGGTGCCGGTGCTCGACGTCATGACCGGGTCCAACCTGAGCCTGAGCGCCGCCTTCGGGTACTCGCCGACGGGGAACTCCCGGCTCTACGGGATCAGCAACTACGCGTTCGGACAGGTGGCGGCCGCGTCCTGCCTGCTGGCCGCGTTCATCGCGGGCCGACCCGAGACACCTCCCCCGCTCCGACGGCCGCTCGGGCCGGACGAGCGGGAGACATGGCTGTCCGTGCGCCGGCGGCGACTCCAGGCGGTGGCTCTGCTGGTGGCGGTGCTGGTGGTGATCGGCGTGCCGATCTGGGGCTCCGACGTGGGCGGCATCCTGGCGTTCACCCCGACGATCCTGCTGTTCGCGGTCCTGGTGTACCAGGGCCGCATCCGCTGGCGGAGCCTCGCGATCGCCGGGCTGCTGACGCTGGCGGCGGTGGTCGGCTTCGGGTTGCTGGACCTGGCCCGGCCCGAGGGCGAGCGGGCCCACCTCGGCCGCCTGTTCGAGCGGGTGGGCGACGAGGGCATCCAGCCGCTCATCGACATCGTGGAGCGCAAGTTCCTGGCCAACCTGCGGGTCACGACGTCGTCGTTCTGGGTGGCGGCCATCCCCGTGGCGATCGCCTTCATCGTGTTCCTGGCCCGCTATCCGGGGCGTCCCCTCGACCGGCTGCGCCGCAACATCCCCACGTTGCAGGCGGGGCTGGTCGCCGCCTACCTGGCGGCTCTCCTCGGCAGCGCCGTGAACGACTCCGGCGCCATCGTCGGCGGGGTCACGTTGATGGTGCTGGCCACGGCCTTGGCGGTGCTGGTGCTGGAGCCGGACCGCGTCGGGCGCGGGCCCGCACCGGCCGGCGGACTCGCCGAGCGTGTGGACGTGGGGCCGGCGCCCGAACGGCCACCCCGGCAGGAGCCGGAACCGGTGCCACGCGCCGGGAGTCGCGGCAGTTGAGCGCAGCACCCGCCGACGTCGATCCTGATGCCGTGCCGCGCTCGGCGCGCTGGCTGGTGGGCGCGCTGTTCGTGCTCCTGCTTGTGCCCGGCCTCGTCGGCTTCGACGCCTGGCCACTGACGGGTTGGCGGCTGTTCTCTCTGGCGCGTGACGAGACCCAGACCCTCTGGGTGCTCGAGGCGGTGGACGACGACGGGTCGTCGCGGTTGGTCGACCTCGAGGAACTACCTTTGCGCTACCGGCACGCCGAATGGCCGATGGCCGATCTGCCCGGTGCCTCGGCGGAGCGTCGCCAGGCCGTGTGCGAGGCGTTGCTGGGCGCGGTCGTCGACGTCGAACCGGGGACCAGCGAGCTGCGCATCGCCCGGGATCGCGCCCGGCTCGAGGAGCGCGAGGGCGAGTGGACGGTGATCGACGACCTCGAGGTCATCCACACCTGCGGGCCAGCCGACCTCGAGGATGCGGGCACGTGACCCGGCTGCGCCGCTGGCTCGACGACGCCCTCTGGGGGCCCGAGACCGCGTCGCGCCTGGTGATCGTCTACGCGGGGCTGTCGGCGCTGATCGGCCTGCGGATCGTGCTCGGCTCCTACCGCCAGCTGGCGGACACCCCGTCGGCGCTGGTCGACCCGGTCCCGATCCTGGGCTGGCTCGACCGGATGCCGTCGGCCGAGACGATCATCGCCATACAGGTCGTGGGGGGATTGGCGGCATTGGCGGCCGTGATGAGGCGCCGGCCCCGGCTTGCGTTCGCCGTTGCCTGGCTGTGCTACCTGGTGCTGGCGGGGTTGCGTGGCAGCCGGGGCAAGGTGCTGCACAACGACCTGTTGCTGCTCTGGGCGTCGGCGCCGTTCCTGCTGGCGCCGGTGGTGGTCGACGTGCGCGACCGGGTTGCCCGCCGCCGCTACGGCTGGCCGATCCGCGTGGCGATGGTCATCACCGCCCTCGTCTACTTCTTCGCCGGCTACCACAAGCTGCGGCGCTCGGGGATCGACTGGGTGCTCGGCGACAACATGCGCTATGTCCTGCTGTGGGGGCCCAGCATCGGCGAGGCGCAGTGGGAGAGCATGGCCCGGTGGGTGGGTGAGCACCTGTGGGCGGCCAAGGCGTCGGGTGCCTTCATCCTCGGCCTGGAGATCAGCTTTCCGGTGGTGCTGGTCGTGCGGCGCCTGCAGGCCTGGTACGCCCTGGCGGCCGTGTTCCTCCACGTGACCACGTGGTTCGTTCTGGGCCTCGACTACTGGGCGTGGGCGGCCACGGTCTCGCTGCTGTTCATCGACTGGCCGAAGGTGGCTCGGCGGCTCAGGCGTGCCGCACGCGGCGATGTCGGTGCCGGAGAGACCACGACGCTGCCGGTACCGGGGGCCTGAGGTGGTCGCGGGCGCATTCGTCGTAGGCCTGGTGGCCGCTGCCGTGCTGTGGGTCCTCTCCGCCGCCGCTTTCGGCGGCGCCGTGTTCCAGCGCGAGAACTTCCGGGGCCGCTACCTTCCGACCGCCGTCGGGATCCTCGTCGCCCTGGTGGTGCTGGCGGCGGATGCTGTCGTGGCGGTGATCGCCGCTGCGGGCGCCGAGCCCGACGCGGCGG
>Ga0299914_10001302_pt1 | contig 16401 bp, 9 predicted proteins | sample RVTome_10_FD_201361 | JGI IMG/M metagenome (GOLD analysis project Ga0299914, IMG submission 201361) | Soil microbial communities from uranium-contaminated site in the Upper Colorado River Basin, Wyoming, United States - RVT153D57 (version 2) ...
AAGAGGAAGATAAAACCGTTACTATTGTAGATTATGCTGAGCCTGTATCGCCCACAAGACAGGAAGCCCCTTTTTCCACACTTGCTGTTGACCCATGTGGCGAGGGTTCTAATCAATTCACGACTGAGAGTGGAGGGGTAAGATGGCAAAGCTTCCCAGTGACTTATGCAATTGATACTACCAATAGTGGAGCGGACCCCACAGCAGCAAGAAATGCTGTAATACAGACGTTTGAAGAGTTTGACAAATATATTCCTGGAGACGCATTCACTTTAATCAGTGATTTCAACTCTGCAAAGATAAAGTTTAGATGGCAGTTCATTGACGGGCCATTTGGACAAGCAGGTTTTGCCTCTTATTCGTTTACTACTCCAAGTCTTGCCCTCACTTCTGCCACAATAACCCTGGATAGCGGCGAGAACTGGTTTGTTTCTCCTGTTCATCGATGTAATTCTTCAGGCAGTTCTTTAGATATCCAGAATGTTGCAGCACACGAATTAGGCCATACTGTGGGATTAGGGCACGTAACCGATAACCTTCTTACGATGTATCCCACTTCATTTGCAGGTGAGACACTTAAGAGAAGTTTAGGAAATGGTGACCGAGCAGGAATGAGCTTTCTCTATCCTGCTGGCAATACCTGGACTTCATCATGGACCTCTCTCAGTGGGGGTCTGAGAGGCAGCACAGATCCGGTTGTCATAGCAAATGATGACGGAAGACTGCAGGTGTTTGTTGTAGGTACCAACAATCAGTTATACTACAAGACACAAACTTCACCTGGCAGCAGTACATGGTCTTCTTCATGGACCTCATTGGGCGGCGGAATTAAGGCAGATACAAGTCCAGCGGTGGAAAGGAATAGTGATGGAAGATTGCAAGTCTTTGTAGTTGGTACCAATAATGCATTATATTACAAAACCCAGACATCACCTGGCAGCAACACCTGGTCTGGATGGAACTTTTTGGGAGGAGGTATAGCCCAAGGTTCAAGTCCTGAAGTAGCCATAAATAGTGACGGTAGACTGCAAGTGTTTGTAGTTGGTACCAATAGTGCATTATATTACAAAACCCAGACATCATCTGGCAGCAACACCTGGTCTTCTTCATGGACCTATTTAGGAGGCGGAATTAAGGCCGATACAACTCCAGCGGTGGCAAGGAATAATGATGGTAGGCTGCAGGTGTTTGTTGTAGGTACAAATAACCAATTATATTACAAGACTCAAACTTCACCGGGCGGCAGTACCTGGTCCTCATCATGGACATCGCTCAACGGAGGTTTGCGAGATAGCACAGATCCAGTAGTCATAGCGAGTAGTGATGGTAGGCTGCAGGTGTTTGTTGTCGGAACTAACAACCAGTTGTACTATAAGACCCAGACAACTCCAGGCGGCAGTACATGGTCCTCATCATGGACTTCTCTAGGCGGTGGTTTAAGAAGCAATACAGATCCTGCGGCAATTGCGAACTCAGATGGAAGGTTGCAGGTGTTTGTTGTAGGTACCAACAATGCATTATACTACAAGACCCAGACATCAGCAGGCAGCAGCACATGGTCTTCTTCATGGACCTCATTGGGCGGCGGAATTAAGGCAGATACAAGTCCAGCTGGAGAGAGGAATTCGGATGGTAGGCTGCAAGTAATTGTCGTGGGTACCAATAATCAACTCTATTACAAATGGCAGACAGCTCCAGGTAGCACTAGCTAACAAAAATTTGCCCTGTACAAGGTGGCAAGAATACCACTTAATTACCACAAATTGCTGACAGCAACTCTTCTTATCTCTAACTATGTGGAATCAGAGAATTCCATCAAGCAAATTTTTTGTGTGGAATATGATCATTAGTAAGGACAATACTTCTATTTGATACTTGAGATTAAATTAAATACTGATTGCATAATTTTTCTTTTAGGGAAAAATTGAATCCACTCTTTACTCAAAGGGTCATAATACCATTCATTTTTACTGTTGGGGTTATTTGTTTATCCCAATTTGTGATACCATTTGAGAAGATTAAGATATTCACTTCTTTCATGATACTGATTCCTATACATCTAATGTACCATTCTTATCGCATGCCTATCGTGTTTGTGATATCTCTGATGATTTTGAGTTGCGCTGCTCTGCTATTTGATAATCGTATACTTGCTGAGCAGATTGCAACTTATTCCTTCTGGCTTTTGATAGTAGGATTCATTCTACTTACTATTAAATATTTTCGATCCGAAAATCACAAGAGTAAAGCAGAATCCCCTCAGCCTCAAAACATGGGAAGAAATGCGGCTTAGAGCAGTTGAAATTACGTATGAGTATGTGTGGCAAATGTAGTAGTACAATTTAAAGTCAAATTCAGTTTCATTCTTATATGAAAATTTCCAGAAGGCAGAATATCTTTTCTCAGTTTATGATGGAAATAATGGAAGAAAGGATCAGAGCATATGTTTACAGATGCTTCTGTTCGTTAGCGAGAGAACGAAAAAATTGAGATCACTCACCTGGCCAATGGTGATCCAATTGATGCAGTTGACTATGTGGTGGCCACCGAGGCTGAGGCACCAACGGCAGCCGAGGCTGCAGATGCGACTGAGCCTGCAGCTCCTGCTCCGGCTGACGCATAAACATTTAATTTAATCTTCTTAACGAATTTTCCAGATAGAATTTAATATGACATATAGAATAATCCCATATAATGCTGTAATTAGCGCATAAATGAGTGCGAATACTTTGGTTTAACTGGCGAGACATTCATAACCCCGAAGCTGGGGGTGCAGAGGTGCTAACCCACGAGATAGCAACTAGGCTTGTTAGAAGATTTGGGTGCAACGTGACACTATTTGCGTCTCAATTTGAAGGTGCTGAGCCACAAATAGACATTGATGGCATAAGAACAGTGAGGGCGGGGGGAAAATACGGAGTATATCGTAAGGCAGTACAGTATTATGAGAGATACAATAATAATTTCCAACTCGTCATTGACGAGATAAACGTTAAACCATTTCTTGCTCCTAAATTCGTGAAAAAAAAGCCAGTTGTTGCTCTGATCCACCAGATATCTCCGGAGCAGTTCACTTGTGAGTTATCATTCCCATTGGGCCTCATTGGGCGTTATATCCTCGAAAAAAGATGGTTATCGCATTACAAGAGAGTACCGACAGTAACAGTTTCTGAGTCTACTAAACGTGATCTAATGAGACTGGGTTTTGCCAAGATTTTTATGATTCCGGAAGGTGTGAGTGTCTCTCCACTTAAAGGCATTTCTGCTAAGGAATCTGTTCCCACTATGGCATTTATCGGGAGACTTAAAAAGCATAAACTTCCTCATCATGCTATACGGGCCTTCTCCCATATCAAACAGAAATTACCTGAGGCAAGACTCTGGATTATAGGAGATGGATACATGCGTAAAGAATTAGAAGGAAAGAAAGTCAAGGATATTGAATTCTTTGGTCATGTAACAAATGAAAAAAAATATGAACTGCTAAAAAGGGCCCATATGATCTTGGTGCCTGCAATTCGCGAGGGTTGGGGCTTGGTAGTAACAGAGTCCAATGCGATGGGCACCCCTGCCGTTGCCTACAACGTACCCGGGCTGAGAGATTCAGTCAAGGACGGACAAACAGGATTGCTGGCGCGCGAGAACAACCCCCAGGAACTTGCCTCATTGGCAATTTCACTTTTCAGAGAGCCGCGCACTCTAAACAAGATCTCCGCCAACGCAATAACCTTTTCAAGACAATTTAACTGGGATAAATCTGCGGAAATTTTTTACCATATTCTTCAGCAACAAATGAGTGAAGCGATTACTACACCTCCTTCCTCCTCCATTACCTAAAGGGGTGACCATGATGATAAAAATGAGGGTATAGCCTATACTCTGACCTTCTTCCGTCTTTTGATATTCCAACCCATACTATCGATTATTACCAAATACATAATAAAGATACCGAATTGGTATCATCAAGTTAGGTATTCATATGTCTATTAACAAGTTTGTAAACCCAGGTTTTTTTCTTTCCATTGACCTTTTTTTAGTGTCAGCAATCAACTGGGTTTACTGGCTTCTAATCTCATCTCTCACATATCCCGGTGAGATAGGAAAGGCTACCTCCGTTTATAGCTTTGTAATACTTATTTCAGCAATAACAACTCTAGGTCTAGAGTATTCCATAGTCAAAAAATCTTCGTCCTTGAGATCGCATATACTAGGAACATCCATTGTAATTGAACTTTCCATTACCGCTGCTTCTATACCGCTTATTTTCTTTTTCGTAAATAGCCTGTATGAGGGATCACTTAGTTCATTTGCTTTTCTGGCAGTGGGACTATTAATTTTCTATTCACAGCGAAACATTATGCGGTTCATACTTCTGGGGAATCGAGACGCAACAAGCATACTGAGAATTAACCTATCGGGCTCAGTTCTCCAATTGGTAACCGGATATATCACGGTATACATGGGATATGGAGCGGCCGGAATCCTCGCCTCATTTCTTCTTCAGTTTATCTTGGTAACTGTCCTATCATTTGTTGTGGCAAGAAAGTCATTTGAATTTAGAATAACTGATTTAAGGTATGCCAAAGAGATTCTCATGGATGCATTGGCTAATGCGCCAAATTCACTTTCCAAGGTAGTCATTTATACACTCAGCGTAGTGCTTTTGGCTTCAATAGGTGTCAACCAGTCAGATGTTGGAACTTACTATATTGCATTAATGATAAGTCTAATTGCAGGTGGATTTGCTGGAAATATTGCTCTTATGGTCATACCTGCTTCTTCCATCGCGAAGTCAGATCTGTCAGTGGACAGTACTAGGCTTGGACTCAGCTTCACTGCCCCTCTGGTTGTTGCACTTATGGTAGCTCCTGGGTCTATACTTGGAATTATAGGTCCAGAATATACTGAGGCTGGTCGACTATTGCTAGTTCTGGCCGTAGCCATTATTCCTTATGTAATAGTAATAAACGCCATTTCAAAGTTCAACAATTTAGGTAACATCAGGAAAATCATTAGCCTGGGAAGTATCCAACTTGTTGTATTTCTGCTATCATTTTTTTCACTGACTCCATATTATGGTACTGTGGGATCTGCTTTGGCCATTCTTATGGCCTCTGTTGCCGCTGCAATCCCAGCATTGGTGTGGTCAGAACGACTGCTGCTTAGATACGTTTTTCTCTCTTGTATAGCGTTAGTTGTCGGGCTGGCAACTGGGTACATGGTAACATTTTTTACGCAGAGTAATATCAACCCAGCTATTCCCATTGCAAGCGCCATTGCGGCAACAATGTCTATGATTTTACTATTGAAGGTAACCTCAGCAAATGAAATATCATTGATGGTGACTGGTATAATGAAAAAGAGTAGGTAGAGGATGTAAAGAAAAGATTGGTAGGTTGGTCTTGCAGCTTGTTGCATTTTCAATTCGCCGCCACTGATATGGATGATAATCACAAAGGTCAGTATAGAAAATACAACGATTGAATGTTGTCTCTGTCCAAATGATACCTTCATCCATTCGTCGGACCTCATAATCATTCCTTCTCGGAAGTTCTAGGATCAATTTCGTTTGCCATAGCAACAATCACTTATTTGTTCACAGTCGCCACATATTTTGATCTTCGTGTATTTATCATACAAGACAGAATAACCTATGATTTTCTCTTTCAGCAGAATATGGTCTCTGAATTGGGAGACCAAATTATTATCATTATCTGTTCCCTTCTCTGGTTTTTCTGTTTCCTGAACCAGACAAGACTAACCAAGACACTGATATGTCGTGCTTATGGAATTTTGGAAGCGGTTGCAGCCTTATATGGAATTGATAACCTGCTATTCGGCATGGCACTGACATCAGTTCCCATCATCGGAGGATTATTGATCTTTGAGAGGTTTCATGTACTGTCTCATAGGATCCTAAAGTGGACCTGGAACCTGTAGCTTGATTCTTTGCTGGCAATAGCATTAATTATTGGCGCTTGTTTTTTCGTTAATGATCTTTTTCACTTATCAATTTTCTCTTCCTTCTTCATTTCCTTTTCATGCACCATATCAGGTGCATGGTTACGCTTACGAGATATCTCTGATTCTTTCAAACCTTTCACCTGTATTGATAATAATCCTAGTCTTCGGGCTGCCGATAAAGCTCACGATAACTTACTCTCGGGTTTGGATCGGAAAATTTTCAATTTTCAGACTTGGACACAAAAGGCCACAGGGAACAATATAAAGAACGTCTTAAGGATTATTAGAGGTTATATTATTCCATTTCAATTGCCTGCATGTATGGTTTTGTCTGCTATGGGGGTACCGAAATGTAATTTGGATGGTGACTCATAAATACACAGAAAAGATCGACTCTCCGACTGAGTCATTCCAAAAAACATTCCCTCTGAAAATTTTATTGATTGTGCTAGTCGTAAGTATATGGTTTGTAGGAATGTCTACAAAACTTGCAAACTTTGCTTCACATGTATGAATAAGACTCCTTCGGTGTTGGTGTAAACACTCTTGGATAAACTAGTAACTCTTTCTTTTTGCATAAATCATTCCTGTATACATCATTCTTCGTTTCGTGGGAGGAGTAATACTAACCACAAAATCATTTTTTTCCAGTTTTTCCTTCAAATTTTTGTAACCATAGTGATATTCTATTTGAATATGACTAAAAGGCACTAGATCTCTATCATCGCATGACAGTATAGTATCATATTCGCAACCTTCACAATCCACTTTCAAAATCGATCCAGGCATTACTTGATAGTGCTCAGTGATACTCCTAATGGTCAGCAGAGGCACACGGACGCCATCACTAGACTCACGCAATATCAATTTCTCAACACTATTCTGACTTACCCTTATAGATCCTAATTTACCGGAGGACCCAGCTAACACCAAGTATATCTTATCTGATAGGCCGTTTTCATATACATTTTTTTTCGCCAATTCAAATATGTGTGGAAAAGGCTCTAGGGAAATAACCCTAGTTGCACCTCGAAGTGCAAAGTATATAGAAGAATCGGCTATATTAGCTCCAATATCAACCACGGTTCTACCTTGGACTGGCAGCTCCGCATATTCACCATGAAGAAAGACCGAAATTACATCTCCGTTAGTGATACTTCCCAGAAGCGTTGTCGTATTCCCTTCTTCAGAGCCAAATCCGTTGTTCCTAATTGCAATTTCATCCTTCTCCGTATCGTACTTGAACTCTTTATGAACACGAAGAAATAAGTGAATACACGTTTCAGCAAAAGATCTCAGAGTTATTGAACTCCCGTTCCTTTCTATAGCTTTAATCGGATACTTATCTTTCCAAAGACCGTATATTACATCAAGGTAGTTGTCGAATGTGATCCTACACATCGACATGATATCTATCCGATATTTGAACATATTGAGATATGCTCTTGATATATCCAAAAAAGATAGATTGCCCGCCAAAGAATTATGCATACTGTAATAGATATATTATTTCAATATATATGAAATATTCATAATTGTTAGATAATCTACCTCCTTATGACACTTGTGGATAACTTTTTTTGTCCTGCTAATTCCTCGTCCGGGTACAAGTTTAGATATTTGATTTTAACTTTTTTCATGAGGGTTTATAATCCCCAGGATCAGGATAGGCTAATTCGATAAATTCCTCCATGGCAGCTTCTGCTAAATGAGTTTGAAATACCACATTTAGTCCAGTCGTTTAGGTCACTATCCAAAAAAATAGAGAGTACATAAAGATAACCATCAAGCCCAACAGTAATATCTGTAATATTTCCAAAACCTTTACCAAAAAGAATACTTTCGTATTCATCGGAGTCATTCGCAATTAAGTCTTTAAGTGGGCCATCAAGGGAGAACCCAGTTCTATTCTCATTCAATTTAAAGTTGTATATATACCCGTTCTTAAAATCGCCCACAAACAAATCATGTTCATAGCCGCTTCCAAGTGCATCAGAATCAAAAAATTGTATCCCTGTTGGTGCTACTGTTGACAGCCAAGTGAACTTGGGATCACTGTATTTCCCTTTACCATCAAAATCTTCCAATTTATCACTGTTATTCTCATTTTGCTCCGTTATAGAGATTGGTCCTTCAATTTTTGCATAGCCGCCATTAAAGCCTGGTCTGATAAGGTTAATCTCGTCATACAGTCCCCCCCCATTCTCTGAGCCCCACATATGTCCGGTCAAAGGATCAAAGGAAATACCAAAGCTATTGCGAATGCCATATGCGTAGTAAAGGCCTAATGTGTCGTCAGTTGCAAACACACCATTTCCAACATGATTCCCATCAGGAGTAAACCTAAGGACACCACCGCTTCCATCTATTGTGCCATTTCCGAAATTAGATGTGACCATCTTCTGTGGCTTATTAAGATCTCCTACAACGATATAGATATTGTTATCTGGTCCTATGGCAATGTCTCCACCATTATGGATAGAGTGTAAACTTGCAGGCAATTCAAATAAAAGTTTTGGATTAATAAGCTCATTTCCCTCCAATTCGTATCTATAAAGACGATTTAACCTGGTATCATTATCATCATTCGTAACGTTTTCAGTGAAGTATAGATAAACATAAGTATAATTACTCGAATTTTCTTTTTCCTGTTTCATGGCTGCTAATCCTAGCATTCCACTCTCAACCGATGTGCTAACGTTGGCCTTAAGCAATGGTTCAGGCAAAACTGTCCAATTGACAATCCTTTTTACTGTGCCTTGATTTTTCTCTGTAACCAATACATCACTGGAATTTAGAAAAATCATATTAGTCGGAAACTCAAGTCCGTCAAATAGCACTTCAACTTTTAGGCTAGTGTTGCTCAAAATTGGTTCTGGAATAGGACTAGTCTGTGATTCTGATTTACCATGTGCGTAGTCACACAAATTAGCAGATGTTATAGCAAGCGTGACCGCAAAAATAACGTTTAATAGTATATCCTTTGACAATGTTCATGACAAATATTGAGATCAACAGAGCAGTAGGGTTAGAGGCAGGCCAACACTACACTGACAAGATTTAACTAGAAGATAGTAACAATTACAAAAGGCTAGGCTATAAGTTTTCATCAGCTTCAAAATCATTTTTGTGAATATAACGCTTATGATTCTTTATTCTATTTCATTCTTAATGAAGAGACTGATATGTTGCATGTGGTGCTTTGTAATCCCATTCAAATTCGGTCCAGGTCAAAACCATTACTAAATATCCCAGAAGTTTAAATAATCACAGTCTACCACAAGGATTTAAAAAGACCGTTAGGATTTCATGTAAGGTGCAGCACGAAAGAATTCAGTCAATTTCAGAACAGATCATATCTAAGTACTTATACTTAGTATTGTTGGTTCCGATTTTTATAATAACATATCCAATTCTTTCGCCTGGACTAATTATTAGCGGAGATTTTCCAGTTCTGGACACTGGCGAGTTTGCATCTGATAAACTTAGTACTTGGATTGCTAATGGAAGCTATCCAACGGTCGAAACTCTTCCACGTTTTCCCATTATTATCTTCTGGTATATGTTAGAAAACGTGGGAATTGATGTAGAAGCAGGAGGGAAAGCTATGATTATATTAGGATTCTCAGTGGCATCTTTTTCTTTTTATTTTTCGTTTGTCTCACTGATGAGGAATCGGCTCGATAGTTACGACATTCAATTGAAAATTGCGGCTGTTATCGGCAGTATCATTTACGCTTACAATGTCTGGTCTTTTATTAGAATTGGTCACTGGTACCTATGGATAGGATACGCTTTGTTACCACTGTACTTGTTAAGCATAGTTAATTCAATTAATCGTAGTCATCACATGAGATGGGCGTACATCCTTCTATCGGTGTTTTTGTGGTCCTTAGCTTCGTCGACTCCCCATATGGCAGTTTTATATGGGATAATTTACATTGTTATATTCCTTGGTTGCTTCCTGAATTCTTATATCAAAAGGCAATCCTTGTATAGCGTATTAGTACCTTTCCTGTCAATCCTAGCCCTGTTCATACTTGTCAACTTCTACTGGTTATTCCCATTATTCCTATCAGGTGCACGAGACGATTTGTCTCCCCCTTATGTCTTGACAGAAGAGATGGGAGAAATATTGAGCAGGAATAGCAGTATGATGAATTCTCTAAGGCTGATTGCTGATTGGACTGGCATGGAAAAGCTTCAATTGCCATCATATGATCCTCTTTATCCTATATGGGTTTTTTCAAGTTTTGTTGTTCCTATCGTAGCAGTCGTCGCTTTACTATCTAAGAGAATGCTAGCATACTCAGTGACTTTCTTGGCTATTCTAATACTTGGAATTATATTGGCAATGGGAGATCGATCGCCCCTTGACTATTATTCCCTAATATTTGTTATACCATTTGGTTGGTTGTTCAGAGATCCCGACAAATGGTCAATTTTTATTGCTTTAGCGTACTCATTCCTAGTTGGAATAGCCGTATGTGCCCTCTGGCCTAAGCCTTGGTGTAGAGAACGAATAAAATATGTGACTTCTTATGGCGTTATAGTAATAATTATTGTATGTTTTAGTATCTATGCATATCCTATCTATGATAGCAGTCTGGGTCAGGACGGAAAGTATAGTCCAGTCAAAGTGCCTTCAGAATTTGACAGGCTAAATTCCTATCTGTCTGATATTAATACTGACAAGATATTCTTCATGCCCTATCCAACCGGTTCCACCACTTGGAGTAATGGTCACCTTGTAGAAAATGTGTACCCCACATTTTCACTAAAACCCAACATCATGGTTGGTAGCCCCGGTGTATCTGATCCTTCTATTGGAAATTATTATAGATATCTAGCATACATAATTATGAATAGCCGGTCAGACAGCATTGGCAATTTATTTTATCCATTTGGTACCTCTTATATCATATACCATAATGATACTGATGACTCGCTATTCCAGGATTCACATGCCTTATTGTTGGATAGACTTAATCGCTCGGCAGGTGTGGAGAATCTGGAAAACATAGGTTTCTTTAAGTTATTCAAGGTAGGCGGCGAGTTTCAAGAAACTCCGCAGCAGACTCAAGTATTGGGTCAAAATATTGTTGTTGTCCAAGGTCTTGATAAGCTGACCTCACTTAGCTCCATCTCTTCCTTCAGTTCTCTTAATTCATCAATCCTGTTTCTAGATTATCCATTAGAAGAAAAAGAAAATGTATTGCAATCAAAAAATATTCTGATCCCTACAAAAAATGTAACTGACCTAGTTTATTCACTGGTAGATGATAGATATTTAATCAGTCCTTATGAGTCGACTACACACTACTCTCCATCCACTACTTGGTCAAAGGCGGGTACGATGGATCCTTTACACGGCGAGTTTCATACTTATCTTGAGAAAATCGGAATTGAAAACTGGGATTTTGACTATGGAAAGGGTATAGTAATGACTGAAGCTATTGGAGCTAGGATTGATGTACCGTTTAAATTAGATAAAGAAGGTACTTACAATATAGCTTTAAGGTACCTTAGCAATCAGAAAGGGGGTGAATTGAGAATTTTCCTTGACGGTAAAGCTCTTTATGAGATAGACACAAAGGATAATAGATCAAACAAGTTCGTTTGGAACGACTTAGATTCTAAAGCATATCTGGCAGAAGGTGATCATACATTATCATTGGAGAATGCAGCAGGGTTTAACGCTGTGAATGTGTTTACGATACTACCTGAAGACAAAAAAGAGGAAACAATCAATAAGGTATATACAGAATTGAACGAAACTGAGATAGTTTATGTATTGGAAGGAGAATCAAACTTTTTTGCGGAGGATCAATTATCAGATGCAAGTCAGCATAAGTCAGATCTCCATGTGGTACCAGGTTTCAGTGGTTTTAGTAACGGTACTGTTTTAGTTCTCCCCACACGATCGGAAGTATCTACGGAGCTCGATGTATTCAAACCTTCGAATTATACGCTGGCCGTGCGATTAAATCAATGCGAGAGTTGTTTGCCTTTGAATATTAGAGTAGAAGACGGATATGGAAATGATATCAATGTTCCAAATAACATTTCCATTCAAGAAGAAATGGATTCCCAATCAAGAATGGAATGGCAATATTTGAATGATATTGAGCTCCATCCTGGACGCTATAAGTTCAAAGTTTTTTCTGAGTCGTTAAGGGATTTAGATCTAGTTTTGTTATATTCGTCCGACAGGAACCGTACCAATACGATAGATGATCTATTCGTCAACCCTCAAGCTCCGGCATACATGGAAGAGTCAGAAATGATTCACGGTACAAAATACTCCGTTAATATTAGTAATGCCACTAGGCCATACACCTTGTCATTTGCAGAATCATTTAATCCGTCATGGTCAGCATTCGTTGAAGACGCTGATGGTAGTAGTACTCGATTTAAAAGCCTTCCTCTATATACAATACAAAACGGTTTTTATATAGACAGGCTAGGAAACTACACAATAACTATAGTTAATGAAAATGATGAATTATTCCATCTCGGGTTTTCAATCAGCATAATCACACTAGTTATGTTTGTGATAACGTATTTCACTTTAGGAGTAGTAATCCCTCGTATATTTCCACATTCTTCAATAAGAATATTTCGAAAGAATAGACTGATCCGCGAATGATAATTGTCTTAGAGTAGGGAATATTCTTTGAGAAATTCAAATCAATCCTGTCGTTGGGTTGCATTGAACGTGAATTGATCTATTCGTTGGTTTCTACCTCAAAAGTTGGTGTTACTTGTTCTGAGACATTAGAGCTCTACTTTCATATATCCTTGGTGATGGAATAGATCAGCTTAATATAAGACTGAGCAGTTCGTATTACTCAGTCTTACAGGGTAGGCTCGGAGAACAATGAAGATTCTTTATGTGAGTCAGTGGTTGTCAGAGATCGGGGGTGGGGGGGAAATCGTATTCCGAGATCTAGCCTATGGCATGATCGAATATGGGCATGAAGTTGACGTAATATCTCAGCGCCATACCTCATTACAGGACACTGGATCCGCAGATCGTCTATCCATTCACAGAGTAGGACCGGAACTAAGTGGCCCCCCTCCTCCATCGTTCAGAGAAAATTTGGCATTTGGAATATATGCGATCTTAAAAGGTTCACAGATAATAAGAAATAAAAAGACTGACATAATACATGCGAATAATCTAACATCTGCAGTGATAGGGACCGTTTTATCCAGATTATTCGCATTGCCATTAATAATTACAGTTCACATCCTTTTTGCAAAGAGTCAGGATAACTTCTGGAGGACATGGGGAGCCCAGCCTAATGTTTCACAGATATCTTCACGTATAGCTCCCCTTATTGAAAAATTAATCGTCAAGGTTGATGCAGATGCGATTCATACTGTAACCAATGCCACCAAACTTGATCTAATTGAATATGGTACCAAATCAAATGTCGTAGTTATACCCAATGGTATTATGCTTGATGAATATGATAAAGTAGGAGCCACAATAGAATATCAAGACTACGTAATATTCATTGGAAGGTTAGTCTTCAATAAGAACCTAGGCCTTGTCATTGATTCGTTCGTAGAAGTAGCGAGGCGCTTGCCTCATGCCAAATTAATTGTCGTAGGTGATGGTCCAATGAAACCGATGTGGGAACGCTTATCAGTCAACCTGAACTTACAGTCCAATATAATATTCAAAGGATTCGTGTCTCATGAAACCAAAATTGAGCTGTTGAGTAAATGCTCAGCCTTACTTATGCCCAGCTCCATGGAAGGTTTGACATTGACAGTAATGGAGGCATTTGCTATGTATAAACCAGTCTTAATCCCTGAAGTGACAGCATCGAATGAGGCCGTTGACGAGGGCGTCGATGGATTTATACTTCCTCTCAATAATCCCTTAAAGTGGTCGGAGAAGATCATTTTACTCCTTTCTGATAAGAGAATCACCAGTAAGATGGGTCAGAACGCTAGGACAAAGGTTGAAAAGAAATTTAACCAGAAAAGAGTAATAGCTGAAATCAACTCTCTTTATGAGCAAATTATAGGGAAATACAGTTAGATTTTGGAATAACACATTGCAAGTCATGTAATTAACGTACAGATTTTGGAATAACACATTTTGGGGCAGCCATGTATGCTTAAGAGCACATAGCGGTAAAGATGCCAGCCTTATGATATTTTCTGAAATAAGAATAAAATGAAATATAATTGAAAACATTGGTCCTGATCGTTAACTGATGAGTATGTCTTGAGATGTTTATGATTTGATTTCATAATTATGCTTGTTATTCAAGTTCTTTGGTGTGTTGCACATTTTTATAATAATAATAGATTAAGAAATAGTACAGTAAGAATTGAAAGGATCATTTAACACCCTTGGATTCACAGACACTCATGAAACTAACAATGCGTACTTCAGACATGTTATTTACTCCCTTCATCAACATCGACGGTAACATTACGGACCTGCAATTGAATCCTGATGGGTACCTGCATATCATTTCTTCAAATGGTGTCTATAAAATAACTTCAAATAATATGATCAATTTTAATGTATCTTGAACGATCTCGTGCCTACTAAGATTTCCACTTTAAATGAGAACATAGTGTGTTTCACTAGAACTCATGCTTATGAAAGATGATCTTCAGACATAACCATCTGCTCGCCTGAGAGACAATATAGAATATAGTCATCCCCGGTGCGGCGCTTATTAATATTGACAGCAGTCATTAGGTAGGATGATTATGGAAAAGGTACAGTCAATAGTACCCTAATCAGAAGCATCCAGTGCCCCGGAAGTGACGACAATTCCTACTGAAAGAGATTCAAACACAAAAATGTGGGAAAGGCCAACTGACAGAAAAATTTACGATAAAAATCATGAGTATTCCATTTGATACATAAAACCAATTCGATAAGAGTAGTAATTGGGTGTGCCATTTGGTTCAATGTTCCACAAATTTGAGCAGATATATGCACTTACTGCTGATGGTTCCGAGGTGAGTTTCAAGAATAACACACTGACCAAATTTGCGTTCAAAGCTATAGGAATCCCTCATATACAATTAAGGTTAAGATCGAGAAAGATTATGAATAATATTCCAACAAAATCATCAAAGATGCTAGATGCGGGATTTGGGACTGGCATCTATTCACTAATACTAGAGAATAAGGTTGCAGAGATTACTGGAATAGATCTTGATATTAAAAAGGTCAACTTTATAAAGAACCATGCTGTGTTCTCAAATATTCGTTTTCAACAAATGGATTTAACTAATTTAGGATTTCCCAATTCATCGTTCGATTTAATCGTGTGTTCAGATGTACTTGAGCATATACAGAATGACGAATTAGCTTTCTCTGAACTGGCTAGGGTTCTGAAATGTGGAGGGACATTAATTTTAACTGTGCCATTTCTTTCCAATGGAAATGTAAATGTTCACAAGCAATTCCATCATGAACGAGCTGGTTATACTACTAAAGAGATACTCAAACTTTGCTTTCAGTATGGACTAACAATTGAAAAAGAGGAATTCTATTCGCATGCACTATCTAATATGACTTCAGCTATGTGCAGCAAAATGCTTAACGACAGGTATGCATTAACTCTTTTCTTCTGTATTACATATCCATTTATATTGCTAGCTGAATCATTCCCTATTAGAGGAACACCTAGTGGAATCTTCTACTTGGTAAGGAAGTAGATCAGTTTTTATTCTAATTCCAATCTAATCACCAAAGTCACATAAACTGGTTAGGTATATCTTTGTTGAGAGAGATCGAGAACCGGAGCCGATCATGTAATGCATTTAGAATGTGAAGGACTTTCTATGATTGAACTTCCTAGTCCACCTACCATCTGCGGTTAAGAGATCAGCCTGCAAACCCAGGCTCACTACATCTTTTATGTGGTGATAATAGACTAGTTTTCATTTAAATTTCATTTTGGGTCAAGAAAAAAATATAATTTCTCAAACCACTGTCAATGAACTAAACTCATTTTGAAATAAGAAACGGATCCGTTCTCGTGATCGATTCTTATAGAGCAAGCACCAGAACCATATACAAGATACTAAAGAGACATGGTCTCAACATCCTCAAGTGTAAGACGCGAACTAGGACATACAAGGGCCATAAAACATCCCAATGATATAGTGCAGATGGCCATCCTTGGTCTGAAAGGAAGAGGTCTGTAGATGTCCTAGATGTACTAGAGGATTGGATAATGATTAATGGCAAACCTGATAGGGTAATGCATGATAATGGAAAGCAGTTTACATCTAGAATATTCAAGCATTTCCTAGTACATAATCATCCTTGGTCTGAAAGGAAGAGGTCTGTAGATGTCCTAGATGTACTAGAGGATTGGATAATGATTAATGGCAAACCTGATAGGGTAATGCATGATAATGGAAAGCAGTTTACATCTAGAATATTCA
>Ga0299914_10001303_pt1 | contig 16401 bp, 12 predicted proteins | sample RVTome_10_FD_201361 | JGI IMG/M metagenome (GOLD analysis project Ga0299914, IMG submission 201361) | Soil microbial communities from uranium-contaminated site in the Upper Colorado River Basin, Wyoming, United States - RVT153D57 (version 2) ...
TTGGACCTCCGCCTCGATCGGCGACGTCAGGAACGCCTCGATCACCTCCGGCGACGTGCCCGGCCATTCCGCGTCGATGTAGAGCTGGGGCAGCTGGGTATCGGGCAGCAGCTCGATCGGGATGTTGCGCCACGCCAGCACCCCCAGTGCGGCGATGACGAGGTACGCCATCGAGACCGCGACCGGCCTGCGGATCGAGAGCCGGATCATCGGATCAGTCCCCCGCCGCGGGTTCGGGTGACGACTGCGTTTCGAACGCCGGCGGCGCGCCGGGTGCAGCCACGCGCAGCCCCGCCCGCGCCGCCAGCCAGGCGCGCAGATCCTCGACCAGCTCGTACACCACCGGAATCACGATCAACGTGAGGATCGTGGCACTGAAGAGCCCGCCGAAGATCGCGATCGCGAGAGGCGCCTGCAGCCCCGCGCCCGGCCCGATGCCGAGCATCATCGGCAGGATCGCCAGCATCGTCGTGATCGTGTTCATGACGATCGGACGGAGTCGCGCGTGGCCCGCAGCCAGAATCGCGTCGCGCACGCTCATCCCCTCCCGCCGCATCTGGTTGATGAAATCGATCTTGACGACCGCATCGTTGTCCACGATCCCCACCAGGATGACGATCCCGATCAGAGACACCGTGTTGATGCCGGCGCCGAACAGCCAGAGCGCGATGATGGCGCCGATCACGCCGAGCGGCACGCTGAGCAGGACCGTGAACGGATGGATAAGCGACTCGAACTCAGCGGCCAGGATCATGTAGACCAGCAGGATCGCGAGACCGAAGGCGAGCGCCAGGTCGCGGAAGCTGCGGCGCATCTCCTCGTTCTCGCCGCCCACCTCCGCCCGCAGACCGTCGGGCGGCGGATTCGCGACGAGCACCTCGCGGATCGAGCCGACGGCTTCGTCGATGCCACCTCCCGTCACGTCGGCGTACACGGGGACGACGCGGTTCTGGTCGAACCGCTCGATCTCGACCGGACCCGTCGATTCGCGGACCGCGACCAGCTCGCGGAGCGGCACGCCGTCCACGTTCAGCGTCCGCAACGTCTCGAGCGACCGCCGCGCGTCCTCCGGCAGCCTCACGATGACGTCGATCTTCCGGTCGAAGTCCACGAACTGCGTCGCCGTGTTGCCGCGCATGTAGTTGTTGATCACATCGGACACGCGGTTCGCCTCGAGCCCGTACGCGGCCGCGCGCTCGCGGTCCAGCTCGATCAGGTACTCCGGCTGGCCCAGCTCGGTACCGACCCTCACGTTGCTCAACCCCGCCAGTGGCTGGAGCTGCGCCTCGATCGCTTCGGCGTACGCGAGCGCACCGTCCAGGTCATCGCCCTGAACGCGCACCGCGAGGTCCGCCTCGCCGGCACCGAGCAGCTTGCCCAGCGCCGTCGCATGCCCCGTCTCGAGCGATACCGAGGCCTCGCCCAGCACGTCGAGCTTCGGACGGAGCCGGTCGATCACCGCATCAGTACCGGATCGCCCATGCAGCCGCACGTCGAGCACCGCCGTGTGCAGCCCGCTCTGGTCCTCCTCCAGCCCGCCGATCGCGACCTGTTTGCCGATCCGGCTGAACACCGCTTCCACATCCGGATCCTCGAGGAGCATCCGTTCCAGCATTGTCGCCGCATCGGCGGTCGCTTCCAGCGTCGCGCCACGCGGCAGATCGATGCGCGCCCGGAACTCGCCCTGGTCCACCTCCGGTAGCACGCTCCGTTCGAGCGAGAGCGCGAACGGGATCGTGATCGCGAACAGCAGCAGCGACGCCGCGACCACCCGGCCGCGGTGGCGCAGCGCCGCTGCCAGGCTCCGTTCGTACCGCTCCGCCACCCGTGCCCACAACCGATCGAACGCGCGGAACGGCGCGGACCGGCCGACGGCATTGAGGCCGCGATACAGAAGAGGGATTACGGACCAGCCCGTGCCGAAGAGGCCGCGAACACGCCGCTCCGGCCGGGCGGCGTCGCCATCCCAGCGCGCGGCTATCGCCGGCAGCAGCGTGACCGCCACCATCAGGCTGGCGAACAGCGAGAACGCGACGGCGAGCGACAGCGCGGCGAACAGCTCGCCGGCCACGCCCTGCACGTAGATGACGGGACCGAACACGGCGATCGTCGTGAGCGTCGATGCCGTGATCGCGCGCTGCACCTCCTCCGTCCCGACGGCCGCCGCAGCCGCGGCGCGCAACCCCTTCTCGGTGTGGCGGAACACGTTCTCGATCACCACGATCGAGTTGTCCACCAGCATGCCGATGCCCAGCGCCAGCCCGCCCAGCGACATGATGTTGAGCGATACGCCGAACGCGTGCAGCAACGCGAACGTCGAGATGACGGAGATGGGAATCGCCAGGGCGATGGCCACTGGATAGCGCGCATCGCGCAGGAACAGCATCAGCACGAAGAAGGCGAGGATCGCGCCCAGGATCATCTCCTGGATCAGGTTCGCGATCGCACCCGCCACGAACGTCGCCTGGCTCGTCGCGACATCCATCGTGACGTCCGGATACTCGAGCCGTAGCAGCTCGAGCGACTCACGCACCTGGCGATCGACCCGTACCGTATTTGCACCCGATTCCTTGAACACGAGCAGGCCGATCGCCTCCGCACCGTTGTACCGCGCGATGGTCTCGCGGTCGCGGAATCCGTCCGTTACGCGGGCGATGTCGCGGACCACCAGGCGACCATCCGGCAGGCTGTCGCCGCCCGATCCCGCCTGCACGATGACGACGCTGCGGATCTCGTCGACCGTCTGCAGCTCGCCCAACGTGCGCAGCGAGTAGCGGAAGCGCCCCCGCTGGATCGTGCCGCTGGTCGATGCGGCGTTCGCGCCGTCTAGCGCTTGCGCGACCTCCTCGATCGTGAGGCCGTAGCTCTCGAGCCTTGCCGGGTCCACGTCGACCTGGATCTCGCGCTCCAGCCCGCCCGTCACCGCGGCCTGCGCCACGCCATCGATCTGCTCGAGCCGCCGCCGGAACACCGACTCCGCGATCTCCTTGAGCGACGAGATCTCGTAGCTGCCGGCCACGCTGATCGCCATGATCGGCTCGCTGCGCGGATCCGTCCGCAGCACGATCGGGTCGTCCGACTGCTCCGGCAGCGTTCCACGCAACCCGTCGATCCGCTCGCGCACGTTCAGCGCGGCGAAATCCATGTCCGTGCCCCACGCGAAGTGCAGCGTCACGAGCGAGATGCCCTCGCGCGTCACGCTCTCGATCCGTTCCTTGCCCGGCACGCGCGCGACTGCGGACTCGATCGGCTCCGTGATGAACCGCTCGACCTCCGCCGGCCCGACCTCAGGGTAGCTCGTGTAGATCACGAGCTTCGGGTACGCGATGTCCGGAAGCAGGTCTACCGGCAGCCGGGTCATCGAGAGCGCACCAAGGAACACGACCGCGACGCTCAGCATCGCGACCGCGACCGGCCGGCTGATCGAGAGACGGGGGATCGACATGTCGGCTACGGCTGGATCGGCGCCGCGAGCTTTTCCTCCAGCGTCGCGCGAGCCCGGATGAACGTGAACTGCGCATCGACGCTCTGCCGCTGCGCGTTCAGATTGTCATCGATCAACTGCTGCATCTGGAGGAAGTCGAGCGCACCGACCCGGTATTGCTCCTCCGCCATCGACAGCCGCTGTGAGGCGAGCTCGGCGATCTGGTCGGCGAGCTGCAACGCCTCGTAGTTCGCCCGGAGGTCGGCCAGCGCAACCCGGATCTCCTGCTCCACGAGCAGCGTCGTCCTGCGCTGGTCCAGCAAGGCATCACGCTCGTTCGTCTCCGCGACCTCGATCCGGTGCGACGTCTCGAAGCCCGTGAAGAGTGGCAGGCTCAGACCTAGGCTCGCGTTCCAGCCGTGATTCAACGGATTGATCTCGCCGAATGTCCGGAAATCGCTGCTGCTCGCGCCGCGGCTGAAGCCGAATCCACCCGAGACCGATGGCCACCGCGTGCCGCGCGCGACGGAGCTGTTCGCGCGCGCCGTCGCCACCGCCGCCTCCGCCTCTCGCAAGAGCGGATGCACCTGGAGCGCGCGGTCGACCAGCGCCTGCTCCTCGAGGGCGGATGGATCGAAGACCTGGGGAACGGCCGTCTCCAGCTCGAACGTCGTTGCGGGCTCGACGCCCATTATGAACGCCAGCAGCAGCCGCTGCCGGTACGCGTCCGCCTCCTGGTTGCGGAGCGTACGCTCCGCGTCCAGCACGCTCCGTCTCGCGCCCAGCACGTCGACCTGGCTGACGGTCGCAATACCGAATTGCGCTTCCGTCTGCGCAAGACGCTCCTGTGCCGTCTCCAGGTTCTGACGCTCGACTTCCACCAGTCGCATCGACCGGACGGCCTCGTAGAACTGGTGCGTGACCGTGACGACGAGCGTCGTGAGCCGGCTCGCGCTCCGAGCGTCCGCGCTCCGCACCTCCGCCCGCGCAAGCGAAAGCTGTCGCAGGTTCTGGCCACCATCGAACAGGGTCATGTTCGCGTTGATGCCCTGGCTGCTGCCGCTGCTGCGGAAGGTGATCGGATCGTCGAGCCGTACCGGCTGACCGAAGTCGTCCTCACCGGTGACGGTCGTGTTGGAGCCGAGTCTCCAGTTCACGCTGCTGTTCACCGTCGGCAGCAGCGATCCCCACGCCCGCCGCACGCCCGACGATGCGACATCCTCGTCGTTCAGAATTTGCAGGTACTCCGGATTATTCGCGCGCGCGATCCGCAACGCGTCCTCGAGCGTGAGCGTTTCCGGAACCGTGGTCTGCGCATGTGCCGTCGCCGGCATCAGCGCAACCGCCAGACCGAGCAGTAGGGTGCGGGTCATGGGAGCTCTTCGGTGTGGAGTGAAGCAGGAATTCCGGTGCCGAATACCTCAGCGCGGCCGGCCGCCTTCACCGATGACGTCCGCCACCAGCCGGATGGGCGCCGCGTGCGTCAGTGTAGAATGACCGTCGATCAGCACGATCTCGCCCGGCTTCAACAGCCGCGTCGCCGGGTCGTCCGGATCCTCGATGATCTCGACGTACACGCCATTGTCCATTCCGATCGACACGTACTGCCACATCGCCTGGCCCGTGTCGCCCTCGCCTTCGAACAGAAAGACCAGCGTGCGACGGTCCCGCTCGACGACCGCCTCACGCGGAACCATCACACGATCCGGAAAACGACGGGCATCGAGTCTCGCGCGCGCGTACATACCGGGCAGGATCCGGCCATCCGGGTTCGGCACGATCACCGTCACCCTCGCCGTCCGCTTGTTCTCGATCATCGGATTGATCGTCTCGATACGGCCCGTGAACGTACGGTCCTGGATTGCCGCGAACGTGATCTCCGCGCTCCGGCCGATCGCGAGATTGCCGATGTCCGCCTCCAGCACGTTCAGCTCGACCTTCACCGGGTTGATGTCGACGATCGTGAACAGCTCGTCGCCCATACGCACGTACTGGCCCGGTACCACCTTCAGATTCGCGACGCGGCCCGGAAACGGTGCGGCCACCTTCGTGCGCGCCAGATCGATCTCCGCCCGCTTCACGGCGATCTCCGCTCCGTCCACATCCGCTCGCGCGCGCGCCGCTTCCTCGCGCGACCGCCGCACCGCCGGATCCTCGATCTGCCGGTCGAACAGCGTGATCTCCTGGAACTGGTTCAGCGCCGCCTTCAGCCGCGCCTGTGCCTCGGCCAGGTTCAGCTCGTAGTTCATCGAGTCGATCGTCACCAGCGCTGCGCCCGGCCCCACCACCGCGTTCTCTCTCGCGCCCACTGCCAGGATCCGGCCCTCCACCTGCGCCAGCACCTGCGACTGCCGGATCGGGACTGCCTGACCCTCGGCGTCCACCGTCATCACCATCGTGTCCATGATGACCGGTACGCCCTGGACCGCGATCGGCATGCTCGTATCGAACGTCTCTGCGGCCGATACGACCGGCGACTCGCCATCCGCCGTCGCAACCGTCGTCGCGTTCTCCGCTTCGTCTTCACCTTCCTCGCCGCTCAGCCGGAGATAGACGCCGGCCGCGAGGATGGCCAGGATCAGGATCAGTGCGCTGAAACCGTAGTACTTCCTCGGGATTCGCATTCAGGGAGATCCAGGCTCGAGGTTCGACCATCGACGAATGTCGTACACTTCGTACGACGTCTTCACCGCCTGCCTGCGGAGAAGTATCCGCGACTGCGGTGCTCGATCTTCACTGTGCGCATGCTGGTGAGCCGGCCCGGCAGGCGAGCCGGCGGCAGGTCTGAACTCATACTATAGAAATAATATCTGCGTGGAAAGGGTGCCTTGCCACGGTCCTCATATTTTCAATGGGTCCGGCCCGGCTACGTCCAATCGGCGGGCAGCTTTCGCACGACGACGCGCTCGATGTCGAGCTCGTCGCGCTCGATGAACGCCGCGAGGCCGGACGCACTGACGGCGTCGGGCAGGGCGGCGCCGCGGAGCGTGCCGATGTAGCGTCCATCGGCGTCGAGCAAGTCGATGGGGCCGGGTCCCACGGCGCGTTCGCCCGTGCGGTGGACCCAGATGCGGCCGTGCACGTCCGTCGTGAGGCCCTGCACCAGGGGCATCACATCGGCGAACTCGATGTCGCGCAGCCGCTCCTCGATCTGCTGCTCCGTCATTCCACCGCCGCCTCTGGAGAAGCCCATCCGGCCGCCCTGATTCGTCACGCGCACCGCGTTGCGAGGGTTCTGCATCTGCTCGCGCTGCCGTTCGCGGCCGGCTTCCCTGTCGCGGTGCGTGACGCGGCGGGGTTCCTCGTCGCGCCGGATGATCCGCTGGACGCTGCCGTGCGGATCGATGATCTGGATCGCGTAGCGGGCGGAGTTGTTGACGGCAATGCTACCGGTGGGCAGGACACCCCACGAGACGTTCGGCGTGAAGATCGGTGGTGCCGATAGGACCATCACGACGCGTCGGTTCTGTTGATTGCCCTGCTCGGTGACGCGTGGCGGAGGGATGTCGATCTCATAGAGCGTCGTCGGTTCGCGTTCGCCCGCGAGCGGGTGATGCATCACCGGTGACTTGCCCGATCCGGCCTGGACGCCCTGCGCCGAACGGGTGACGGTCGGCATCGACCGCGCGACGATGCCGCCGACCGGACTCGCCTGAAAGCCGGTGGCCATGAACATCCTGCCTTCGCTCGTGGCGATCACCGTTTCCTTGTAGCCGCCGTCCGCTCCGTAGATGGTGTAGCCGCCCCGGCCGGCATCGGCGACGATCACATCGCCGTTGACGCCGACCACCATGCCCAGCGGTGCCATCAGCTCACCCGGGCCCTGCCCCTGCTTTCCGATCTGCCGGAGGAAGCGGCCGGCAGGATCGAAGACGAGCACGCGATGGTTGCCCGCGTCCATCACGTAGAGGTTGTCATTCTCGTCGAAGGCGGTCGACACGACGCTGGCGAGCAGCTCCCAGCTCTCGCCTTCCTCCTTGCCGACGGAGTAGACCTGCGTCGGTTCGGAGGTGAGAATGCGCTCGCGCTCCGGAAGTACGGTGGACTGCTGTGCGGCGGCGGTTGCCGGTGTTGCCGTGAGCATCAGCAGCGGCACGATCCTCCTGCGTACGGTCGTGAGCATGGTTTCGCCGGGATGGAGGTTCGCACGAGGTCGGGCTTTCGCCTGCGACCGCGACGTCTCTTCGATCCCGGTTGTCGTCCATGGGTTGCCTGTCCGGACCGGTGGCGAAGCGGACGGTTGCGATGGTCGTGCACGTTGCGAGACGCGAGCGTCGGCAGCACGTCGTGATGTCCGTTGACGCCGGAGTGTCCGATTCGATGTCGCGCTGCACTGTACATCGCAGTGACGACAATCTTGTTTTTTCGCACGCGCGTGTTTACGCTATCGTCACGCATCTCGCAAGAGCATTGTCGCGCATCGTCGTCGCGACACACGCAGCAACGCTCTTCGAGTTGGTCGGACGCTCCGCTCGTGACCCGTGCCGCGTGACCGCCGAGGGTCGCGTCCGGCGACAGGGAAGGGGCGTCGACTCCGATACCGCGCACGAAAAGGAGCGCACATGGCCACAACACGTCGGAAGACCGCGAAGAAGGGGACCTCGAGCCGCAAGCGCGCAAGCGCGAAGAAGAGCCCGGCAAGGAAGTCCTCGCGGAAGTCGACTGCGAAGAAGGGCGCGCGCAAGACGGCGGCTCGTCGGAGCACGACGCGCAAGAGCACTGCGAGGAAGACCACGAAACGGGCCGCCCGCAAGGGTACGGCGAAGAAGTCCACTCGTCGGTCGGCCGCGAAGAAGGGCGCACGGAAGTCGACCGCCAAGCGGAGCACGGCCCGGAAGAAGACGGCCGCGAAAAAGACGGGTCGCAAGACGGCCGCGAAGAAGGGCGCGCGCAAGACGGTGCGCAAGGGTACGGCCAGGAAGGCGGGCGCACGCAAGAAGACGGCGCGCAAGACTGCAGCCAGGAAGACGGGTGCACGCAAGACGGCGCGCAAGGGTACGGCCAGGAAAGCGGGCGCACGAAAGAAGACCGCGCGCAAGGGTGTGGCCAAGAAGGCGGGCGCCCGCAAGAAGACGGCGCGAAAGAGCACAGCCAGGAAGACGGGTGCGCGGAAGGGCGCGGCCAAGAAGGCCGGTGCTCGCAAGACCGCCGCCAGGAAGGCACCGCGCAAGTCGGCCAGCCGATCCACGACGACGACCTCGTCGGCACCTCCCGCAGCGCAGAGCGCAGCGGGCTCGGAGGGTTCGTCCGACGGCAGTGGCCTAATGCACGCGGCGTCGGCAGCGGCGGAGCGCGGCCAGGAGGCAGTGAAGACGGGAGCGGACCTCGTGAAGGGTGGATTCGAGGCCATCCGCGACCGCCTGCCCGGCAGGCCGTAATCCGATCAGGCGTCGCGAAGTACGGAGCGCCGCGGGGTAAGTCCCCGCGGCGCTCTTTCATTTCTGCTATGCTCTTCGCACGCCCGTCACGGGGCGCCTAGATTGTGGACCGGTCCACCCGCGCCACGGAGTGAGATGACGGACGACGTGCAGGACGAGGCCGGACCGGCATTCGGCCGGAGCATTGCCGAGCGGTTCGAGCGCCGGGTCGAGATCAACGTGCCCGACCGCTACAACAAGAAGCTGCGGTCGCTCATCGAGCGCGTGAACCGCGACGACGACCTGTACGCCCTCTGGCTCGCCGCCAACGTGAACGCGATCGAACGGCTCGGCATGACCGACCATGGGCCGGTGCACGTGAAGATCGTGATGAACATCGCGACAAAGCTGTTTCGACTCCTCGTCGAGGGCGGCGTCGAGCCGGCGCTCGTCACGAACTACGGACTCGAGGTGCACGACGCCGAGCTGACCGTGGCCGCGGCTTCACTGCTGCACGACCTCGGGATGGCGATCCACCGCTCCGACCACGAGTCGTACTCCCTGTTCCTCGCCGACTCCAAGCTCCACGAGCTGTTGCCCGGCATCTACGATGTACCGACGGCGGCGATCGTACGCAGCGAGATCCTGCACGCCATCATCGCGCACCGGGCCGGTGGCCGGCCGTTGACGCCGGAAGCCGGCATAGTCCGCATCGCGGATGCGCTCGACATGGCGAAAGGCCGTTCACGGATCCCGTTCTCGATCGGATCGCCGAGTATCCATTCGCTGTCCGCCGCGGCCGTCGAAGCCGTGCATATCGAGCGCGGCGACCGGAAGCCCGTGCGACTGCGCATCGAGATGTCGAACTCGGCCGGCGTGTTCCAGCTCGATCAGCTCTTCCGCGAGAAGCTCGCCGGCAGCGGACTCGAGCCGTACGTCGAGCTCGAGGCTCACATCGAGGGCGAAGCCGAAAAGCGGCTGTTCCAGGAATTCCGGCTGTGATGCGATGACGGAGACGATCCGGGAACCGGGATTCCTGCCGTACATCGGCTACCGTCGCTATCCGCCCGACGAGATGCTGCGCCGCGCGCAGTGGATCTACACGGAGCTGAGCCGGCGCCGTACCTGCCGCGAGTTCGCGCCCGCGTCCGTCCCGCGCGCGGTCATCGAGCAGTGTCTGCTCAGTGCGGGCACCGCACCCAACGGCGCGAACCGACAGCCCTGGCATTTCGTGGTGGTCTCGGACGCCGACCACAAGCGGCGTATCCGCGAACTGGCGGAGCGCGAGGAGCGCGCGTTCTACGAGCACCGGGCCACCCGCGAGTGGCTGGATGCGCTCGCACCCTTGGGGACGGGGCCCGACAAGCCGTTCCTGGAGACCGCACCCTGCCTCATCGCGATCTTCGCTCAACGCTACGAGCTCCGGCCGGATGGCACCAAGGCGAGGAACTACTACGTCACCGAATCCGTCGGTATCGCGACCGGCATGCTCATCGCGGCGCTGCATCACGCCGGCCTCGCCACGCTCACGCACACGCCGAGCCCCATGGATTTCCTGAACGAGATCCTGGACCGGCCCACGAACGAGCGACCCTTTCTCCTGCTCGTCACAGGCTATCCGGTCGATGACGTGACCGTACCGGACATCCGGAAGAAGACGCTACACGAGATCGCGACCTTCATCGAGTAACGTTTCGTTGCCGGTCGCGCTGCGCCGGTCTATCTTGGCAGGAACACCACGCCAACCGCGAAGAGGTAATGCGGACCCCGGCCGACCACTCCGACGACCCGCCCGATGCAGGGGATCCCGTGAACGAGCCTGCGCCATCCACGCACCGTACGGAGCTGCACCCGGAGGTGTTCGTGGCGAGGCGTCGCGCGCGGCTGGAGCGTTTGCTGCAGCAGCCGCTCGTCCCGCCGCGATCGTCGGGTGCGCCGCCCGAGCGGCGCGAGTACCTGCTCGAGGAAGCGCACGACCTGTACTGGAACGAGCTCGAGTGGGAGAAGCTGACCGCCGAGGAGATGTCCGAGGGCGGGAGCGAGCTCGTCGAGCTGGCGTTCCCCGGGTTCCTCGCGTTCGTCGATGGGTTGCTGTTGAAGGAGGCGAGTCCCGACTCACCCGTCCCTGCAACGCCCCGACCCGAGGTCGTGGAGGACATCCTGCTCTTCCTCGCCACGCGTTACCTCGAGTTGCTGTCGGAAACCGATCCGCAGCTGCGCCTCGAGCGCGAGATGACGCATCGCCTCGTCGACCTCGTGCTCTACCGGTTGCACGGGATCTCCGTCGATGGCGTCGGCTTCGATCCGGCCCGACACGCGGACGACGACTGAGTTGCCGAAGGCGCGCGCGCTGAAGACGGCGGGCGTCCTCGCCGGCGCAGCAGGAGTGGTTTACCTGCGAACGCGCGCACACCGGCCCCGCCTCGTGCATCCCGTATTCGAGGGCGGGCCGCTCCTCATCGCGCATCGCGGCGGCGCGGCGCTCGCGCCGGAGAATACACTGCCCGCGTTCATGCTGGCAGCGGAGGCGTGGGCCGCCGACATGATCGAGCTGGATGTGCGCGCGACGCGTGATGGCGTCTGCGTCGTGATCCACGATCCGACCGTGAACCGCACAACGGACGGCGATGGCGCCGTCGCGGACCTCACGCTCGAGGAGCTGCGTCGTTTCGATGCCGGCTACCGGTACACGCCCGATGGCGGTACAACCTTCCCGTTCCGCGGACGCGGCATCACCATCCCGACATTCGACGAGGTGCTCGAAGCACTGCCGCACATGAGGCTCACCGTCGAGGTCAAGACGGCGGCGGCCCAGGAGGCCCTGTTCGATGCCATCGAACGGCACGTGGCCGGCGATCGCATCGTCGCTGCGGGCATGGACGAGGCCGACCGCAACCTCTTTGGCAGACACACGGGCGCGGTGAGCGCTTCGGCCCAGCAGGTACGCTCGTTCTACATCCTCCACCGCCTGCGGCTCGACGGCTTCGTTCGCTTTCCGGCCGACGCCGTCCAGGTGCCGGAGCACCATCATGGGCGTCGCGTCGTGTCACCGGCGTTCGTCCGGTCGCTCCACCGCCAGGGCGTCCAGGTCCACGTCTGGACCGTGAACGACGATGCGGACATGCGGCGGCTGCTGGCATGGGGCGTGGACGGCCTCGTCACCGACCGGCCGGACCTGCTCGGCAGTGTGCTCGGCGAATTCTTCGGCCGCGACCCCGCGCCCGGGCTCCGGGACGCCCACGCCATGCCGTGACACGCAGAACCGGTGCTGCCATCGCAGCCAGCGTGTTCGTTCGCCGTTTCCGCGCACACCTCCGTCGCACTGCGCTGCTGCCGCCCGACTCGACCGTGCTGGTGGCCGTCTCCGGTGGCATCGACTCCGTGGTCCTGCTACATCTGCTTCGTTTTGCGCCTCGTTTGCCGTCGCTCCGGCTGAATGCCGCTCACTTCGACCATCGCATGCGCTTCGGAAGCGAGGGCGATGCGGCATGGGTGCGTGGCCTCTGCACCGCGTGGCAGGTACCGGTCGTGCTGGGCGTGGCGGATCCGCCGCCGCGATCCGAGACGGAGGCGCGCGAGGCGCGGTATGCGTTTCTCGAGAGCGTCGCCTCGAGGTTGCGTGCGAACCGGGTGGCCATGGCGCACCACGCGGACGACCAGGCGGAAACCGTGATCTTCCGACTCATTCGCGGCACCGGGCCCGGAGGACTCGCAGGGATCCCGCACCGTCGCGGTCCGTTCGTTCGCCCACTGCTGCCGTTCCCGCGCGCCGATATCGTCGCGTACGCCGCGGTCGCCGGCATTGCACACCGCGAGGATCCCACGAACCTGCTCACCACGACGCCGCGCAACCGGATCCGGCATGCCGTGCTGCCCGCTCTCGAGTCCGCGCGGCCCGGTGCCGCTGCAGCCATCGCACGGCTCGCCGATGAGGCGCGCGCTGCCGAGATGGCGTGGCGTGCGTCCATTGACCGCCTCTGGAACCAGGTCGTGACGGTACGCGATGACGGCTCCCTCGAACTTGCCAGAGAGCAGCTTCTCGCCTATCATCCTCACGTCCGCGCGCGCGTGTTACGACGCGCGTTCCACCGGTTCGGGAGTACGCCCGGCCGGTCAGGAACGCATGCAGCGCTGGAGTTTATTACGTCTGGCGCAAGTGGCGGAGTGATCGAGCCGACAGGTGGCGTCCAACTGCAACGCGACTTCGACCGGCTCGTCATCCGGCCGGTCTGGCCTGCACAGCAGCCCGATCGAGTCGTCCGCATCAGGGAGCCCGAGACTGGCCAGGCACTGGCCGTGATCGGCGGCCGGTCCGTCGACGTCAGCTGGTCGCGCACGGCGCGGGACATGGCGGCCGATACCGCATCGTTCGATCCCACCGCTCTGCGTTTTCCCCTCGAGCTCCGTGCGTGGATGCCCGGCGACCGCATCCGATTCGCGTACGGTAGCAAGAAGCTGAAGAAGCTGTTCGCCGAGCGCCGGCTGCCCAGGGCGCAGCGGGCACGCGTCCCGGTGCTGGCCGAGTCCCGCGGACGTGTCCTCTGGATCGTCGGTATGACGCGTGCAGTCGTGGCCATACCGGACGCGGACGGACCCGCGTTCCACGTCAGAGTCGCGGATGCCGAGCGCAGCTGAAGTCCGCGCACGCACCGGCGGTCACGAGGTGCGGCGCATCGTCTATCCGGAGGCGGAGATCGCCGGCCGCGTCGCCGACATGGGGCGTGAGATCGCCGCGGCATACCCGGCCAACGAGGACCTGTTGATTCTCGGTACATTGAAGGGCTCGTTCATCTTCGTGGCCGACCTGGTGCGTCACATCGCACGACCACTGCACGTCGACTTCATTGTCGCCGCGAGCTACGGTACGGGCACCGTGAGCAGCGGAAACGTGCGTCTGGTGTATGACCCCGAGGCGGCCATCGCAGGCCGCCACGTGTTGCTCGTCGAGGATATCATCGACAGCGGCAAGACGATCGATCGGCTGGTCCCGCTGCTCAGGGAGCGCGGGCCGCGGAGCCTCGAGCTGTGCGCTCTGCTGCACAAGCACGTCGCGCCGCGCCTCGCACTGGAGCCGCGCTGGGTCGGGTTCGATGCGCCGGAGGAGTTCCTCGTCGGCTACGGCCTCGATCACAGCGAGAACTTCCGGAACCTGCCGTTCATCGCGAGCCTCTGAGCGGGCTCGCCGGAAGGACGAAGGAAAACGACTGATGCCGGATCGCGATCAGGAGCGGGGGAAGGGGCCGGGGCGCTTTTCGCGGTTTTCGAAAACCGCGTCGTTCTGGATTCTCATCATCCTGATTCCCCTGCTGATCATCAATGTGTTCAGCCCTCGCCGCCAGGACGCGGCGGAGCTGCCCTACACCCCTGATTTCCGCCACCAGCTCGAAGCCGGCAACATCCGGCAGGCGAAGATCATCGAGGGCAAGCGAATCGAGGGTACGCTCGCAACACCCATCCAGCGGGAAGACAACACCGTCCGCGAGTTCTGGACGATCCTGCCGATCCAGGACAGCGAACGGATTCTCGCCGAGATCGAGGCACGCGTCCCGGAGATCCAGGGCGCAGAACCCCGCCAGAACTGGTGGACCCTCGTCATCAGCATCCTGCCGTGGCTGCTCATCTTCGGTTTCTGGATCTTCATGCTGCGCCAGATGCAGGTGGGCGGTTCGAAAGCGTTCCAGTTCGGCAAGTCGAAGGCGAGGCTGCTGACGGGGGACACGCCGAAGGTGACGTTTGCCGATGTTGCGGGTGCGGATGAGGCGAAGGACGAGCTGCAGGAGATCATCGAGTTCCTGAAGGACCCGCAGCGGTTCAGCCGGCTGGGCGGTCGGCTGCCGAAGGGTGTGCTGCTGGTGGGTCCGCCGGGGACGGGCAAGACACTGCTCGGCAAGGCGGTCGCCGGCGAGGCGGGTCGGCCGTTCTTCTCGATGTCGGGTTCGGACTTCGTCGAGATGTTCGTGGGCGTGGGTGCATCACGCGTGCGCGACCTGTTCGAGCAGGGCAAGGCGCACGCGCCGTGCATCATCTTCATCGACGAGATCGATGCCGTGGGCCGCCACCGCGGTGCCGGGTTGGGCGGCGGCCACGATGAGCGCGAGCAGACACTGAACCAGCTGCTCGTCGAGATGGACGGATTCGAGTCGAACGACGGCGTGATCCTGCTCGCCGCGACGAACCGACCGGACGTGTTGGATCCCGCGCTGCTGCGGCCCGGGCGGTTCGATCGCCAAGTCGTCGTCGATGCGCCGGATGTGAAGGGCCGCGAGGGAATCCTGCGCGTGCATCTGCGCAAGGTGCCGATCGCCGACGACGTCGAGGTCAAGACGCTGGCCAAGGCGACGCCCGGCATGAGCGGCGCCGACCTCGCCAACCTCGTGAACGAGGGCGCGCTGCTGGCCGCTCGGCGAGGTCGTGACAAGGTGATGATGACCGATCTCGAGGAGGCGAAGGACAAGGTCATGCTCGGAGCCGAACGACGCAGCATGGTGCTGTCGGAGGCGGAGCGGAAGCTGACGGCGTACCACGAGGCGGGCCACGCCGTCGTCGCGCTGCGGATGCCGGGGCTGGACCCCATCCACAAGATCACGATCGTGCCACGCGGCCGGGCGCTCGGTGTGACGGCATCGCTTCCGGAAGAGGACCGCCACTCGTACTCGCGGGACTACCTCATTGCCAGTCTCGCGATGCTGTACGGCGGCCGCGCGGCGGAGGAGATGGTGTTCGGCAAGGAGAAGATCACCACGGGCGCCGGCAACGACATCGATCGGGCGACGCACATGGCGCGTCGGATGGTGACCCAGTTCGGGATGAGCGAGGCGATCGGGCCGATGGCGATCGGCGATGCCGAACAGGAGGTGTTCCTGGGCCGCGAGATCGTCCAGCGGCGTGCCATCTCCGAGAGCGTCGCGGAGCGGGTCGATACCGAGGTGAAGCGGTTGCTCGATGAAGCGTACACACAGGCGATGGGCAAGCTCGAGGAGAACCGCGAGCTGCTCGAGAAGATTGCCGAGGCACTGCTCGAGCGGGAAACGCTCGACCGCGAGGAAGTCGATCTGCTCGCGAGCGGCCAGCCCCTGCCGGAAGCCAAGGTCGTGCGCGAGGCCAGGCAGTTCGCCGAGGCGCTCCGCCGTGATGCGACGATCGGCCCGGCACCCGCGGATGAGACGGGTGAGGAGGTCGCCGTCAGCGCCGAGCCGGAGCCGGACGCATCCCGCTGATGCCGACCACCCCCGTCGAGCGGACCGGCTGGCCGACCGCGCGGGGGATCATCGGCCTCGACCGGCCGAATCTCGTCGGGATCCTGAACATCACGCCCGATTCGTTCTACGATGGCGGCCGGCTCGAGCGGCCGGCCGCTGCCGTCGCGCACGCGGACCGGCTCCTCGAGGAAGGCGCCGACATCCTCGATATCGGTGGTGAGTCGACCCGCCCCGGCGCCAGCCGAGTCACGGCCGATGAGGAGCGCCGCCGCGTCATCCCGATCATCGAGGCGATCGTACGGCGCTGGCCCGATGTCCCCCTCTCCGTCGACACCGTGAAGTCCGAGGTCGCGCAGACAGCGCTCGACGCGGGTGCGGCCATCATCAACGATGTCTCGGGTCTCCGCCTCGATCCGCGACT
>Ga0299914_10001304_pt1 | contig 16398 bp, 13 predicted proteins | sample RVTome_10_FD_201361 | JGI IMG/M metagenome (GOLD analysis project Ga0299914, IMG submission 201361) | Soil microbial communities from uranium-contaminated site in the Upper Colorado River Basin, Wyoming, United States - RVT153D57 (version 2) ...
AAGCACTGATCCATCGGCCCTGAGGATTTTCTGTCACACCCGGTTCGTATTGTGGATAGAAGCGGGGTTGACAGATAGAGGTTTCTGTCGGCGGCGAGTTGTACGTTGGCGGGATGGGGGCACAGAGATGAGCCAACTGCGATCGGTGATCACCGAGGCAACGGGCTTCGACTCGAGGGGCATGCGGGCGTCGACCCTGCCACACCGTCGAACACCTCAAAGACGCCCACCAACGACGACGGAAACGAACATAGGGGTGGTCCCGCCACCCCGGACCTCCCGTAAACCGACTCAGTCCTCCAGGACTGAGAGCCCCTTCTCGAGCATCGTCTTGAAGGTCTCTCCGTCGATGATTGGGACCCCCAGTTCCTCGGCCTTCGCGGTCTTCGACGCACCTGGTGACTCGCCGACTATCAATGCCGTCGTCTTGCCGGACACGGACCCTGTGGCCTTGCCACCACGCTGCTCGATGGCGGCTTGAGCCTCCTCACGGGTGAAGCCCTCGACGGTCCCGGAAACGACGAAGGTGGAGCCTGCCAGCAGGTCGAGGGAGACTCCCTCGGGAGTGTCCTCGGTGAGACGCACCCCCGCCGCCCCCAACTTCTCCACCAACCCTCGGTTCACCGGATCGGCGGCCCACTCGGCCACGCCGGCAGCGATCTTCGGGCCGATCCCCTCTATGGCGGAGATCTCCTCCTCGGTGGCGGCCATCAGGTTCGGCAAACCCCCAAAGTGACGGGCCAGCATCCGTGCGACCGTGCCGCCGACGTGTCGGATGCCCAAAGCGGTGAGGAGTCGGGCAATGGGGCGATCCTTGGCGGCCTCGATCGCCTTCGCCAGATTGGTGACAGAGATCTCCCCCCAGCCCTCGACCTCGAGAAGCAGGCGCGGGTCGAAGGTGAATATGTCTGCGGGGTCGGTGATCCAACCGTTCGCCAACAGGAGGTCGATGGTCTTGTAGCCCATGTGCTCGATGTCCATGCCACCCCGGCCGGAGAAATGGAACAGCCACTCCCGCACACGGGAAGGGCACTCGAAGCCACCCGTGCATCTGGCAACCGCCTCGCCCTCGGGGCGAACGATGGGATTGCCGCAGAACGGGCAATTCGCCGGCATCGACCACTTCTTCTCGTCACCCTTGCGGGCGGCCACGACCGGGCCCACGACCTCCGGGATGACGTCACCTGCCCTCCTCACCACCACCTGGTCGCCGATCCGCACGTCTTTGGCCAGCACTTGTTCCTCGTTGTGGAGCGTGGCCATGCCAACGGTCGCGCCGCCCACGAAGACAGGTTCGAGGACTGCGAATGGAGTAGCGGCCCCGGTGCGGCCGATGTTTATCTGGATGTCCCTCAGCGTGGTGACCTGCTCCTCGGGTGGGAACTTGTAGGCGATGGCCCAACGGGGAGCCTTGGCCGTGTAGCCCAGGGCCACCTGGTCGGCGAGTGAGTCGGCCTTTATGACCACACCATCTGTCTGGTAGGGCATGTCGTGACGCTCGGCCTCGGCCTTGGAGACGTACTCGAAGACGTCGTCGATGGTCGCCACGACCTCGGTCGTCGGGTTGGTCCGTAGACCGACGCTGCGCATGTAGGCAAGGGTCTCCGAATGGGCCGCGAAGTCCGGCCCACCTTCGATGAGCCCGAGCTGGTAAACCCAGATCCCGAGGCGGCGGCTCGCCGTGATCGAGGGGTCCTTCATCCGCACACTGCCCGCGGCAGCATTGCGCGGGTTGGCAAAGACGGGTTTTCCCTCCTCGACCTGACGTTCGTTCAGGGCATCGAAGGCGGCGTACGGCATGTATACCTCACCGCGAGCTTCGAGGACTGAGGGCACGTCGGCGCCGAGCAACCGAAGAGGGATGGATTCGAGAGTCCGCAGATTGGCGGTGATGTCCTCTCCCGTGACCCCGTCGCCCCTGGTGGCACCGGTCACGAGCAGCCCTTCCCGGTAGGTGAGGACCACGGCCAGACCGTCGATCTTCAACTCACAGACGTAGCCGCTCGGCGGTCGCCCGAGCTGGCGCTCCATCCGGGCCTCCCAGGATGCCACCTGCTGCTGGGTCTCTGCATTGTCCAGCGAGAACATCGGGCGAAGATGGGTCACCGGGCGAAAGAGATCTCCTACTGGGGTGCCTACCCGCTGCGTAGGGCTGTCGGGGGTGATCAGCTCGGGATGGTCTCCCTCGAGAGCGATCAGCTCGCGAAGGAGAGCGTCGAACTGAGCGTCCGAGATGACGGTCTCGTTGAGCACGTAATAGCGGTGGTTGTGCTCTCGGATCTGGGCGCGAAGCTCCTCGATCCGGTTGGCGGCGTCAGACATGGAAGCGACGTTACCGGCGCTCGGTGCCAGGTTTCAGGCCGGTGAAGACCTCGGTCCGGTATTCGACTTCGATCGCCCCACCACGCCGTTCGACCGCGTCGAACAACTCGTCGAGCAGACGCGACCTGGTCGGCTCCTCCAACATCATGTGATCGCTGTACGTCGAGTACAAGGTTCGGATGGCGCCACTCGAAAGCATCTCGGACCAGCGGTGGGTGAAGCGAGCCGTGTCGACGAACCCGGCTTCATCCATGTCGGCCGACCAGTCGTGATCGTCGCGCCGCTTGATCCGCTCGTCTCGCTCCTCGAGCAGATGGGGCGCCAGGCGGGAGTAGATCTCCTCGTGGCCCGCATACCTGTCGAGAGGGATGTTCCACATCAGGGCGAGACCACCACCTGGGCGCAGGACCGAAAGTGCCTTGCCGGGCCCGACCACCTTGTCCACCCAGTGCCAGGCCTGCGCGGCATACACCAGATCGACCACGCTCTGCGGCCCACCCCAGTCCTCGAATCTGGTGACGACCACCTCGACACCTGGAAGGGACTTGGAACGAAGCAGCTCTGCCATTTGTGGCGAGGGCTCGAGACACGTCAGACCCAAGCCGGCGCGGGCCACCAGCTCGGTGGCCTTGCCCGTCCCGGCACCAACCTCGACCGCTTCGGTGGTTTCGACGAGCCCGAGGACGTGGTCTATGGCCGCCACCGGATATGAGGGGCGAGCGTTCTCGTAGGCGTCGGCGTCCCTCCCGAAGATGACGGCTCGTGCCTCGTCGCCCATCGTCACTGTGTCGCGCCGATCAAGGCACCCCCGAGCACCAGATCGTCGTCGTAGAAAGCAACGGTTTGACCGGGTGACACCGCCTCCTGGGGCTCGTCGAAGATCAGAGTCGAGTCCGTCAGCCATCCTGGCACCGGGTCGCCGTGTGCCCGGTACTGGGCCATCACCGGGCCATCAGCACCCGACCCACTGGTCCAGGTGACCTGGTCGAGACCAACCCGCTCGACCGATAGCTCATCACGTCGCCCCACGACGACTGTCGATGTCCCGGCGTCGATCCGTATGACGAAGCGGGGTTCACCCAGAGCAACTCCCAGTCCGCGGCGCTGCCCGACGGTGAACCCGGCTACTCCCTCGTGACTGCCGACCTCATGGCCCTCGCTGTCCACGAGGGGGCCGGACTCGAACACTTCGGGAGCGATGTCACGGAGGAAACCCCGGTAGTCGCGTTGGCCCACGAAACAGATGTCCATCGACTCCGGCTTGTGCGCCGTTCTCATCCCCATCCCTGCGGCCATCTGGCGAACTTCCCCCTTGGTCAACTCGCCTACGGGAAAACGGGTGCGGGCCAGCTCGCGCTGGGTCAGCATCGAGAGGACGTACGACTGGTCTTTGGCGGCGTCGGAGCCGCGGAGCAACTGCCAAGTCCCGTCGGATACGCGGCTACGGGCATGATGGCCGGTCACGAGGACATCGCACTCGAAATCGTCGAGACGGGAGAGGAGACGATCGAACTTGACCGTTCGGTTGCACTCGATGCAGGGGTTGGGTGTCCGGCCGGCGGCATAGTCGTGGACGAAGCGGTCGACGACGCCGTCCCTGAAGTCGTCGGTGTGGTCGAGCACGTAGTAGGGGATGTCGAGTTGCGCGGCGACTCTGCGGGCGTCTTCGGCGTCGGAGACGGTGCAGCACCCCGCCGTTGGAGCCTCACCACCGGGTCCCGACCAGAGCTTGAGGGTGACGCCCATGACATCATGACCGGCGTCTTTCATGAGGGCGGCGGCGACCGAGGAGTCGACTCCCCCGGACATGGCGACAAGGACCTTCAAACGAGACTCCGTCACCGGAGCCGTGAGACGATGCCGGCCACTATGGACGCGGCTTCCACGGCCTCGGCCGGCGTCGACGTCCAGCCGAACGTGAACCTGACGCTCTCCCGCGCCTGATCGGGAGTCAGGCCCATCGCCTCCAGCACGTGGGAGACCGTGGCTGCGCCCGACTGGCAGGCCGACCCTGCCGAGGCGGCAACACCGTGTTGATCGAGAAGCATGAGGAGAGTCTCGTTGCGGATTCCCGGAAAGCGGACATTGAGATGGTGGCTCGAACGACCCGTCATCGGGGTATTCACCATCACCTCCCCCAGATCGTCGACGAGTCGGCGCTCCATGTCGTCGCGTATGGCTCTGGTCTCGGTCTCGAACCGCTCCCGATCGGCCTGTGCAGCCTCGACTGCAGTGGCAATGCCCACGGCCGAGGCGACGTCGTGGGTGCCTGACCGTCTCCCCAACTCCTGACCGCCGCCATGGATGACCGGCTCGAGGGCGATCCCATCCCTCACATAGAGGATGCCGGAACCCTTCGGGCCCCCGAACTTGTGGGCGGAGATGGTGAGGAGGTCGATCCCGAGCGAGACGACGTCGACCGCCTCACCTCCGAAGGCTTGGACGGCGTCGGTGTGGAAGAGAGTCTCGGGATTGGCCCGCTTCACGGCGTCGGAAATCGCCCGCACGTCCTGCACCGTCCCGGTCTCGTTGTTGACCATCATCACGGACACGACGGCCGTGTCCTCGGTGACGGCGTCGGCGACTTCAGCCGGGTCGACGCGGGCCTCGGAGTCAACGCCGACGATGCTCACTGGCATGCCGAGACGCTTGAGGAAGTCGGCAGTCTCGAGGACTGCCTCGTGCTCGATCGCCGAAGTGACCAGACCCTGGCGTGGGGACGCATTGAGCACGGCTCCCTTGATGGCGAGGTTGTCGCTCTCTGTCCCACCGGAGGTGAACACGATCTCGAGCGGTTGCGCTCCGATAATCGCGGCGATCTTCTCACGCGATTCCTCCAAGGCGTTCTTGGCGGACCGGGAGACGCCATGGACACCTGAAGGGTTGCCGAAAGTCTCGCTCCCGAAGGGGGCCATTGCCTTCCATACCTCGGGGCGCATCGGTGTCGTCGCGGCATGATCGAGATAGATCATCGCTCGATATTGTCGCACGGAGCAGAGTGACACGCATAGCCGTATCGAGGACGATGGAGGCTCCCCATGCCCTGGTGTGGGCCGCTGTCGCCGATCTCGCGTCCCACGCCGAGTGGATGAGGGATGCCGAGTCGATCGTCTTCCTCGGCGATCAGAGACGTGGCAAGGGGACGATGATGCGGGTCGAGACGGTGGTCGGCCCATTCCGGACCATCGATGTGATGGAGGTGGTGGGCTGGGACGAGGGTTCATCCATCGAGGTCGCTCATCGGGGGCTCGTCAAGGGACGAGGAACACTTGCAGCCACACAGACCGGAAAGGACACACTGGTGACCTGGGAGGAGACCCTGACCTTTCCCTGGTGGCTCGGCGGCGGCGTCACCGCCTGGCTGGCACGCCCGTTACTCGGCGCCATCTGGAGGGGCAACCTGAGGAGGTTGGAACAGTCGATCGAGGCCTGATCAGGATCCTTTGAACTCGGCTTCCCGCTTCTCGATGAAGGCACCGACGCCCTCTACGGCGTCGTCGGTGGCGAACGTGGCCTGAAAGCCAACCTGTTCGAGATCGAGAGCCTCGTCGAGTGGGATGCCGCGTCCGGCGGCGAGGGCTTTCTTGGCCTCAGCGATTGCCCGTGTGGCCTTGGTCGCCCATTCGGCGGCGTCCTCCACGGCCAGGTCGAGGATCTGGTCGGCGGGCGCCACCTTGTCGGCGTACCCGATCGCCCGGGCCTCGTCCGCACCCACCTGACGACCCGTGTACACGATGTCCTTGGCCTTCTGGAATCCGACTATCCGCTGCAGCCGCTGGGTGCCGCCAGCACCCGGGATCAGCCCCAGGAGCACCTCGGGCTGGCCGATCAGTGCGTCTTCGGCCATGTAGCGGAAGTCGCAGCCCAAGGTGAGCTCACATCCGCCACCGAGGGCATAGCCGTGGATGGCGGCGATAGTGGGCTTGGGTAGTGCGTCGAGCCTGGCGATGGCTCCCTGCAACGTCGACGCCGTGGTCTCTCGCCCCCCCGAGTCGAAGGTCTCCTTGAAGCCTTTGATGTCGGCGCCCGCGGCGAAGTGTGGCTGCCCGGTGATCACCACCGCTCTTATCGCCGGGTCCTCACAAGTCGTAAACGCCTCGTCGAGATCCATGGCGACCTGCTCGGAGAGGGCATTGACGGGAGGGCGGTTCAGCCTGACCAGGGCCACGGCGCCGTCAGTGGTCACTTCGACGAATTCCATGGCGAGACCTTATACCGCAGGGTTGGATGTGACCCCGGGCAGGTCACGCATCGAGGGTCGCAGCGACGGCGCCAGGGGCTCGATCCGCATCCGGGCATCCACCACGACCACGCCGTCTCCCGGGGCCAGCACCTTGACCGGGTTGAGGTCCATCTCCATCAACTCCGGGATGGCCCAGATCAGGGCGGATACCTTCTGTAGCGCTTCCTCGAGGGCGCCGACATCGCCCTCGGGATTGTTGCGGTATCCCTCGAGGAGCCGGAAGCTCTGGGTCTCCCTGACCATCTCGTGGGCGTCGACATCGGTGATCGGCTGGAGCCGAAAGGCGACGTCTTTCAGCAGCTCGACGTACACCCCGCCCAGCCCGAACACGACCATCGGCCCGAAGTTCGGATCCTGGGCCATGCCGATGAGGACCTCGTGGCCTCCGGGCACGTACTCCTGTACCAGCACCCCCTCGTGGGTGGCAACCACCGACGTAACCTGCTCATAGGCGTCGGTCACCCGGTCGTCGCCCTCCACTCCGAGGACCACGCCACCGACGTCTGACTTGTGGAGAGCGTCCTCACTCACGACCTTGATCGCCACCTGGCCCCCTATCTCGGCGGCGACCGTCTTGGCCTCCTCGATCGAAGTGGTCACCCGGGTGACAGGGGTCCGCAGCCCAGCCGCACGGAGACAACGGTCGATCTCCTCCGGGTCGAGCCAGCCACCTTCCTCGCCCAGACGCGCCAGTGCCGGTTCCACGACATCGCGAATCCGGATGAACGCATCGTCCGTGAGCTCGATCGTCTCACCGGGCTCGCGCTGTCTCCACTCCCCATGGCTCGCCGCACGCGCCAGGGCGTGAGCGGCCGCCTCTGGAAACGTGTACGTGGGGATGGAGCGATGATCGGTCCCACCAGCGAGGAGATCGCCTGCACCGTCGGCCTGCATGAAGACCGAGAGCAGTGTGACAATTCCCTCGTGGCTCTCCTGACAGTGGCGAAGGGCACGCGCCACGCCACCCGCCCCCTCCGCGGTGGTAGGGATGTAGATGACCATCACCGAGTCGACCTCGCCGGAGTCGAGGAGGAGCGAGGTGGCGTGCTCGAACTCCGCCGGGCCGCCTGAGGCGATCAGATCGACGGGGTTGCGCGTCGCGGCCTCGGCGGGAAGACGGGCCGCGATCTGGCTCCTCAGCTCCGGAGACAGCTCGGGGAGCTGCAGACCGGTGGCCTCGAGGGCGTCGGCAGCCAGGATCCCCGGGCCACCGGCGTTGGTCACGATGCCCACCCGTCGCCCCTCAGGCACCGGCTGGTTGGCGAGGAGACTCGCCGTGTCGAAAAGCTCCTCGAGGGTGTCGACCCTGATCACCCCCGCCTGGCGGAAGAGGGCGTTCACTGCTTCGTCCGACGAGGCCAGGGCACCGGTGTGCGAGGAGGCGGCCCTGCTTCCCGCAGTGGTGCGACCGGACTTCACGGCGATGATCGGCTTCCTCCTCCCGATGCGCCGGGCGATGCGGGAGAACTTCACGGGGTTACCGAAAGACTCCAGGTAGAGGGTGATGACGTCGGTCTGAGGATCGTCCTCCCATGCCATGATCAGGTCGTTGCCGCTGACGTCCGCCTTGTTGCCGACTGAGACGAACTGGGAGATGCCGATGTTGTTCCTCGTGGCGTAGTCGAGAATGGCGATACCGAGGGCCCCCGACTGCGAAGACATCGCAACGTTCCCCGCCGGGGGATACACAGGGGCGAAAGTTCCATTGAGGCGGACCGCTGCGGACGTGTTGATCAGACCCATGCAGTTGGGCCCGACCATTCTCATCCCCGATTCCCGGACGATGTCGAGGAGACGTTTCTCTTCGGCGGCGCCCTCCTCACCCACCTCGGAGAACCCGGCGGAGATCACGACGATCCCGCGCACCCCTGCGTCTGCGCACTCCTGCGCCACGTCGACCACGAAGCGCTGTGGCACGACGATGAAGGCCAGGTCGACCTCGTCGGGAATGTCGCCGATCGTCGGATAGGCCTTGACCGAGCGGATCACCCGCGACGTGGGGTTGACAGGGTAGAGAGGCCCGGCAAAGCCCTCGGAGAGGATGTTGTTGAAGAGCATTCCGCCAATCGACGTGCTGTCGTTGGAGGCGCCAATCACGGCGATCGAGCGCGGGAAGAAGAGTGGGAGGAGTGAGGCCGCCACCGCACGCTTCTCGTGGTCGGCGGCGGCGGCGAGAGACTCCTCACTCTCGCTCACGGGGAAGTCGACGGTAAACACCCCCGAGTCCAGGGTCCGGGCGAGCTCGTAGCCGGAGTTGCGGAACACCCGCATCATCTGGCGGTTCTCCCCCAGAACGAACGCTCGGAAGCCCTTGATGCCATGGGAACGCGCATACGAGGTGAGCAGATCGAGGAGCCGGGTACCGAGCCCCCGTCCCTGTTGCTCGTCCACGACCGCGAAGGCCACCTCGGCGCGATCGGAGTGCCCCTTCTCACGGTCGTAACGGCCCACGGCGATCATCTCTCCCTCGTGGAGTGCGATCAGAGCCATCCGGTCGTCGTAATCGACGTTGGTGAAGAACTCGATCTCGGATGGCTCGAGTGTGTTCTTCACCTGGAAGAAGCGGTAGTAGCGCGACTCAGGACCGAGCCGCTCGAAGAAGGCTCTCACCCGGTCGGCGTCGTCGGGTCTGATGGGTCGGATCCTCGCTCCTCCCCCGTCACGCAGGACCACGTCGAGCTCGTATTCGGATGGGTAGTCAGCCATGTCTCTGGGTAACCATGGGGCGAAGCTACCGCGTTCGCAAATGCGTCGAAATAGCGTTCAGGATGAATTGGTTGTGTCAGTGGAACCGGTACAATTCGTCCCGCAGGGGTCTTTCGAGGAGGGCAATGTCTCCACATACGAGACTTTGATTCGATTGCCCATGTCTTCGTGGGACCCGGGCCCGGTTCCTCTCCCCTCCCCCACCCACCGGCCCGGGTCCCACGTCCTTCAGCAAGGCCCGCAGACGGTCGTGACGCCTGCGGGCCTCTTTCGTGCCCGGGGTGGGATTCGAACCCACGCGAGCCGCAAGCGGCTCAAGGGGGTTTAAGCCCCTCGCGTCTACCAATTCCGCCACCCGGGCGAGGGTGACAACGGGATCAGGTTAAGTCGAGCAATTCCCGGGCGAGACCGTCGAGTGTGTCGTGCTCGGAGATCAGGGTCGTGTCGGCGGATACGGTGTCCATCACACACCGGGCGACCACCGAGCCGGCGAGGATGACGGGGGCACGTGCCGGGTCCAACGAGGGAATCTCCGCCGTTTCCTCGACACTCATCCCTGCCAGCCTCGCTGTGATCCGGGAGAGCGACGACCGGGTCATGCGGTGGTGATGGACCCTCAGGCGGTCGTAACTTGGAAGGTCGAGATCGATGGCGGCGAGACTCGTCCAGGTCCCGGCCACACCCACCAGACTCCCCGCGGCCGTGACATCCCGGAACAGGGCCCGGACATGATCCTGGGCCCTGGCCAAGTCGCCCGGCCGAGCTGGTCGCTCCGTGAGGATCCGGTCAGTCAACCGGACGGACCCGATGTCGATCGACGTCGCGCCGTCGGCTGTGACGAACTCGGTGCTCCCGCCCCCGATGTCGGAAACCACGTGGGGCGTGTCGTCCAACTCTGCGGAGGCCCCGGCAAATGCGAGCGCTCCCTCCCGCTCACCCGGGATGACGTCGGGACGGGTGCCGAGTGCCGACGCCGCCCGGTCGAGGAACTCTTCCCGATTGGCAGCGTCCCTGGTCGCCGACGTGGCGATCGCCGCACGCCGGACAACCGACGCCCCGTCCATGCGCTCGCCGAAACGCCCCAACGTCGCCAACGTCCGCTCCAGGGCATCCTCGGCGAGCTCGCCCGTCGCGTCGACTCCCCGACCCAGACCCGTCACCTCCACCCATCGGCCTACCTCGACGATGCCGTCGGTGATGAGCAGACGCATCGAGTTGGTCCCGATGTCGACGACCCCGACCCTCACGGACGATTGACCCAGTCGGGGTTCATCTCGCCCTCGACGACACATCGCACCTCACAGTCGAGGGGCTCGATCCATTCTGCCACCAGAGCTCCAACCGGGTTGTCGCCTCCCGCCGCCCGATGGGCGTAGTGGGCATGGAGGCACTTGACGCCCCGCGCCGCACCGCCGACCCCGCCGGTGGGTCTGGGCCCTTCGGTGTCGGTGCCGATTGAGTCGCGCTCGGCGGCGTACTCGCTGTGGGCACGGTCGAGAGCGGCGCCGAACACCGGATCGGCTGCCGCCTTCGCCTCCATGCGCTTCACGCCGCCGGCACCCTCCAGACGGCCGATTCGAGTCGTGGCCAGGGGACATGTGAGCCAGTAGAGAGTGGGGAACGGCGTCCCGTCGTCGAGATGGGGTGGGACGCGCACAACGACCGGCATGCCGAGGTGACAGCGGGCGACGACCTCCGAGGGGGCACGAAGCGGGCGACCGATCTGAGTCTCGACGACCTCGCGGTCGTCTGCCTCACTCATGTCAGGAGCCCAGGTCGGCCCCGCTGAGAAACTCCCAGACGTTCTCGACCCAGGTCTTCTCCACCGGCTCGGGGGCCGGCTCGACCGGCTCGGCGTCGTCGTCGGTGCCCGGCGGGTCGAGAACGACATAGGCCTTCTCGCCGGGTCGCACGTAGCCCAGCTTCTCCCGGGCCAACCTTTCGATCTCCTCGTCGGTCTGGAGTGCATCGACATCGGCCTGGAGCTCTGCGTTGTCCGCCTCGAGCGCGGCGAGCTCGGAGCGCGCCGACGCCACCTGCCGCTGCGTGTCGAGGATCTGGCGGTAAGGGACGACCTGGGTGAGGAAGGCGGCGCCCATCAGGAATATCAGCAACGTGGCGACAGCCGCCCCGGGGCGGCGCAGCAGGGTCATCCGGACCTCACGAAGGCGTCCCATCCTGCGAACCTGGCCTCTTCGCCGAGACGTTCCTCGATCCGGAGCAGCTGGTTGTACTTGGCGGTGCGCTCACCGCGGGCGGGGGCGCCGGTCTTGATCTGGCCGGCATTGGTGGCCACGGCGAGATGTGCGATGAATGTGTCCTCGGTCTCCCCGCTGCGATGGCTCACCATCTGCGTGTAGCCGGCCCGCTCCGCAGCCTGCATCGTGTGCAAGGTCTCGGACACCGAGCCGATCTGGTTGACCTTGATGAGGATCGAGTTCGCAGCTTTCTCCTCGATGCCCCGGCGCAGGATCTCTTCGTTGGTGACGAACAGGTCGTCGCCGACGAGTTGGGTCGTGGCGCCGAGACGCTCGGTGAGGGCTTTCCAGCCATCCCAGTCGTCCTCGGACATCCCGTCCTCGATCGACACGAGAGAATGCTCGGCTGCCAGACCCGCGAGAAACTCGACCATCTCCTCCGATGTGAGACCGCGTCCCTCCAGGCTGTACCGGCCCTCGCGGTGCATCTCGGTGGCGGCGACGTCGAGGGCGATGCCGATGTCCTCACCGACGTCGTACCCGGCGGCCTCGATGCCGTCGACGAGGAGTTCGATTGCTGCTTCGTTGGTTGGGAGATCAGGGGCGAACCCACCCTCGTCGCCGACGTTGGTGGCCAAGCCTCGGCCGGCCATCACGGTCTTCATTGCGTGGTAGACCTCGACCCCGGCGCGGAGGGCCTCGGAGAAGGACGGGAGGCCGGCGGGGACGAGCATGAACTCCTGGATGTCGACCGAGTTGGCGGCGTGCACCCCACCATTGAGCACGTTGAGACATGGAACGGGGAGCACTCTCGCCGCCGGACCGCCCAGATATCGGTATAGGGGCAGGCCGACACTCGCCGCGGCAGCGCGTGCCACGGCCATGGATACGGCGAGGATGGCGTTGGCACCTAGATTTCCTTTGTTGTTCGTGCCGTCGACGTCATTCATGGCCAGGTCGATCTCCTCCTGGCGGGTGACGTCCCTGCCCACCAGGGCATCGGCGATCTCCTCGTTGACATGGGCCACGGCATTGCCCACGCCTTTTCCGCCATAGGCGTCGCCGCCGTCGCGCAACTCGACCGCCTCCAGGGTCCCGGTGGATGCCCCCGAGGGAACGATGGCGCGACCGAACCCGTCGGTTGTGAAGACTTCGGCCTCGACCGTCGGGTTCCCCCGCGAGTCGAGCACCTGTCGTGCGTGGATGCGCTCGATGGCGACGCTGCTCATGATCCGCTTTTGCCTGGCCCGGCCAAACTACCAGGGTGCCTGGGTTTTCCCGGACTATGCCCCGTCACCCAGCTTGGCGGAGTCCCAACGGCGATTGAGCTCGTCGAGGCCGAGACCATCCAGCGGCCCCTCTCGTTCCATGCGACGGAACCGCTGCTCGAAGTTGGAGGTGGCGGAGCGGAGAGCCAGCTCGGGGTCTACGCCCACGTGCCGGGCGAGATTGATCACCGAGAAGAGGACGTCCCCGAGCTCGGCCGCCACATCGCCGTCGCCTGCCATCGCGCTCTCCAGCTCGGCAACCTCCTCGCGCACCTTGGGGAGCACCTCGTCGGCGGTCTCCCAATCGAAACCGACCTTGGCGGCGCGATTCTGGACCTTCGCCGCCCGTTGTAGGCCCGGCAGCCCCGCAGGCACCCCGTCGAGGACTGATTCGGCGGGACCACCACTCTCGGCTTCCTTGATCCGATCCCAGCTTTCCTTGACGTCTGCGGCATCGGAAACCACGACGTCGCCGAATACGTGGGGATGGCGGCGCAGCAGTTTCTGACGCAACACTTCGGCGACCCCGTCGATGTCGAACGCGCCCATCTCCCGGGCGATGGCCTCGTGAAACAGCACCTGGAGCAGCACGTCGCCCAGCTCGTCCTCGACGGCGGCATACGCCACCCAGTCGTTTGCGTCTTCAGCCAGGCCGCCGATGGCCTCTATCAGCTCGTAGGACTCCTCGACCAGGTTCTTGACCAGGCTTTGGTGGGTCTGCTCCCGATCCCAGGGGCACTCCTCACGCAGTCTCCGCATGACACGCACCGCGCCGAGCAGCCCACCGGGCTCGCTGTCGATGAACAGCGACGTGCGGTACCCGGCCAGCTCTGTGGCGATGGAGCCGATCGGGCCGATGACCACGCGGGCATCGGGGGCGCCGAGGCCCGTGAGGATCGTGACCGTCGACTCCTCGGGGGTCACCCGGCCGACGGCGTCGAGAACGTCGCCGAGGATCTCCGGCCGGTCGAGGTGGGCGATGATCGTCGGCTTGTCCAGCGTCAGCGGATCGGGGAGCTCGTGCCCGTTCAGGATTTGCAGACCCCGGTCCAGTGGGTCGTAGCCGACTTCGACGAGCACGGCGTCGACGAACGACTCTCCGGCGACCATCTGGACCTCTTCTGCGGTCTGGAGGAGCTTGCGCACCGCGAACTCACCAACCATCGGGCTACCCGGCACCGCGTAGACGACCGGGCCGGTCGCGGCGGCGGCCGCAACCCGTTCCGCAATGGCGGTGTATACGTCGTCGAAGCCGTCGGCCGACTCGTAGAGGTCGTCGCAGAACGTGACCTCTCTCATCCCTGCGAGCTCGGCGGCAGCAGGGTGATGAGAGGTGCGGACGACGACAGCTCGATCCTCGTCCAGGAGCAGATCCAACACCGGCCCCGGCACCCGGTCGAGTGAGCCGGGACCGAGACCGATGATGGTGATCACTCGCTGGTCGTGGTGCTGGTGGAGCCGTCGACCGGTGGCGTCACCGTGGGCGGGTTGGGCGACCAGGTGCCGTACTCCTCTTCCACGGTCACGTCAGCCGCCTCCATCACGGTGTTGAACCACTCCTGGAGATCCTCGACGACGTATGTGCCCCGGACACCCTCGGCGAGCTCCTCGTCGGTCGGCAGCTCCTCCTCGGTCGGCTCCGTGCGATCTGTGACCAGGATGACGTGCCATCCGAACTCGGACTCAACCGGGTCGGGATAGACCTCGCCGACGGTGGCGTCCAACGTGGCGTCCTGGAAGGGCTCGACGTAGCCGTTTGGAGGCGAGCAGGGAAGGATGCCGTTGTTGGCGCCGCTGCCGGTGTCGGTGGAGAGCTCCATTGCCAGCACCCCGAACTCCTCGCCCTCTCCGAGACGGGCCATGACATCGTCGGCCTCCTCTTCCGTGGCCACGAGTATGTGGGACACGCAGACCTCCGTCTGAGACAGCACGGCGTTCTCGCGGGCGGTGTCCAGCTCTTCTCGAGTCGGCTCGGGGACGTCCTCGACGAGGATCTCACGGATCCCGAGGTCGAGGAGACCCTGGTGGGCGATGTTGGTGAGGAACGCCTCGGTGATACCGCGCTGCGACAGGAACGTCTCACGAGTCTCTCCCTCGGCCGCGAACTCGTCGTATATGCGGTTGGCCTCGGCTTCGACCTCCTCGTCGGTGGCGACGAGGCCGTAGTCGGCTTCGGCCGCGGCGAACAACACGTCCCACTGGATGGCGTAGGTGAGGGCCTCGGCGAACTGTGCCTTGGAGACGGTCTCCGCTTCGGTGCTGATGAGCGACTCGACCTCACCCACCGTGATGTCGGTCCCATCGACCGTGGCGGCCACCGCTCCGGAGCCACCGCCGCAGGCGGCGAGGAGCAGTGCTCCGAGCACGACCAGAGATACCAGCTTCTTCATGGGAATCCTTTGAGAAAGGGAAAGACTGGCTGAAATGGTAGGAGAGACCGCCCACTTAGTGGAGATCACTCCGGCCACATCTCGCGGGTGAACTCGATCAGATCCTCGACCAGAGGGAAGGCGGCCGGGATGAACAGGACCCCTTCTGCCGCTCGAAGGACCGAGCCCCTCTTGAGACGCTCCAGACGCACCTCTTGGGACGGCCTCAGGTCGACGGGCGCCATGCGAACCTCGTCTCGCAGTTTGACGATCTCCGTGAGCCCCACCCTGATCGCCTCCACCCGGAGCCGCGCCAACGAGATCAACGAGCCGGCCTCGTCGGGCAGGGGCCCGTACCGATCGGTCCACTCGCTGACGACGTCGTCGACCTCTGAGTTCGCCGTGGTGGCGGCGAGCCGCCGGTATGCCTCGAGACGCAGCTCCTGATCCTCGATGTACGTCTCCGGGATGTGAGCGTCGACCGGGAGATCGATCCTCACGTCGGGAGGCACGGTGTCCGTGACGGGTCGGCCCTCCATCTCGGAGACCGCCTCGGCCACCAGTTCGGCGTACAGGTCGAACCCGACGGCGGCGATGTGACCTGACTGCACCTCACCGAGGATCGAGCCCGCTCCCCTGATCTCCAGGTCCCGCAGAGCCAACTGGAACCCCGACCCGAGATCCGTCGCCTCGCCAATCGCCTCGAGCCGCCGGTGGGCGTCTTCGGTGAGCGACTGGTCCGACGGATGGAAAAGATAGGCATAAGCCCTCTGACTCGACCGTCCGACCCGGCCGCGAAGCTGATAGAGCTGGGCCAGGCCGAGCAGGTCGGCGCGCTCCACGATGAGGGTGTTCACCTTGGGTAGATCCAGACCCGACTCGATGATCGTGGTCGCCACGAGCACGTCGTACTCGTGATTCCAGAAGTCGATCATCACCTGTTCGAGCTGGCCCTCCGACATCTGCCCGTGCGCCACTACGTAGCGGGCATCGGGCACCAGCTCTCTCAGACGGGCAACGGCCCTGTCGATCGACTGGACCCGGTTGTGCACGTAGAAGATCTGACCCTCCCGAAGGAGCTCCCTCCGGATCCCCGCGGAGACGGCCTGGTCGTCGTAGGGCCCGACGTAGGTGAGAATCGGATGGCGGTCTTCCGGCGGCGTCCTGATGTGGGACACGTCGCGGATCCCGGTCAAGGCCATCTCCAGCGTGCGTGGTATCGGAGTCGCGGTGAGAGTGAGCACGTCGACACCGACACGCAGCCGTTTGATGGCGTCTTTGGCCCCCACCCC
>Ga0299914_10001305_pt1 | contig 16398 bp, 16 predicted proteins | sample RVTome_10_FD_201361 | JGI IMG/M metagenome (GOLD analysis project Ga0299914, IMG submission 201361) | Soil microbial communities from uranium-contaminated site in the Upper Colorado River Basin, Wyoming, United States - RVT153D57 (version 2) ...
CGCGCCCAGGAGTAGCGTGAGAGGGAGATCGCGCCGCTTCCTCGTGCGGAGCCTCGGCTGCATCGGGCGCCTCCGGGCGTCGGGTCGATGGTTCGGGTGGCAGGCCGTCAAACGGGCCCCTGCCGGGCGCCTTGTCAACAAGCCGTGCGGCAGCGTCCCGCTACGACGGACACCGCGGCCGCCGCGATCGTTCGGACGGGCGCCGGGCGCGACGCCACGGGGCGACGCACGGCGTTCCCTCGCGCAGCCGACCCGCGTCTGCGACCGGGCCCCCGGTCCCGTTGCCGTACGGCCTCCTCGTCGCGCACCTTGCGCCATGCCACGGGATCTCCGCATCGACCCCGACATCGCGCGCGCGCGCACGCTGCCGTCGGCGCAGTACCACGACCCGGCGGCCTACGCGCTCCAGCGGGAGCGGGTGTTCGCGCGCGCCTGGCACTGCCTGCCCGGCGCGGAGGACGTGCGCGCCCCGGGGCACGTGCGGCCCTTCACCCTGCTTCCCGGCTGCCTGGACGAGCCGCTGGTCCTGAGCCGCTCCGACGACGGCGCGCTGCACTGCATGTCCAACGTGTGCACGCACCGTGGGGCGCTGGTGGTCGAGGGAGAGGGGCACGTGCGCGGCCTGCGCTGCCGCTACCACGGGCGGAAGTTCGGGCTGGACGGGTGCTTCCAGTCCATGCCGGAGTTCGACGGCGTCGCGGACTTCCCCTCGCCCGCCGACGACCTGCCGCGGCTGCGCGTCGAGCGGTGGGGGCCGCTCACGTTCGCGGCGCTGGACCCCGCGTTCGCCTTCGAGGAGTGGATCGCGCCGGTGCGCGAGCGCGTCGACTGGATGGCCCCGGAGGCCTGGCGCTTCGACGCGGTGGCGTCCCGCGACTACGTGATCGACGCGCACTGGGCGCTCTACGCCGACAACTACCTCGAGGAGTTCCACATCCCCTACGTCCACGGCGCGAGCCTCGCAGGCGCGATGGACTACAAGGGCTACCACACCGTGCGCTTCGAGCTCGGCAACCTGCAGGTGGGGGCGGCCTCCGCCGGAGAGCCCATGCTGGAGCTTCCCGCGGGCCACCCCGAGGAAGGGCAGCCCGTCGGAGCCCTCTACTTCTGGCTCTTCCCCAACCTCATGCTGAACGTCTACCCGTGGGGCATGTCGGCGAACGTCGTCGAGCCGCTCGGCCCCGCGCGCACCCGGGTGCGCTTCCTCACGTACGTTGCGGACCCTGCACGGCGCGCCGCGGGGCTCGGTGCGGACCTGCACCGGGTCGAGATGGAGGACGAGGAGATCGTGGAGTCGGTGCAGGCGGGCGTGCGCTCGCGGCTCTACGACCGCGGCCGCTACTCTCCGCGCCGGGAGGTCGGGACCCACCATTTCCACACGCTGCTGCAACGGTTCCTCGGGCAGGGCTGACACACGGCCGGATGGTCATGCCATGAAACGCCTCGACAGCAACACGCTCGCCGCCGTCGCCGCCACGGTCACCGCCGTCGCGGCGCTGGTCGTCGCGGTCTGGGACAACGTCCAATCGCGCGACTACAACCGGATCTCGGTCCGGCCCTACCTCGTCGTGGAGGCGCAGCGGGAAACCGACTCGACGCGCGACCACGGCGAGTACGTCGTGTCCAACCAGGGCGTCGGCCCCGCCGTGATCCGCGACATCCGCCTCGGCCTCGCGGGCGCCGGCGCGGCGGCCGAAACGGCGGAGGACTGGGCGGAGCTGGCCGACGAGATCCGCGCGCTGGGCTACACCATCACCGGCTGGACCGACCTCGCCGCGGGCCGACCCGTGGGGGTGGACCACACGATCCCGCTGTTCTCCTTCTACATCGAGCGCGCCGGGGGGGACACGGAGGGAGGCGGGGCGCCCCTCGGGCCCGGGCGCGACGTCCAGGACCTGTTCGATGCGCTGCGGGTCGAGATCGATTACGCCTCCGTGTACGGAGACGAGTTCACGACGGGCACGATCAACTCCCGCTGATCGGGCGGCCTCGACGAGGCGCGAGGCGAGGCACGCGGCACGGCTCCACCGCGACCTGGCGGCGGGCCCGCTTGCCGCCCCTGCGGCCCCCGACCAGTTTCGGAGCCCGCCAGGCGCGTCGCGGACGGACGCGCCCACGTTCCTCGAGCACACCTGGATCCATGCGCGATCGAGTACGTCGAACGATGGCGTTCGCGGCCCTCTCCGCCCTCCCGGCGTGCGCCGGAGGCGGGACGCAGGGCCCCACTCCACCGGCCCCCGGCGATGGGACGCCCCCCGCAGAGCAGCGCACCGCCTTCGCCTCCACCTACTCGCCCCTGTCCTCCCGCCCGACGGTGATCCGCGGGGCCACGGTGATGACGGCGGCCGGACCGACGATGCCGAACGCCGACGTGCTGATGGTGGACGGGCGCATCGAGGCGGTCGGCGTGTCGCTCGACGCGCCGGCGGGCGCGGTGGAGGTCGACGGCGCCGGCAAGTGGGTCACGCCGGGCATCATCGACACCCACTCGCACATGGGCGTCTACGCGGCGCCGGGCGACAACTCGCTGTCGGACGGCAACGAGTCCACCGCCCCGAACACCGCTGAGGTCTGGGCGGAGCACTCGGTGTGGACGCAGGACCCGCAGTTCGCGCTCGCGCTGGCCGGCGGCGTGACGACGTTCCACGTGCTGCCCGGCTCGGCGAACCTGTTCGGCGGGCGCGGGGTCACGCTGCGCAACGTCGCCTCGCGCACGATGCAGGGCATGAAGTTCCCCGGCGCCCCGTACACGCTGAAGATGGCCTGCGGCGAGAACCCGAAACGGGTGTACGGCAACCGCGGGCGCTCGCCCGCCACCCGCATGGGCAACGTCGCGGGCTACCGCTCCGCCTGGATCGCCGCGGCGGACTACAAGCGCCGTCGCGACCAATGGATCGCCGACGGCGCCGATCCGGCGGACGAGCCGCGCCGCGACCTCCAGAACGAGACGCTCGCGGGCGTCCTGGCGGGCGACATCCGCATCCAGAACCACTGCTACCGCGGCGACGAGATGGCGGTGATGCTCGACATCGCCGAGGAGTTCGGCTACGGGATCGCGAGCTTCCACCACGCGGTCGAGGCCTACAAGGTGCGCGACCGCCTGGCCGAGACCGGCACCTGCGCCAGCATGTGGGCGGACTGGTGGGGCTTCAAGCTCGAGTCCTACGACGGCATCCGCGCCAACATCGCGCTGGTGGAGGAGGCCGGCGCGTGCGCGATCCTGCACACCGACGACTCCGGCCGCATCCAGCGCATGAACGTGGACGCCGCGGTCGCGCTCGCGGCGGGGATCGAGGCCGGCATCGACCTCGACCGGGACGACGCCATCCGCTGGATCACGATCAACCCGGCGCGCGCGCTGGGGATCGAGGACGAGGTCGGGTCGCTGGAGGAGGGCAAGCGGGCGGACGTCGTCGTCTGGTCGGGCGACCCGTTCAGCATCTACAGCGAGGCCGAGCGGGTCTTCCTCGATGGAGCGCTCGTCTACGACCGCGCCGACCCGTCGGTGCAGCCGCTCTCGGACTTCATGCTCGGGGTCCTGCCGGAGGGGGTGACGCCATGACGCGGTCGATGAGCGGCGCGGCCCGCACCCTGTCGCGGTCGATGACCGGCGTCGAACCCGCCGGGGCCGCCCATCCGGTAAAGGCGCTGGCCGCCCCGCGCGCGGCGTTCGCCCTGGCGCTCGCGATGCTCGCCGGGGTCGCCGCGCCCTCGCCCGCGGATGCGCAGACGGTGGCCATCACGAACGCCCGCATCCACACCGTGTCCGGTGGCGTCATCGAGAACGGCACGCTCGTCATCGAGGGCGGCCGCATCGCGGCCGTGGGCGCGGACGTGTCGGCGCCCGCGGGCGCGCGGGTGATCGACGGTACCGGGAAGATCGTCACGCCCGGGCTGATCGAGTCCGCGTCGCAGCTCGGCGTCGTGGAGATCGGCGCGGTGGACGAGACCGTCGACGCCTCGAGCTCCGACGACCGCGTCACGGCGGCGTTCCGCGTCAGCGACGGCCTGAACCCGTTCTCGACGCTCATTCCCATCGCGGCCACCGGCGGCGTCACCCGCGCGGTCGTGGTCCCCGGCGGCCAGGCGCTCATCGTGGGCCAGGCGGCGCTGATCGACCTCGACGGCGCGCGCCCCGCCGACCTCGTCCGGCGCGACCCGCTGGCCATGGTGTCGGCCTTCGACGAGGGCACGGCGGCCCGCTTCGGCGGCTCGCACGGCGCGGCGCTGATGCGGCTGCGCGAGGCGCTCCAGGACGCGCGGGACTACGACGCGAACCGCGCCGCGTTCGACGCGGGGAACCGCCGCGAGTACTCCCTGAGCCGGCTCGACCTGGACGCGCTGGCGGCCGTCGTGAACGGCGAGCTGCCGATGATCATGGAGGCGAACCGGACCACCGAGATCCTCGCCGCGCTGGCGCTGGCGCGGGAGTTCGGGTTCCGGCTGATCCTGTTCGGCGCGGCGGAGGGCTGGGTCGTCGCGGACGCCATCGCGGCCGCCGGCGTGCCGGTGGTGACCAACCCGATCGAGAACCTGCCGAGCTACGACCGGCTGGCGATCACCGAGGAGGGCGCCTCCCGTCTCGCGTCGGCGGGGGTGCCGCTGGCGTTCACCACCGGCGTGCTGTCCGGCTCGCCGGCGCTCGGCACGCACAACGTGCGCAATCTCCGCCTCCTCGCCGGGGGCGCGGTGCGGAACGGGATGGCGCACGCGGACGCGCTTCGGGCAATCACGCTGGCGCCCGCGGAGATCTGGGGCGTCGCCGACGACGTGGGCTCCCTCGAGGCCGGCAAGGAGGCCGACGTGGTGGTGTGGAGCGGCGACCCGTTCGAGCCGCTGTCGCGGGCCGAGCACGTGTTCGTGAACGGCGTCGAGCAGGATGCGGCGACCCGACAGGACCGGCTGCTCGAGCGCTACCGGGAGATCAACGAAGCGATGCCGGAAGCGTACCAGAGGTAGGCGCCGCCGCAAGGTCCCGGTGCGCCGGGGCGCGGTCGCCGGTGATCGGCACCCGTCGCGCACCGCCAACGGGGCGTGACCCTCTGCGGACGCGCGGAAACTGGCGAGGCCCCGGCGACGCCTGGTCGCGGTCGCCGGGGCCGTCGTGTAGGGCGCCTACTCGAAGTAGAGGTAGACCCCGTACGCCCCGATCCCGGCTCCGATGACCGCGACCAGCGTGCCGGCGTCGTCCCCGATGATCAGCCCGGTCACGAGGAGCGCGGCGCCCGCGAGCATGAGCGCCTTGGAGGCGCGCGTCGGCGGTAGCACCGCCACCGCGTCGTCCGCGGTCGCGAACCGGTTCTCGACTTCGGGGGCGAGCTCGTACTCCGCGAAACGCGCCGCGGGGGCCAGCGGCCCACCCCGTTCCACGAGCGATGCCGCGCCGTGCGCTTCCGAGTCCGCTTCCCCGCCCCTGTCCTGTCGCTCGACCTGCGCCAGCTCGTCTTCGCTCGATGGGCCGGCGGCCTGCGCGTACGCCGCGGCTGGAATCGAAAGAAGCGCCACGAAAAGCGCGGCTCCCATGCGTGCCTTCATCATCCCGACTCCCTGTCTCCGGCGGGGGAAGCGCCGCGGCGGCGAGGCCGCGGCGGTGGATGCGCTATGAACGGGGCAACTGCCATGCCACGGGGTGGCATGGTGGACGTTTCAGACCCGCAGCCGCGCCTTCGCCTCGCGGTTGTCGATCAGACGCTCCATGAATTGAACGCGCTCTTCGACGTGCTCGAAGCGGTCGCTCATGCGCTCCAGCAGGTTGGTGATGCGCTCGAGTTGTGCGTCGCTCAGACCGCCGTCGCTCAGGCCGCTGGTGCCGCGCGCGGCCGCCTTGCGCTCCTCGGCCATCGCCTCGATCAGAAGCCCCAGCTTCTTGCTGATCGGGCGCAGGATCGCCACCGCCCCGATCATGAGGAACAGGAAAATCGGGATCAGCTCTTCCATCGGTCGACTCCGGGTTCCGGGTGAGGACCCCTACGTGGGCCGGAAATCGCCGGTTTCACCGGTCGAGCGGATCCTCCCCCTCCCCCGTGTAGTCGGGAGGTCCCACCACCGAGCCCCCCCGTTCCGCCCGCCGGAGGGAAGCCCAGCCCTTCTGGCCGATGCGCCACAGCAGCAGCCCCAGGTAGCCCAGCGCGAAGTAGCCGAGGAGCTGGAGCCACACGACCCGGGGGCCGAACAGCGCTCCCGACAGGACGGCCACGCCGACCGAGTAGATGCCAACGAGGCTGAGGACGATTCCTCCGACGACCAGCGATCCGTACAGCAAGCGCTTCACGGCATCTCCCTTTCGCGGACCATCGTCTCGGCCGCGAGCTTCGATGGCCGGCGACGATCGCGCAAGACCGGCATCCGCCGCCCTGGACCCCAGGCGCCTCCCCGCGCATAGTATGGGACGCGACCCCCTCCCCTCCCCGGAGCGTTCGCACACGCACACGCGGCGCGCGCGCGCCGAAGACGTCGATCCGGAACGGAGAGCACCCGCCTTGCGAAACGAGTCGCGCCTCGCGCTCCCGCTGCTTGCCGCCTTCACCCTGTCCTGCGCGGCCGATGGAGGGGATCCGCCCTCGGTGGCGACGGTCGTGGTGTCGCCCAACCCCGCCACCGTCGAGGTCGGCGACTCGCGGCAGTTCACGGCCGTCGCGCGCGACGCCGACGGCGACGTCCTCGGCGGGCGCACGTTCAGTTGGACCAGCACCGCCACGGGCACGGCGACGGTCTCCACGTCCGGGCTCGCGGTCGGTGTGGCAGCGGGCATGACGACGATCCGCGCGGAGACCGGCGGCGTCACCGGAAGCGCCCAGCTCACCGTCACCGCGCCGGGGCCGGCGAGCGTCACGATCGACACGGATTCGACCGACGTAGCCGTGGGTCAGAACGTGCAGTTGGCTGCCACGGTCCGGGATGGGGACGGGATGATCATCTCCGCCTCCGTAACCTGGTCCAGCGCCAACGACGCCATCGCGACGGTGGACGGCAGCGGCCTGGTCATGGGGGTGTCGGAGGGGACCACGCAGGTCACCGCCTCGGCCGGCGGCGTGGACAGCGATCCGACGATCATCGTCGTGATCCCCCCGGGCAACGTCACCGTGAGCTCGATCACGCCCAGCCCGATGGTGGAGGGGCAGTCCGCGACCCTCCGGGGCGAGGGGTTCAGCGCAACCGCGGCCCAGAACAACGTCACCATCAACGGGTTCTCCGCTCCGGTGACCTCGGCGTCCGACACGCTGCTGGTGATCGACGTGCCGGAGGAGTGCTTCCCGGCGGGCGACGTGACGGTGGCGATCTCGACGCCTACGGGGTCCAGCGGCGCCGTTGCACACCCGATGCAGCCCGCGAAGGCGTCGCTGTCGATGGCGGTCGGCGAGTTCATGCTGATCCAGGACCCGGCGGACTTCTGCCTGCAGTTCGGCGAACAGCTACTGAACGAGGAGTACGTGTTCGGCGTGCAGTCGGTGCTGGAGAACGCGAACAACCTGACGGACGTGCGCGTGCGCGCGCAGCTGCCGACCGGGTCGGTCGGATCCGTGGCCACGGCATATTTCGCCCCGCAGTCCCCGCTGGCGACGGCGGTTCCTGTTACCCCCACTCGGTTCGAGGAAGCGCTTCGTCGGCACCGTATCGCCGAAGCGGGACTGCGTCACCGCGAACGCGAGATGGCGCTGAGGTTCCGGAACGAGATCGGCGCCGCGGCGACGGCAGGGGCGACAGCCGGAATCCCCGATGGGCTCTCCGTGGGTGACACGATCGACATGCGCGTTCCCAACATCAACGGCAGCGATTTCTGCAACGACTTCGCAACGGTCGATGCCGTCGTCCGCGTCGTCGGTTCGCGCGGGGTCTGGCTCGAGGATGTGTTGAATCCCACGCCCAGGTTGAGCGTATCCCAGATTCAAACGCTGAGCGACATGCTCGACGATCAGATCCATGACGTGGACGTGGCGTGGTTCGGGAGCTTCACGGACTTCGACGAAAACGATCGCGTCGCCATTCTCATCTCTCGGGAAGTCAACGCCCTGGGCGGTGTTGCCGGCTTCGTCGTCAGCTCGGATCTGCTTCCGGGGGTGGGGGTGTCGTGTCCGGGGTCGAACGACGGTGAGCTTTATTATTCCATCACACCGGATCCCGGAGGGTCGCTCGGAGGACCGGCGCTCGATGCGGCGGGACTTTTCGCTCTCTCCCCCGTGCTCATCGCGCACGAGCTGGCCCATGTGATTCAGTTCGGCCGGCGGTTCGTTCAGATGCCGTTCCAGGGGATCATGACTGCCTGGGAGATGGAATCCCAGGCCACGTTCGCCGAGGAGGTCAACGGGTTCGTCGACACCGGCCGTGAGCCTGGCCAGAATTATGGCCCCGACGTCTCCTGGGGGAACGACGGCACGCTCGGAAGCCGCTGGTTCGCTTCCGAGTTTACCCGAATCGCGTCCTATCAGGGATGGGACGGCAACCAGAACACGAACGACGTATCCATTCCGGGTGCGCCCGAGCAATGCACGTTCGTGATGGACTTCGGCGATGGGGCGGTTGGCCCATGTTTCGACGGCGAAGTCGGCCGATACATGATGGCGCTGTTCTATCGCTGGATCAGCGACAACGTCGCTACGTCGGAAGCGGAAGCCCAGGCGTTTCATCGAGGCTTCATCGACAACGACATGGCGGGCTTCGACAACATCACGGATGTCGTGGGCGAGCCGTTCTCCGAGCTGCTTGCCCAGTGGGCGGCGACGCTCTACGCCGACGACCGCGCGGTTTCCCTCGATCCCCGCGTATCGATGGAGTCCTGGGACTTGCCGGCGATCTTTGGCGCCGTCGATCCATCGACCCGACTCGAGCCCTATTCGTTCGGTTTCGCCGCATTCTCGTCGGACGTGCGGGTGCGCGCCGGCTCTTCGGCGTACTACCTCGTATCGGGGCTGAATCGGCCGCACACGGCGATCCGGGCCCGCGCGTTGTCGGGTGTACAATTGCCGACGTTCACTCAGATGTGGATCGTGAGGCTACAGTGAGACTGATCGCGTTCCTTGCGGCCGCTACAGTCGGCTGCGTGAATCAGTCGGCCGAGAACGGAACCGTGCCGATAGGTGCCGTTGAGACCGTTACGGGCGTTCCGCACGTGGTGGGCACTGATGTCGAGACCTGGGTACAGCTCCGCACGGGTGAGGGGGAAGCCTTGCGGGTCGCCGGCGACCTGGAAGCCGAGGTCGGAGCCCTCCAGGGAGCCCGACTGCGGCTCACCGGGGCACGGGTGGACCATGCCGGCATGGGGCAGGCGTTTCACGTCGTCGACTACGCGATCCTCGAAATCGGCGGCGAGACGCCTATCGTCGGCACCCTCCTGCGCGTGGATGGGGACTTCTGGATCGCCGAGCCGGATTCGGTGGGCGGCCAGCGCTTCCAGTTGATCGGAGTTCCGAGTTCGATCGGCGCGGACACTGGCGGCAAAATCTGGGTCCTGGGGATGCGGGGGTCCAGCGACATCCGCGTGCAGTCGTACGGGGTGATTAGCAGGCCCCCCGGCTCGTAGGCCGCCGAAGACCCGTCCCATCGCGCCCTGCCCCTCTACCGGGATCCGCCCCCGGCGGGGGCAACCAGCGGCCGCCTTCGTGCGGGCGCGCATGCCATTCCCCCCGAGCGCGGACCGGAACCTGCTTCGCACGGCGGGTCGATTGCGATGGGCCAACCGGACGATCGGCGAGGGGGTCGAATGGACGAGACGCGAGCCAGGGATGGAGGTGTCGGCCGACCGCGCCCGGGAGGTTCGGGCGCGGCAGGGCCCCCCGGAGACACCGGGCGGTCACCGGCGCCCTCGCGGGATCCCTCGGAGGCGCCGAGCCGCCGCACCGTGGATGCTCTGGCCCGCGTGCTCGACCGCGCGTTCCGCATCCCCGGCACCGACATCCGGTTCGGGCTGGATGGGCTGATCGGGCTCGTCCCGGGCATCGGCGACGCGGCGGGCGCCGCGCTCTCGGCGGGCATCGTGATCGCCGCGATCCGCGCCGGCGCGTCGCGAAGCGTGCTGGGGCGGATGGTCGCGAACGTCGCCTTCGACACGGTGCTCGGCGCGATCCCGGTGGTCGGGGACCTGTTCGACTTCGCGTGGAAGGCGAACGCGCGCAACGCGGCGCTGCTCCAGCGTTTCCTGGATGATCCGGCGCCGACGCGCCGCGCCAGCGCGGGGGTCGTGGCGCTCGTGGTCGTCGGCCTCGCGGCGATCCTGGGCCTGGGCCTGTGGGCCGCGATCCTCGTGGGCCGCGCCCTCCTCGGCGGGTGAGCCGACCGAACGAATCGAAAGGACGATCGATGCAAGCCAAGCCGCCGCAGGCAGGACGCACCGGCCTACCGCTGCTGCTGATGCTCACCGTGGCGGCGTGCGGAGAGCCGGACGCGGCAGAGGGGCCGCGGGGCGCCGCGCCCGCCGCCCTGCGCTCCGCCGACGCCGTCGCCGGCGCCGTCTCGACCATCACGCCGGACGACGTGCTCGAGCGGGTGACCTTCCTGGCGAGCGACGCGCTGCGCGGACGCGATACGCCGAGCCCGGGGCTGGACACCGCGGCGGCCTACATCGCGCGCGAGTTCGCGCGCGTCGGGCTCGAGCCGGGCGGCGAGGACGGCGCCTACGAGCAGCGCTTCCCCTATCCGCTGGTGGAGCGCGCGGGCGCCGCTCGCCTGGTCGCCGCGAGCGGCGAGGCGCTGCGGGCCGGAGTGGACTTCGCGTCGGTCCCGGGGGCCCCCGCTTCCGGCGACGGCGTGGAGGCGGTGCTGATCGACGTGGACGGCAACCCGGACGCGTTCGCGGAGACCGAGGGTCGTGTCGCTGTCCTCCCCCTGCCGGGCGACCCCGCCGAGAGGGCCTGGCGCATCGCGCGGACCTCGGCCATCCGCCAGGCGACGGAGGCGGGGGCGCGGGCGGCCGTCCTCCTGCTCGGACCGGCCGTGGGCCCGGCGGGGATCGAGCGCCTCGACGAGTCGGGCGCGGGCGCGTCGCGCATCCTGGGCGGCCTGGAGGCGCGCATCCCGGCGTTCTACGTGGCGCACGGCGCCGCCGGACGCCTCCTGCCCGGCGCGGACCCGACGGCGTTCGCGGAGGAGGCCGGGGCCGGGGACGCGGCGCCGCGGCGGGCCGGCACGCTGAGCTGGGCCGCGCCGGCGCGCCGGGTAGACGACGCGACGGGGCCCAACGTGGCCGGCATCCTGCGCGGCTCGGATCCAGAGCTCGCCGGGACCTACGTCGTCTACAGCGCGCACATGGACCACGTCGGCGTGGGCGAGCCCGACGAGTCGGGGGACTCCATCTACAATGGAGCGGACGACGATGCCTCCGGTACCTCGGCGTTGCTGGAGATCGCGGAGGCGTTCGCGGCGTTGGCCACGCCGCCCGCGCGCTCGGTGCTGTTCGTGGCCGTCAGCGGCGAGGAGAAGGGGCTGCTGGGCTCGCGGTGGTTCAGCGACCACCCGACGGTCCCCGCGGACGCGATGGTCGCCAACGTCAACATCGACATGATCGCGCGCAACGCACCCGACTCGATCGTCGTGATCGGCCAGGAGTATTCCTCGCTCGGCCCCCTGGTGCGCGACGTGGCGAGCGGATACCCCGAGCTCGGGCTCACCGTGTCGGACGACCTCTGGCCCGAGCAGCGCTTCTTCTTCCGCAGCGACCACTTCAACTTCGCGCGCCGGGAGATCCCCGCGCTGTTCTTCTTCGCGGGAGTGCACGAGGACTACCACCGGCCGTCGGACGAGGTCGAGCTGATCGACGAGGACAAGGTGGCGCGGGTCGCCCGGCTGGCGTTCCTGACGGGGCTCGCCGTGGCCGACGCCGCCGAACCGCCGCGCTGGGAGCCGGAGGGGCTGGAGGAGGTGCGGGAGCTCACGCGGTGAGGCCACGCGCCGACGGGGCGTCCGTCAGCGTCGTGGCGGTGACCCCTCTCGCGGCACCGCGGGCGGGCGCCCGCGCGTCCGGGCCGGCCAGCGCCGCGCGGTTCTGGTAGAGGATCAGCAGCCCCATCAGGATCAGGAACACGCCGAACGCCCGGCGCAGCGCGTCCGCCGGCACGTGCCGAACGAGGCGCGTGCCGAGCAGGATCCCGACGATCGCCACTCCGGTGAAGGCGAACATGAACCCCCAGCGGACCTCCACGAGCCCCAGGTAACCCCAGAATCCGCTGGCGGCGTTCAGCGCGATGACCAGCAGGGACGTCCCCACCGCGAGCTTCATCGGCACGCGCGCGAGCAGCACGAGGGCGGGGACGATGAGGAACCCGCCTCCGACGCCCACGAGCCCGGTGAGGACGCCGACCGCCAGCCCGAGCCCGCCGACCGCGGCCAGACGCGCGGCGGACGCGTGCGCGCCCCCGGGCTCCAACTCGCCGCGGTCGCGCAGCATGAACAGCGCGGCCGCCAGCATGACCAGCGCGAACAGGGTGAGCTGGGCCGTGCCGCTGAAGAACGTCGACAGGCGCGCCCCGGCGTAGGTGCCGGCCATGGCGAACGGCGCGAAGAACGCCGCGGTCCGCAGCGCGACGTTGCCCTCGCGCCAGTGGCTGAAGGCCCCCACCGCCGCGGTCGCCGCGACGACCGCCAGGCTCATCGCGATGGCCGGTTTCGGCGGGAAGCCCAAGACGTACACGAAGATGGGCACGGTGAGGATCGATCCTCCGCCACCCAGGGTGCCGAGCGCGAGGCCGATCAGCAGTCCGAGGACCAGGCCGAGGAACGTCACGGCGCGCAATCTGGCGGGGAGGCACCGCCGGAGCGAGCCGGGCGCAGGGGCCGGCGGTGCCGCCGCTCGCTCCCCACCGGAGGCGACCCGTGGGGACCGGAGGCCGCCGCGGAACGGCCCGCGCCGTTGACACGGGCTCGCTCGACCCGGACGATGAACGGGTGAATCCGGCCAGCCCCAGGCGCGTGGCGGGGTGGCGCGAGTGGGTCGCTTTTCCGGACCTCGGCGTCCCGCGCGTGAAAGCCAAGCTCGACACCGGTGCGCGGTCCTCGGCCCTGCACGCGTTCGCGATCCGCGAGTTCACGGAGGGCGGACGCCGCATGGTGCGCTTCGAGGTCCATCCGTTGCAGCGGCGCGCCGACCGGGCGGTCGAGGTCGTAGCCGAGCTGCTCGAGCGCCGGGTGGTGCGGCCGTCCAGCGGCGTGGGTCAGATGCGGCGCGTGATCGCAACCACGCTGGAGATGGACGGGCACCGCTGGCCCATCGAGCTGACGCTCGCGAGGCGCGACGCGATGGGGTTCCGGCTCCTGCTCGGCAGGCAGGCGCTGCGCGGGCGCTACCTGGTCGACCCCGGGAGGTCGTTCGTTTTCGGAAAGCTAAGGTGAGGGGAGTCCGATGGAGATCGTGATCCTGTCCCGCAAGGCGTCGCTCCATTCGACGAGGCGCCTGCGGGAGGCGGCGAAGCAGCGGGGCCACGAGGTGCGCGTGGTCAACCCGCTGCGCTGCTACATGAACATCAACGCGGACGCCCCCCACGTGCTCTACAAGCACGAGCGCCTCCACCCGGATGCGGTCATTCCGCGGATCGGCGCGTCGATCACGTTCTACGGCACGGCGGTCGTCCGGCAGTTCGAGATGATGGGCGTGTTCTCGATCGCGGAGTCGCAGGCGATCGCGCGGTCCCGCGACAAGCTGCGTTCCCTACAGCTCCTCTCGCGCGAGGGCATAGGGTTGCCGGTCACGGGATTCGCCCGCTCCACGCGCGACGTGGACGACGTGATCGACCTCGTCGGCGGCACGCCGCTCATCATCAAGCTGCTCGAGGGCACGCAGGGGCGCGGCGTGGTGCTGGCCGAGACCAAGAAGGCGGCGCAGTCGGTGATGGGGGCGTTCGGCCAGCTCGACGCCAACATCCTGGTGCAGGAGTTCATCAAGGAGGCGGGAGGCTCGGACATCCGGGCCTTCGTCGTGGGAGGACGGGTGGTCGCGGCGATGATGCGGACCGCCGCGCCCGGCGAGTTCCGCTCGAACCTGCACCGCGGCGGCACCGCGCAGCAGGTCAAGTTGAGCGCCGACGAGCGCCGCACCGCGATCCGGTCGGCGAAGGCGATGGGCCTGGCGGTCGCGGGCGTCGACATGCTACGGGCGGAGCGGGGGCCGGTCGTGATGGAGGTCAACTCCTCGCCCGGACTCCAGGGCATCGAGGGGGCGACGGGGCTCGACGTGGCCGGCGAGATCATCGAATACATCGAAAACCACGTCGCGCCCAAGAGCCGGAAGAAGGGATCGGCGAAGTAGCTGTGCGCCCCCGACGGACGGAGTAGCGATGCGCGTGCGAGCGGCCGCGTGCCGGAGTCGGGGGCCGGCGTCTTGATTCCGCGGCGCGCGGCCGAGCCGGTCACCGTCGCGGGAGAAGCGACCGCGCCCGGCGAGCGCCGCCGCTTCGAGGTCCACGCGGCCCGGCTCGTCACCGGCGGCTGGCTGTCGATCCCGGTGGAGGTCCTCGTCGGCGTGCGGCCCGGCCCGCGGGTGTGGCTGAGCGGCGCGATCCACGGCGACGAGCTGGACGGCATCGAGATCATCCGCCGCGTGCTGGACGCGCTGGACCCCGCCGCCCTGGCGGGATCGGTCATCGCGGTGCCCATCGTGAACGTGTTCGCGTTCGTCGATGGGTCCCGCTACCTGCCGGACCGCCGGGATCTCAACCGCTCCTTCCCCGGGTCCGAGCGCGGCTCGCTCGCCGCACGCATCGCGCACCTGTTCATGCGCCAGGTCGTCGCGCAGTGCGACATCGGGATCGACTTCCACTGCGGCTCGGACGATCGCGTGAACCTGCCCCAGGTGCGCGTCGACCTGGACGACGCCCGGGGGCTGCGGCTCGCGCGCGCCTTTCGCGCGCCCGTGATCATGCACGCGCGCGCGCCCGTCGGCTCGCTGCGCGCGTCGGCGAGCGCGCTCGGCGCGATCGTGCTCGTCTACGAGGGGGGGCAGTCGGGACGGTTCACCGAAGGCGCGATCCGCCGCGGGGTGGACGGCGTCGTGCGGGTCCTGCGCGAGGTGGGGGTTCTCGCCGCCGTGCGGTCCGGATCGGAAGCCGACGCCGACGTCGGCGAGCCGCTCATCGCGCGCAGCTCGCTGTGGGTCCGCGCGGGTCAGAGCGGGATCCTCCGCACTGACACGCAGCTCGGCGCCCGGGTGACCGCCGGCCAGCGGCTCGGCGTGATCGCCGACGCGTTCGGGGACCGCGCTTCGGCGGTGCGCGCCCGCGCCGACGGCGTGGTCGTGGGCGTCACTTCCCACCCGCTGGTGAACCGCGGAGATGCGATCGCGCACATCGCGCGGCCGGACTGAGGCGTCACGGCGAAAGGCGGGAGCACGTTGTCGATGAGGAATGCTCGAGCCCCCATGACCGCCGTCCTGCCGCTGCTCGCTGCGGCGCCCTCACGTACCCAGGAACCCGACGGTCCCCCCGCCTACCTCGCGCGCGGGGAGGGGCGCACGTCCGTGTACGTCGGCAAGGCGGTCACCTTCTAGCAGGTGCCCGGCGGAGGCGGGATCCGCCCACGCATGATCGACCGCCCAAACCCCGACGGGCTCGACGGGATCGAACGGTTTCCGGACGCGACGTCCGGAGCGCCCCCCGCGGGCGCTCACGCTGCCGCAGCCCAGGATCCATGATGACCACCCGACGCATCGCGACGCGCGCGCGAGGCTGCTTCCTCGTCGCCCTGGCCGCGACCCTGGTCCCGGCCACCGCTGCCGCCCAGCGGACCGAGCAGGTGTTTTCCGGCACGCTCCCCCAGGGCGCCACGCTCCGTCTGGCGACGGCCACCGGCGAGGTGGACGTGCGCCGCGCCTCCGGCTCGACGCTCGAAGTCACGGGCGTCGCGCACGAGGACGGCTCGGAGGTCCGCTTCGAGGTCCTCCGCGAAGGCGACGAGCTGATCGTCTGCGCGCTGCGCGTCGACGTCGACCGCTGCTCCGACCGGGGTGTGGACTCCCGCGACAGCCGCCGCTCCGACGACTCGCGCGGGGACCTGCGGGTAACCCTGCCGGCGGGCATCGACCTGGTGGCCGGATCCGGCAACGGCAACGTCCGGGTCGGCGACGCGGGGGGCGATGTGCACGCCGCGAGCGGCAACGGGGAGGTGGAGGTGAACGGCGCCGCCGGAGAGGTCCACGCCGCCTCCGGCAACGGCGAAGTGGCGGTCTCCGACGCGCGCGGACCGGTCGAGGCGTCCAGCGGCAACGGCGACGTATCGGTCACGACCGCGCGGGGCCCCGTGACCGCCAGCTCGGGGAACGGCGCGCTGTCCATTGACATCGCCGACCTCCCCGGAGACGCGGACCTGCGGTTCAGCACGGGCAACGGCAGGATCGAGCTGACCCTGCCCGCGGACTTCGCCGCGGACCTCGAGGCCAACCTCGGCAACGGCGAGGTGGAGAGCGACTTCCCGATGACCATC
>Ga0299914_10001306_pt1 | contig 16397 bp, 18 predicted proteins | sample RVTome_10_FD_201361 | JGI IMG/M metagenome (GOLD analysis project Ga0299914, IMG submission 201361) | Soil microbial communities from uranium-contaminated site in the Upper Colorado River Basin, Wyoming, United States - RVT153D57 (version 2) ...
ATCGTGTGGGACGCAGACTGACCTCTATCTGCGGACCGTTCGCTCCTGGCGATGGAACAGGTCGATGGAAGTAGTCGAATCCACCGTCACAAACGCTTCGGGATTGATCCGGCTGATAAGGCGGGTGACGGCAAGAACTTCTTTCCTTGGCACCACACAGAATGTGATCCTGACTTCACCCTCCTGACCGCTCCCGTTGATGACCGTTGCCCCGTACCCCCTTCCACGCAGTGCCGGCGCGACCACGTCGGTGGCGACGGGGGCGACAATCCGGACCATCGCCTGGCCGAGCGCCATCCACTCCTCGACAAGGGCTCCCAAATAGGTCCCCGCCGCGAAACCTGCGGCGAAGGCGATCATCCGGAGTGGGTCGTCGAGACCGTCGAGTACCCGGATCACCGCAATCACCCAGATCAGAGCCTCTACGAAGCCGAGGGCTGTCGCCGTGCCCTTCCGGCCTTTTCCGAGGAGGACGATGCGAACAGTTGCCATGCCGACGTCGAGCAATCGGAGGAAGAAGATCAGGAAGAGGTCGACGAGCACGGGCATCGGTCAAAGGGTAAGCGCATCCGAGGCCCTTACCGTGTAACTACGTCGGGATCTCGATGGGCAGGGTTTGACGGAACCGCCCAGGAGGCACGGGTGCCCCGGATCGGATCAGCGCGACCTCCCATGATGGGGAGTAGCTGAGTGCCCATCTCAGTACGGTCACTCCTGCTTTTCCGGCCGGGATCGCGAAAGGTGGTGGCGATAAATCGAGCATTCGTCGGAGTCGAATCGGGATTGTTGCAGCGGCGGCGTCGTGCAGGATCCGGTAGGCCGGCTTGACCGCTGCGTCGAGCGGGGGGTCCTCGAGAAACGCTACTGCTTCTCTCATCGGTTGGGAGGGCGCGATTTCAGAATGGTCGACGATCCATCGCCGAAGTCCTTCGGCGGATGTTGGCATAGGGTCCGATCCGAGCAAGGCGCCAACGCGGGTCTGCTCCTCGACAAAGCGATCACAGCCTGATCGTGTCAGCGGCTCCTCCCCATAGACCTGGTGTGCGACGAGGAACGAGTCGGTTAGAGCGTTGTGCACCCAGGCGGAGAACCCTGGATCCGCTGCGTCGTATCTCACGCCCCTTTCGGAGACTCCTTTGACCCGTCGATGTATCCGTTTCACGGTCTCGACCGCCTGTTCCACCTCGGGGCGGGCGCCGAACGTAGTTGCAGTCACATAGGCCGAAGTCCGCGATAGACGGCCCAGCGGGTCGTCCTTGTAGCGCGAGTGGTCTCCGACTCCTGCCACTACCTCGGGGTGCGCCGCCTGGATCAGGAGACCTCTAATCCCTCCCACCAGCGATGAGACGTCGCCGATAACTTGCCATGAAGCCGAGCCGGGTCCGTGGAGGCCGGGGTCTCCCAGGAAGTCGAAACTCTTCGCCATCGGATAGTCGACATGGCGGAACGGCCTGGAGGCCGCCCCGGCGATCATGTTGCGAATCGCCTCGATGAGCGCCGACGGCATGGTGTGACCTATCCGCTCTGGATCGTCGAGCGGTTCACCAGACCGTCGTGCATCGCGTTGCGGATGGCGACGCGCCATGCACGCCGGTCGGCCGGGGCTGCCGCGCTCATGTTCCAGTTTTCCGTTCGGCCATCCCTGTGTTGATGCCGGCCGACTTTGCCCGTGTGCCTCCCGACAATGTGGGGTCGAGGATGGCCGGGGACAACGTCATTTCGGTCGCGGTGAGATGGAGCGTGCGTCGGGCAAACAGACGCCGGTCGGCCGGGGCTGTGTTGATGCCGGCCGACTTTGCCCGTGTGCCTCCTGTTGCTGTCGGTTTGTGGAGGGTTGGGGGACACATCATTCTGGTGGCGTGGGAGGTGGGTTAGGTTCGGGCAAACAGACGCCGGTCGGCCGGGGCTGCCGCGGTCATGTTGCGGCCCTCCGTTGGACCCTGATTGTCCCCGCGCTCATGTTCCGGTCTTTCTCTCCGCCATGCCGTTTAGTACTTCTAGGACGATGCGGTTGGCTAGGTATGCGGTCTGTTCTCCGGGGCCGTCGTAGGCGGGGGAGACCTCGACTATGTCGGCACCGAGCACTTTGAGCTCCCGTGAGATCCGACGGATGGTGTCGAGGATCTCCCTCGAGTTGAGCCCGCCGGGCTCCGGCGTCCCGGTTCCCGGGGCCAGCCCGGGGTCGACAACGTCGATGTCGACGGAGATGAATACGCCTTTTGCTCCACCCTCGAGGCTGTAATCCACCGCTTCGTCGACCACGGCGTCGAGCCCGCGTTCGCCGATGTCCTGCATCATGTAGCAGCGCATTTTCTGCTCTGACATCCACTGGGTTACGTCCGGCTCCGGCCAGTAACCCCGCAGCCCGATCTGTACAAAGCGGTGGCCGGGCACCGCACCCGTCTCGATGAGGCGACGCATCGGGGTGCCATGACCGATCAAAGAGCCGTTCTGGGTCATTCCCGTATCGGCATGAGCATCGAAGTGGATGAGGCCGACCTCACCGAAACCGTGTATCCGGGCGACTCCCATGGCATTGGCGAACGTGACGGAGTGGTCGCCACCGAGGACTATCGGCACCTTGCCGGCGCGGGTCACGTGCTCCACGGAGTCGGCGATCCGGTCGATCGATTTCTCCAACTGTCCGGGGAACACGTAGACGTCTCCGACGTCCACAACCCCGAGGACCTCAAACGGGTCGATACCCGTTGTCAGGTGAGGGCGATACCCGTCCATGGCGCCGTAGTCGGCGTTCCTAATCGCCTGAGGCCCAAATCGGGCTCCAGGCCGGTAGGTGGTGCCCCAATCGAACGGGGCACCGAGGATGACGACGTCACCGTCGCCCAGGTTGTCCGGAGTCACCGAGGGGACGCCGAGGAAAGAGTTCCTCGATGCGAAAGAGATGTACTCCGCAGATGCGAAAGGGATCTCGTTCTTGCGATCGTCGTATGGGGTAGGCATCCGAGGTTACGCTAACGGACCCGAATCTCTTCGGTGACGCGCATGACTCCACAGATAATTCAGAGGACATACTTGGGACTGCTGCTGTTGCAGACACTGGCCGCATCCTTGATATGGGGCATCAACACCCTCTTCCTGCTCGATGCCGGGCTTTCGTTGACCGGCGCATTCGTGGCCAACGCTGCCTTCACCGCAGGAATGATGATCTTCGAGGTCCCGACCGGGGTAATCGCCGACGCCCGCGGACGCAGGATCTCCTTCATGCTGGGTGCGGCAACCCTTCTGGTTACAACGCTGGCCTACCTCGCGTTGTGGAGTCTTCATGCGCACATTCTCTGGTGGGTTCTGGTGTCCGCGCTAATCGGGCTCGGGTTCACCTTCTTTTCGGGAGCGACCGAGGCTTGGCTGGTGGACGCTTTGGAGGCAACCGGATACGACGGCCCCATAGAAACGGTCTTCGGCAAGGGTCAGACCATCGGCGGCGTCGCCGTACTGATTGGCACCATCGGCGGCGGATTCCTTGGCACCGTCTCGTTGGGCATTCCTTATGCCCTCAGGTCCTTCCTCCTGCTCATCGTCGTTGCCGCGGCCTGGAAATGGATGCACGACATCGGGTTTGAGCCCCATCGTGAGGGCACCATCACCGACCAGGCCCGGGAGATCCTCAAAGCTTCGATCACCCACGGCTTTCGGAATCCGCCCGTGAGGATGTTCCTCCTTGCGGCGCCTTTCTCGGCAGGCATCTATATCTGGGTCTTCTACGCGTTTCAGCCTTATTTGCTCGATCTGTTTGGTGACCCGAATGCGACCTATCTTGCCGGCATCGCTGCGGCGACCTTCGCCATAGCGCAAATGATCGGAGGTGCGTCGGTGAGTATCATCCGGCGGGTATTCCGGAGCCGCACCTCGGTAATGGCCGGAGCCGTTTTTCTCGGAGGGTTGGCCATCGTTGGAGTAGGTCTGGCATCCCTCCTCGAGATACCCATCGGGTTCTGGGTGGCAGTTGTGTTGCTGGCGTTGGCTTCTCTCATCGCGGCGTTGTCCGGCCCCATGCAACAGGCGTATATGAACGCCGTAATCCCTTCGAAGCAGCGGGCCACGGTTCTTTCGTTCGCTTCGCTCACCGGTTCGGCCGGCGGCGTTGTGTTCCAGCCGGCGTTGGGCCGCGTGGCTGATGTATGGTCATTGGGAACCGGCTACATCGTTTCCGGTGCCCTATTTCTCTTCCAACTCCCCTTCGTGCTGAAGGTGAAGGCCATGGGCCTCGACGCCGATGTCGTGAGCCATCCGGACAAAGCATCTGCCGAGAATCCCACCGATGGATCGCCGTTGTAATTCTGCCATCATGACGCCATGGAAGTAAGTGACTCAAACGGAGACGGCCGGATGGGCAAGGCCATCGTCCGCGGTGTGTTGATCGGGCTGCCGCTGACATTCATCGGTCTGACCCTCGGCGTCTATCTGATCACCAATAACGACATCTTCGACTCGATGGCGACGGCGATCCTCCCCAGCATCCTCCTCGGAACCTTCGGCGGTGGCTTCGCCGGCATGGCCCTTACCATGGAGTAACCGCGGGTTCTAAATCTCCTCGCGCAGGCTGAACACGATGGTCTGGAGGTCGGTGAACTCGTCGATACGTTGCCGGCCCCACCCGGTGTCGGTTCCGGCGGCGCCTCCGAAGGGCTGGAATGTCTCCCAGAAGTCAGTCGAGTCGTTGACGACGACCGTCCCGGAACGAATCCGGTCGGCATACCAGAAGGCCTTGCTCAGGTCGTTGGTGAACACTGCCGCCTGCAATCCCAGGTGAGTCCGATTGGCCACATCGATCGCCTCGGTGTCGTCCTTCGCCGCCAGTATGGGGACGACCGGGCCGAAGGACTCCTCCTGTGAGACGGCGGCAGATTCGGGAACCCTGTCGATCACGGTGAACTCGTAGTAGAGGTCGGTCGGGAACCCCGATGCCCGCCCTCCTCCGACGAGAACGTCTGCGCCCTTCTCGCGGGCATCAGCGACGTGGCGGTCCATCTTGTCGGCGGTGGGGTTGTTGTTCAGCGGACCCATATTGGTGTCGTCGTCGAACGGATCACCCAGCCGCACGTTCTGAGCGGCCTTTAGCGTGGCCTCCACGAACTCGTCATGCACCTCATCGACCACTATCACCCTCTCGGTGGCGCAGCACACTTGCCCTGCGTTGTAATAGGCCCCGTAGACGGCTGCCTCGGCGGCAAGGGAGACATCGGCGTCGGCGGTGACGATGGTCGGTCCGTTCCCCGACATCTCCATGATCGAACGCTTCAGCCCCATCTGGGAAACGATCCGCTTTCCGGTCTCCGACGACCCGGTGAAACCGATCGCATCGATCCCGTCGTGGGTGACCAGCATCTCACCGACATCCCCGCCACCGGGAATCACCGAGATCGCCCCCTTCGGGACCCCTGCCTCCTCGAAGACCTTGGCCATCTCCAGCAGGGCCCAGCTGGTGAACTCCGGGGGTTTGACGATTATCGAGTTTCCGGTTGCCAGGCCCGGCCCGACGTACTCCATCGGGATCATCACCGGGAAGTTCCAAGGGGTGATGGCCGCCCACACCCCGACCGGCCTCCGCACGGTGAACATGCGTCTGTGGCGCTCCGTCGTTGGGATCAGCTCGCCGGAGAGCCGCTTGACGTCTTCAGCTGCAATCTGGAAGTAGTCACCCGATTCGCTAATGTCATCGACCGATTCGGCTGCGTAGGGTTTCCCCTGCTCGAGGGTGAGGATCCGCGCCACCTCATCGACCCGCTCCTGCCAGAGGTCATAGATCCTGAGACAGAGATCGGCTCTCTCGAATGCAGTCCAGTGCCTGAGATCACCTGCTGCCTCGTGGGCCGCCATCACCGCCCGGTCAATGTCCGCCTGGGACGCTTTGGGCACGTTGTAGATGTGCTCCCCGGTCACCGGTGAGCGCACCTCGTAATGCTCCTTGCCGGTGCCCTCAGTCCATTCCCCGGCGATGAAAAGCTTGAGATCTGTTGCCATGGCACGAAATCTAACCGGTGTCAATCGAGATGGCTTCCCCTGGATGGCCCCGGGGGAGGGACACGCGAGGCAACCCACCTCTCGAAAGGCTCCTCCCGTGAGTAATCTCAATGGACGTAGAGCCGGGCCGCCCGGCGTGGCGGAGATACTGGAGACTCCTACCTGCAGGGCCGGCCCCGAGAGGAGTGAATTAATGGGCCTCCAGGGAGAACAGACCAGGGATTGGTTCAATCGGGCCAGGTCGACCCTGGTCAACGGCGTGTCGAGCCAATTCCGCTACTGGGGTGACGACGACACCATCGTCATCGAGCGCGGTGAAGCCGGCCATCTCTTCGATATGGATGGAAAGCGCTATATCGATTTCCAGCTCGGGTTCGGCCCTGTCATTCTCGGCCACGGTGACCCCGAGGTCTCGGCCGCGGTCGCCGCCGCAGCGGGCCATGCCACCAGTTTCGCGATGACACAGCGCCGCGAGATCGAAGCTGCCGAGAAGGTGCTCGAGGCCCTTACCTGGGCGGAGCGGATGCGGTTCACCAACACCGGCACGGAGGCCACGATGCATGCCATCCGGCTGGCGCGGGGGGTCACCGGGCGCGATATCGTTCTCAAATTCGAGGGTCAATATCACGGCGTACACGACTACGTGATGTTCTCTACAGCGTCGGCCCCGTACGAGGCTCTGGGTTCGCGTTTCAGCCCGATCCCGGTTTTGTCGAGCTCAGGGATACCCGACCAGATCCAGACGTATGTGCGGGTCCTGCCATTCAACGACCTCGAGCTGGCCAAGACCCTCTTCAAGCGGGAAGGCGACAGGATTGCGGCCGTCATCGTGGAGCCAATGCTCGGCAATACATTCGGTCTGGTTCCGGTCGACGGGTTCCTCGAAGGTCTCCGCGAACTGACCTCCAGCTCGGGGTCGGCTTTGATCTTCGACGAGGTGAAGACCGGGTTCCGTGTCGCTGCCGGGGGCGCCTTCGAGTACTTCGGGGTGACCCCGGACATCGGAACCTACGCCAAGGCGATGGGCAACGGCTTCCCCGTGGCGGCGATCGCCACCAGAGGGGAATACGTCGAAGGTTGGAAACAGGGTGGCATCTCGCAAGCTGGCACCTACAGCGGCAACGGGATCGCGGCCGCCGCAGCCAACGCCACAATCACCAAGCTGCTGACGGGCGAACCACTTGCCTCGGTGGAGAAGACCGGCCGTTCGCTGATGGACGGTCTGGAGAAGATTCTCGCCGACAAGGGCGTTGAGAGCAGAATCACCGGTGTCCCAGCGATGTTCTCGGTATTCCTCGGTTCGGGCGACATCAAGGAGTTCCGCGACGGCTCCCGTCACAACGAGGCGCTCTACGAGGACATCACGATGAAGATGATCGCCAAAGGGGTAATGCCCTGCCCCGATGCCAAAGAGCCCTGGTTCGTCTGTGCTGCCCACACCGAAGAAGACGTAGCGACATCGCTCCAGGTGTTCGAAGAGTCGCTCGACGAAGCTCTGCTTTGAGGGTCATAGTCTCGGGAGCTGGAGGCAAGCTGGCGACATCCATCGCCGCAGCCGTTGCTGATGCCGATGACCTGGAGTTGGCGGGATTGTTCAACCCGAACCGAGCCAGGACTTCGATGGAAGGGTTAGTGGTGTCGGGCGACGCATCATCGCTGGCCGGCGACGTGGTGGTGGAGACGGCACATCCCGATCATGTCTTCGAGAACCTGAGCGTATGGAAGGAGTCAGGGATGGCTGCCGTGGTCGGTACTTCGGGCTTCACCGAAGATCGGCTCCTTCGGCTCGGTGACCTCTGGGGCGAGTCGGGGTCTGCGTGCCTGGTTGTTCCCAATTTTTCGGTTGGCGCAGTTCTGATGATGGAGTTCGCACGCACCGCCTCTCGATACTTCGAAGCTGTGGAGATCATCGAACGTCACCACTCCACGAAGCCGGATGCTCCATCCGGCACGTCTCTGGCCACGGCTGTGGGGGTCGCCACCAGCGGTGCGTCGTCGGCGGAAGGCTCCGAAGAACTGGTGGCCGGCGCACGCGGTGCCGATGTGAGCGGCGTCCGGGTTCATTCGCTGCGCCTCCCCGGGCTCATATCCCAACAGGAAGTGGCGATGTCTAATGCCGGTGAAGTCCTGTCGGTGGAGCACATGTCTACCTCATATGACTCATTCGCCTCAGGAGCCTTGCTTGCGATCAGGCGGGTCGGCGACCTCGATCCTGGCGTCCACTTGGGTTTGGCCGCCCTCCTCGAATAGCGTCAGGCCATGGCACAGATACACGGAGGCCAGATCGTCGCCCGGGCTCTCAAGGCTGAGGGGGTCGATGCGATATTCACCCTCACCGGGGGACACATCGTTCCGATCCTCGATGGCTGTGTCCAGGAGGGAATCAGGGTCGTCGACGTCCGGCACGAGCAGGCGGCTGCCCACGCCGCCGAGGCCTACACCCGGCTCACCGGCAGGCTCGGGGTGGCGGCAGTAACGGCAGGCCCTGGGGTGACGGACACCATGACCGGAGTTGCGACCGCTTTCTATGGGAACACGCCGATGCTGGTGATCGGGGGTCGGCATATGATTCGCCAGGAGCTGAAAGGCGGTCTCCAGGAGATGGACCACACCAGGCTCTTTCATTCCATTACGAGGTGGTCGGCTACCGCCTGGCAGGTCGACCGGCTTGCCGACTACATATCGACGGCCGCCCGCCACGCCTTTTCCGGTCGGGGCGGCCCGGTGTTTCTCGACATTCCGATGGACGTCCAGTTCGACATGGTCGAAGAGACTGCGGTCAGGTTTCCCGTGTCGTATCGCGCCCATACGTCGGCCGGCGCCGACCAGGGGACGCTCGAGTCGATAGTCGAGGCGTTGTCCGCATCCGAAAAGGTAATGGTATTCGCCGGGGCGGGCGCCCGGCCCGGCGACCGCAACCGCCTCCAGGAACTGGCGGAGATTCTAAAAGCTCCCACCTTTGTGAACAGTCGCGCCCGGGGTTCGCTGCCGTACGGTCATGAGTTCCTGGGAAATCACGCCCGTTCCCAGGCGATGGCGGGTGCCGATGTCGTGCTTGCGTTGGGGGTCGATTGGGACTTCCGCACCTCGTACGGTGAGAAGATCTCTCGCGAGGCGACGGTAATTCAGATCGATTCGGATCCCCACAAGGTCGGGTGGAATCGAGCGGCGCATATCGGAGTGGTGGCCGACCCGCTGGCAGTGGTCTCCCAGTTGGTCGATGAGGGTGTCCGCCTCGAACGGACCGGAGTCCCGGTCTGGACCAAAGAGATCATGGATCTCGAGCAGGAGCGCGGTGAGGCGGCGATGAAGGAGTCCGAGGACGACTCTTCCCCGGTCATGCCGCAACGCTTCGCCCGAGAGGTTGCCGATTTCTTCGGTACAGACTCGATCGTCGCCGTCGACGGGGGAGACATAGTCTCCACCACCGCACGCTGGCTGCAGGTTTCGACGCCTGGCCACGTCCTCGACCCGGGTCCGTTCGGGACCCTCGGAACCGGCGCGCCATACGCCCTCGCTGCCGCGGTTGCCCACCCGGAGAAACTGGTCGGCGTCGTCTTCGGTGACGGTGGCTTCGGATTCAATGCAATGGAATACGACACGATGGTCCGCCTCGGGCTCCCGATCATCGGGATCATCGGCAACGACGGAGTCTGGTCGAACATCAAGACCTTCCACCGCATGGCTTATCCGGATCGCCTGGTGGCGACAGATCTGGGAGTACGGCCGTATCACGAGATGGTTCGCGGGCTTGGCGGTTATGGCGAATTCGTGGACCAACCGGACCGGATCCGCCCGGCATTGGAGCGGGCGAGGGAATCTGGCCTCCCTTCACTGATCAACGTCCATATCGCCGAGACCATCAGGATGTCCTCGAACTACTCGCAGTAGCTGAGACTGCTCAAAGCCAGATGATGGCAACCGTTCCGATGATGAAGCAGTAGACAGCGAAGGGAATGAGGCCAACTCTGCGCAAAGCTGCAAGGAGGAGAGCGATAGCCGCGTATCCGGATATTGCCGCCACCAGAGTGCCGACTAAGAGCGGCCCGGCGGCGGTGCCGGAACCGTCGAGTTCGAGGAGTTGGGAGAGGCCCCCACCGGCAATTGCAGGGATCCCGAGGAGAAACGAGAATCGCGCCGCCTCGGAGGGTGAGAACTTGCGACCACTCCCGGCAGCAATTGTGATGCCCGAGCGGGATATCCCCGGAACCAGGGCGAACATCTGCGCCACGCCTACCACCACTGCGTCGGGAATTCGCCCTTCACCGAGCGTCCGGAGCCCGGTCGCCAGCTTCTGACCGACGACAAGGATGAGTCCCGTCGTAATCAACGCCCAACCGACATTTGTCACCGAGTCCTGAAACCTGTCGATGGTGTCGGCGAGCGGAAGACCGATCAGGGCGGGGATCGTCCCGATTCCGACGAGCAGTGCGATTTTGCCCCCTTCGGGCTCGGACCGGAACCGGAGGACCTTGAGTATGTCCTCCCGAAAGTAGATCAGGACTGCGACCAGGGTTCCGAGATGCAGAACCGCGGTAACCGCCAGGTCTGGTTGATCGATCTCCATCCCGAACCGGGAGAGCAGGGCCGGTATGACGACGAGGTGGCCCGACGAGGAGACGGGAAGGAATTCGGTGAGACCCTGAATCAGACCCCAGATAATGGCTGCAAGCACGGGTGCACGGTAGTTTGTCAACCTGAGGAGACGAGCACTATCACCCGGCCATTGGCAGCGGCCGCGGCGACCGCCACTGCCTGGTCTGGTGGGATGGCCACCGAGCCCGACCCATTGCCCAGTGGATCGTCGTCGGCAACTGCGCGCACCGACCCTGCGACCGCCACTCCGGTGTCGATGAGCACGAGCTGCACCGGATCGCCAACCTTTGCGGTGCGGGGGACCGCTATTTCGAGATCCCACCACCCGGAGGCGATTGGAGCGTCTTCGCCGGTTATACCTCCGGGAGTGATCGGTTCGTCGGGTAGGAAAGTGCGGTTGGCGTAACCATATTCCTCGACCCGGGGGAGGAGGCCCGGTGGCACGAGACGCATTTCGACAACGTCGACGCTTATCTCGTCGCCGGCAGCGATGGTTTCGACGGCGAACGGATGCTCGAGCATTCCCTCACCCCTGAACTCGGTCCACAAAGCGACGATGGCGATGGTGACAGCGATTGTCCAGCGGAGCCATTGCGGTCGCTGTAGCCAGATCACACCATCAAAGGTATGCCCCCCGTAGGCCGCCCGCTAGGGGGTTGTTCGGGTCAGTCCCTGGATGAGCTGCTGGCGGAGTCCTTGGATGCGGTGGCCGCCTTCTTGACGTCGGACTTCCCATTCTCGGATTTCGACGACTTGGACGACTCGCTCTTGTCGTTCGAAGATTTGGAAGATTCGTTTTTCTCATTCGAGGGGCCGGTCCTGGAATCGGTCTTGTAAAAGCCGGAGCCTTTGAAGACAACACCGCGCGAGTGGAATATCTTCTTCAACTCGCCACCGCATTCGGCGTGTTTCTTCAACGGGCGGGAATTGAAGGACTGGAAGACCTCGATGTTCTCGCTGCAGGACTTGCAGACGTATTCGTATGTAGGCATAGGTTGGGTGGCCTGGATTGAAATGGAGACCGCCCCCAAATTGTACCGGCTTCGGGGAGGCAGTACGAGTTGGACGGTGGGCGTAAGATGGCTCCCGATGTCTTCCGCAATCGCCATTGCCGCCGCATACATCGTGGGGAGCATCGATTTCGCAGTGGTCGTCGGCCGGATGTACGGGATCGACATCCACAAGGAGGGGAGCGGCAACCCCGGCGCTTCAAATGTGCTGCGGACCATCGGGAAGGTGCCAGCGGCCATGGTTTTTGTCGGCGACATGCTGAAAGGCACAGTCGGGGCGGCAATGGGCATGATCGCCTCGGGCGAACCGGATCCGATGGTGCACTGGGCGCTCCTTGCCGGCCTGGCCGCTGTTGTCGGTCACTGCTACCCGATCTTCCACAGGTTCAAGGGTGGCAAGGGCGTGGCCACCGCGGGAGGGGTCATGTTGTTTGTTGTGCCCCTGGTGGCAATTGGCAGCACACTGCTCTGGGCCGTGATTGTCAAGCTGACAAAGACCGCGTCGATCGGGTCACTGGTTTTGGCTGTGATCACCTTGCCACTGGCGATGTGGCGAGGGGTCGAGGGTTTGGCTCTCGTCTGGCTGGGAATTTTGATTCTGCTCGTGGTCTGGCGGCATCGTGGCAACATCGGGCGAATGATCAGAGGAAGCGAACAGAAAGTCCCGGCATGAGTATCGAAGTTGCAGTTATCCCGGCAGCAGGCCGCGGGACGAGAATGAGACCGGCGACTCGTGTGGTTCCCAAGGCCTTGCTCGGCGTCGTCGATCGCCCTGCGATCCAGTACGGGGTGGAGGAGGCCGCCCGGGCGGGGGCTAAGGAGGCGGTGGTCGTGGTCGATCTCGACACCGGCCATCTAATCTCACAACACTTCAGCCTCGAGGGACCACTCCCCGGCCTGGAGGACATTCGAATCCGCCCGGCTGTCCAGGAGGAGCCGCTCGGTTTGGGCCATGCCGTCTGGGAGGCGCGGGAGATGGTGAGAGATCGGCCATTCTTCTGCATCCTCTCCGACAACATCGTCCGCCCGGGCCATGACGTTCTTCCAGCGATGGAACAGGGTTCGGTGGGCGGAGAGGTGTCCGTCGTCTGCCTGCGCGAATACGGCGATGAGTACCTGGACAGGTATGGGTTCGTCATCCCCGCCTCTGACGTCGAAGATAGATATCTCGACCTTTCGGGTGCCGTCGAGAAGCCGGGCAAGGAGAGCGCTCCGTCGAATCTGGGTCTGGTCGGCCGTTACATCTTCACGCCCGAGATCTTCGGGATCCTCGAGGACACCAAGCCCGGGGCTCTGGATGAGATCCAGCTGACAGATGGCATCCACGAGCTGGGAGCGAGGGGGCGTCTGAGAGGTTATGTTGCCGACACCGATTTGCTGGACGTGGGAACTCCCGCTGGCCTTCTCAAAGCCACCGTCGAACTCGGCCTGCATCAGTTCGGATCAGACTTTCAAGACTTTCTGGACGACCTGGCCGGTCGGTGAAACCGCTCGAACTCGCCCAGGCCGAGGTGCTCGGATCGATGCGGCACTCTGGCGCCGAGACGATCGAATTGGTCGACGCTTTGGGCAGGGTCCTGGCAGCGGATGTCGAAGCCCGGGAGGCCGTTCCGCACTTCGCCAACTCCGCCATGGATGGGTACGCGGTCCAATCCGGCGATGTAGCGAAAGAGGGTGCAATGTTGCGCGTGGTTGGTGAGATCGCAGCCGGCAGCCCTTCGGATGCGACGCTCCTGTCCGGGTGCGCCATGAAGATCATGACCGGCGCCCCGATGCCCGACGGTGCCGACACCGTGGTGAGAGTGGAGGACACCGAACGTCTCGACGATGTCGTGAAAATCCAGGTAGAGGTTCCAGCCGGGACATCAGTGAGGCCTGCGGGCGACGATGTCCCCGAGGGCGCAACGGTCTTCGAGAGGGGTGTCCGGCTCCAGAGCACACACCTTGCAGTGCTGGCAACCGTTGGCAGGTCCCGCCCTTCTGTGGCGCGCCGGCCCCGTGTGGCGCTGTTCTCCACCGGAGACGAGTTGGCGTCACCTTCGGCGGCCACTCTGGTGCCAGGCCAGATCCGCGACTCGAACCGGGTAATGCTCAGGTCGCTGCTCTCCGATGTCGCCACTGTGATGGACGATGGAATCATCCGCGACGACCCGGTTGCTCTCAGGGCCGGGTTCGGAAGGGCAGCAGCCGGCGCCGATGCGATCGTCGCTTCGGGAGGGGTGTCGATGGGCGATCACGATCACGTCCGCTACATCCTCGGCGATATGGGAAGCGTCGACTTCTGGCAGGTCGCGATCAAACCGGCGAAGCCGTTCGCTTTCGGCCAGATCGGGGGCGTCCCATTCTTCGGCCTGCCCGGCAACCCGGTATCGGCGTTCATTGCGTTCGAACAGCTGGTGCGTCCCGCCCTTCTCGAGATGCAGGGCGCCCTGGTCCACTTCCGACCACTGATCCGTGCCACGGCCGGAGCCAAGATCGATAGCGACCCGAGTCGTCTCGAATTCGTTCGTGTCACTTTGCAGATCGACGGAAGGGGACGCCTCGTGGCATCGCCCTCCGGCGGCCAGGGCTCACACATGCTCGCCGCCCTCGCCGCTGCAGACGGACTGGCGCGGATCCCCGTCGGTGAGTCAGGCGTCAAGGCGGGCCAGAGCCTCGATGTAGAGATGTTCCGCAACCCCGAGACAAGGAGATGGGAACGGTGACTGAGGAGAAGATGAGCCATCTCAATGACAGGGGAGAGGTGCACATGGTGGATGTGGGCGAGAAATCCATCACCCGCCGCGAAGCCACGGCCGAAGGCGAGGTGCTGATGACCGAGGACCTCGTTTCCCGCTTCCTCGACGGAGATCTCCCCAAGGGAGACGCTGCTGCCACAGCGCGGGTGGCGGGGATCATGGCCGCCAAGAAGACGCATGAGCTGATCCCTCTTTGTCATCCGCTGCCAATCTCGGGCGTGGAGGTGTCGTTGGAGTCGACTGGGCATGGGATCCGGGTGCTCGCTAAAGTAAGCACTGACGGCCGCACTGGTGTGGAAATGGAAGCAATGACCGCGGTGTCGGTCGCCGCTTTGACGATCTACGACATGGTCAAAGGGATCGACAGAAACGTGGAGATCGCAAGCATCCGTCTTCTCCGGAAGGCGGGCGGCCGCTCCGGTACATGGGAGCGGTCTTGAATCGTTGGAAGTAACGAGTTTCCTCGCTACTCTTCGCGACGGACGGAGTAAATAGGAGCAATGGAAACGCCACTCATAGTTGGCTTGCTGGTAATAGCCGCAGTATGGAGTATCTACCTGCTTCCTTCCGTCTTCGGCGACCGCCGCGAGGCGGCATTGCACTCGGCGGAGGAATTCGATCGCTTCACCCATCTCATGGCGGATGTGCAGAAGCGTCCGCGCAGTTCGATCGTCCCCGAATCACGCAACACGGTGCGAGGTAGGCGCAGGGCAGTACTCGGCGTTCTCGTGGTCGCCGCGTTGGCAACAGCCATGCTGGCGTTGTTTCAAACGTCATTGGGCTGGCTTCTGATTCACCTCTTTGTCGACGGGCTTCTCTTTCTCTACATCGCGGCTCTCGCCCAGGTGAAGCAGCGCCGTGAATACCGTCTGAAGGTCAGTCACGTTTCCGACCAGCGGCCCGACTTCGAAGAGCCTCAGATCAAGGTCATCGCCAACTGATCGTTGGGGTGGTTATCCCACCCGTCGCCTCTAGAATCGTCTTTCCCGACATGGGGCTGTAGCTCAGCCTGGCAGAGCACCTGGTTCGCAATCAGGGGGTCAGGGGTTCAAATCCCCTCAGCTCCACCAGCTTTTTCGTGCTTGCTCTTGTTCAGGGTGCCATTCAGGGTGGCTATCAGCGCGATACCCCGGGATCTGGTGAATATCGCCCTCGCCATGCGCTCCGAGGACGGGTCACACCCCAGCCAGCGTGTAATAGGTGCCGTTCGGCTCGGTTTGGCGGTCTGCTCGTTCTCGTCCGGGATATCAGTTGATATGAGCGGCTGGAGGAGTGACTGTGAGGTCCGGGTGATTTCGCCGAGACCAAGTGGTTCGATTTGTCGTTTGAGCTTGTGATCTGATCACGTTTCCGCGGCGTAGTCATGGTGTCAGCACTGGGATCGATGCGCATGTGGGGCTTGGTTGACACGAATCCGTCTTCGGCTCAGAGAAGCCGGGGGGAGGGGTGTGTATGGTTGGCCTGAGAGTCGTGGAGGTGATGCTTGTGGAGGACGAGCCGACGCTTGGTGGCAGCGCCGAGCTTTGGGGTCCATTGTTTGGCCAGCGTGCTGGTGATTGGGCGGAGACGTGGGAAGGTCCGCAGGGCTGGGGGACTCCTGTCTATGAGTATGTGCTCGACAGGGCGCAGGTCTCCGCTGGTAGCGAGGTTCTGGACTGTGGTTGTGGGGCAGGCCGGTTTGCTCGGATGGCAGCCGATCTGGGGGCGAGAGTCTCGGGGATCGACGCGTCAGCGGAGTTGGTTGGCATCGCGGCGGAGCGAACTCCGGAGGGTGATTTTCGAGTCGGCGACCTCGAGACGCTCCCGTGGGGAGACGAGACGTTCGATCTGGTGACGGGATTCAGCGTTTTCCAGTTCGCCGACGACAAGGTTCAGGCTGTCTCCGAGGCGGGGCGGGTATCTCGGGGAACACTGGCGGTCGTGGTTCCGACGCGGATCTCGGAGTCGGGGCTCGCCGAAGCGTTCAAACCGCTCTTTCCCCTGTTTCCACCGGAGGGGCTCGCCCAGTTGAAACAGAGCGGCATATTCGCCCTGTCTGAACCAGGAAGGCTGGACGAGGTGCTGGCTGCGG
>Ga0299914_10001308_pt1 | contig 16375 bp, 12 predicted proteins | sample RVTome_10_FD_201361 | JGI IMG/M metagenome (GOLD analysis project Ga0299914, IMG submission 201361) | Soil microbial communities from uranium-contaminated site in the Upper Colorado River Basin, Wyoming, United States - RVT153D57 (version 2) ...
GCTGACGATGGTGCTCGCCCCGCTGCGCGCGTTCGGCCTGCGCCGGGTGATGGTCACGACGCTGCAGGCGCTCTCGGGCGCCGGATATCCCGGCGTGGCGTCGCTCGACGCGGTGGGCAACGTCGTCCCGTTCATCGACGGCGAGGAAGGCAAGATCGAGACGGAGACCCGGAAGATTCTCGGAGCGCTGGCCGGCGGCCAGGTCGAGCCGCACGAGGTCCTCGTCAGCGCCCAGACGACGCGCGTGCCCGTCGTCAACGGCCACACGGAATCCATCTCGGTGACGCTGGAGGCGAACCCCTCGATCGAGGACGTTCGCGCCGCGCTCGAGGGGTTCAGCGGATCCCCCCAGCGCCATGCCCTGCCGAGCGCACCCGCGCAGCCCGTCGTCTACCTCGAGGCGCCGAACCGCCCGCAGCCGCGCCTCGACGTGGATCGCGACGGCGGCATGACGGTGACGGTGGGGCGGCTGCGCCCGTGTCCGGTCCTGGGCTACAAGCTGTTCGCGCTCGGCCACAACACGGTGCGCGGGGCGGCCGGCGCCGCCGTCCTGAACGCGGAGCTGATGGCGGCGGAGGGCGTCTTCGCGGCGTCCGTCCGAGGCTGACATGCGTGTGCTGAAGTTCGGCGGGACGTCGGTCGCCGATCGCGCCGCGATCGAGCGGCTGGCCGGCATCGTGCGGCGCGAGGCCGAGGCCGATCGCGCCCGCAGCGGCTCGCGTCCCGGCCTGGTCGTGGTCGTCTCGGCGCTCGCGGGCGTCACCGACCAGCTGCTGGCGATCGCGGATCTCGCGCGGAGGAACGAGGCGGATCAGGCGCTCGCCGTCCTCGCCTCGCTGCGCGATCGCCATCATGAGGCGGCGTCGCTGATTGGCGGCGGCGATGCCACCTCCGGCCTGCGCGAGGGAATCGACGCGCAGTTCCATGCGCTGGCCGCCGCCGTCCGCGCCGTCGCGCTGCTCCGCGAGGTCTCGCCGCGCTCGCTCGACACGATGGCCGCGACCGGCGAGCTGCTCAGCAGCCGCATCGTTGCCGCGGCGCTCGCCGCGTCCGATCTCCGCACGCGCTGGGCCGATCCCCGGACGCTCATCGTCACCGACGAGTCGTTCACCTGTGCCGTTCCGCTGCTGGCCGAGACGGCCGTCCGGATCCCGTCGGCTCTGGCGGCGCCCTTCGAGGCGGGCGAGATCGTCGTGACCGGCGGCTACGTCGGCGCCAGCGCCCGGGGTGTGACGACAACGCTGGGCCGGGGCGGCTCCGACTACTCGGCCTCAATCATCGGCGGTGCCCTCGGCGCCGACGAGATTCAGATCTGGACCGACGTGGACGGCATGCTGACCGCGGATCCGAGGGTTCATCCCGCCCCACGCGTGGTGCCGCATCTCTCGTTCGCCGAAGCGGCCGAGCTGGCGTACTTCGGCGCCAAGGTGCTGCACCCCAAGACGATCCAGCCCGCGTTGTCGCGAGGCATTCCCGTCCGCATCCTGAACTCGCGCCGTCCGGAGGCGTCCGGCACGCTCATCACCGCCCGGCCCGACCGATCGGCGGCGCCGGTCACCGCGCTCGCCTGCAAGCGGCACGTGACGGTCGTCGACGTCACGTCCACGCGCATGCTGGAGGCCTACGGGTTCCTGCGCCGTCTCTTCGAGGTGTTCGAGCGGCACCAGACGTCGGTGGACGTGGTGACGACCTCCGAGGTGAGCGTCTCGGTGACGATCGACGACCGGCGGCGCCTGGAGGCCATCACCCGCGACCTCTCGTCGTTCGCCGAGGTCTCGGTGGAGGATTCGATGGCGCTCATCGGCATCGTCGGCGATAATCTGCCAGCCGACCCGGCAACCTTCGCCCGAATCGTCTCGGCGCTCGTCCGGACGCCCCTGAAGCTCGTCTCCCAGGCTGCCTCACGGCGGAACGTGACGGTCGTGCTCCCGGAGCCGCAGCTGGCGGCGGCCGTCGCCGCGCTCCACGACGAGTTCTTCGGCGCGGTGCCGGCGGGCGTCGGCGCCGACGCGGTGGTCGGCGGGTCCCGTGCGGAAGCGGCGAGGAGCTAGGCATGGATCTGCGGCAGCTCGAGATTCTGAAAGCGGTGGCCGACACGGGCTCCTTCACGGGGGCCGGACGCCGGCTTCACGTCTCGCAATCCGCCGTCAGCCGGCAGATCCTGCTGCTCGAGAGCGAGCTGAACGAGCCTCTGTTCTGGCGCATCAAGCGGAAGGTGCGGATCACGCCGGCCGGCGAGGCGCTGCTGCAGCTCGCCATCCGCGTCTTCGACGACATCAAGGAGACCACCGCCGGCATCACCGAGACGCAGGAGAAACTCACCGGCTCGGTCCGCCTCGTCGGGGGGATGACCGTCTGCCTCTTCGTGTTCCCGCTGCTGCTGCGCGAGTTCCGGCGCGCGCACCCCGAGGTGGACGTCAAGGTGATCACGGGCTCGGCCGAGCGCCTGCTGCGCAAGCTGCGCGCCGGCTCGGCTGATCTCGGGCTGCTCACCCTGCCCATCGACGAGCCGGACCTGGTGACCGTCCCCGTCATCCGCGAGGAGATGATGCTGCTGACGTATCCCTCGCACCCGCTGGCGAAGCGCAACCGCGTCGAGCCGCAGGAGCTCGTCCGGCAGCCGTTCGTGCTCTACGAGCCCGGGTCGAACACCCGCCGCGTCATCGACGAGCTCTTCATCAAGGAGCGGATTCAGCCCCGCATCGTCATGGAGACGGAGAACGTCGAGATCATCAAGGCGATGGTCAGGAGCGGGATTGGCATCGCGATCACCTCGCAGCACGCCGTGGAGCGCGAGGTGAAGGAAGGGCAGCTCGCGGCGGTCCGCATCGCGGGACACACGCTGGTTCGGGAGACGGGGTGGGTCTACCTCAAGGCCAACCGCATCCCGCGCAAGATCGAGGAGATGATCCGCACCCTCGAGAAGACGCTGCCGAAGAGCGCCACCGTCTCAGCCATGGCGTGATCTCGCAAGGGAAAAGGGACAGGGACGCCGGACGGGTCCGGCCGCTTTCCTTTTCCCTTCTCCCGTCTCCCGTCTCCCGTCTCCCGTCTCCTTTCAGTATGATCGTCCTTTCGGGCCCTCCCGGGCCCCTTTCCCCCTGCCGCCCATGACGACTTCTTCCAACAGCTTCGGCACGCTCGCCACCCTGGACGTCGCGGGGCAGTCGTACGACTACTACAGCCTCACCGCGCTCGAGCGCGGCGGGCTGCCGAACGTCGCGCGCCTGCCGTACTCGATGAAGATCCTGCTCGAGAACCTGCTGCGGCGCGAGGACGGGCGCTTCGTCAAGCCCGACGATGTCCGCGCCGTCGCGGAGTGGGACGCGAAGGCCGCGCGCGCCAAGGAGATCTCGTTCATGCCGGCGCGCGTCCTGCTGCAGGATTTCACCGGCGTCCCGTGCGTCGTCGATCTCGCCGCGATGCGCGACGGCATCACGGCGCTCGGCGGGGATCCGCAGGCGGTCAATCCGCTGCAGCCGGTCGAGCTGGTGATCGATCACTCGGTGCAGGTCGATCACTTCGGCACCGCGAACGCGATGCGGCTCAACACCGATCTCGAATACCACCGGAACCGCGAGCGCTACACGTTCCTCCGGTGGGGACAGACCGCCTTCCGCAACTTCCGCGTCGTCCCGCCGGAGACGGGCATCGTCCACCAGGTGAACATCGAGTGCCTGGCACGCGTCGTGTGCGCCGAGGCCCGCGGCGATCGCACGCTCGCGTACCCCGACACCGTGTTCGGCACCGACTCGCACACGACGATGGTGAACGGGCTGGGCGTGGTGGGGTGGGGCGTCGGCGGCATCGAGGCGGAGGCCGCGATGCTCGGCCAGCCCTCGTCCATGCTCATTCCGCCGGTGGTGGGCTACCGGCTCTCCGGCGAGTTGCCCGCGGGGGCGACGGCGACCGACCTCGTGCTGACGATCACCGAGGCGCTGCGCCGGCAGGGCGTCGTCGGATGCTTCGTGGAGTTCTATGGGCCGGGCCTCCGCTACCTGACGATTGCGGATCGCGCCACGCTCGGCAACATGTGTCCGGAGTACGGCGCCACCATCGCGATCTTCCCGATCGACGACATGACGCTCGACTACCTGCGGCTCACCGGCCGCGACGCGGCGCAGGTGCGGCTCGTCGAGGCCTACGCGAAGGCGCAGGGGCTGTTCCGGACGGATGCCTCTCCGGAGGCGGCGTACTCCTCCACGATGCACCTCGATCTGTCTACGGTGGAGCCGAGCCTGGCCGGCCCCCGGCGTCCGCAGGACCGGGTGCCGCTGCGCCGCGCCAAGGCGGAGTTCGCCGTCGCGCTCGAGTCGATGCTGAAGACCACGAAGCGGCCGGCGGCCGAGCGCACGGCATCGGAAGGCGGTGGCGTCGCGGTCGCCGAGACCGTCGCCACCCGGCTCGATCACGGCTCGGTGGTCGTCGCGGCGATCACGAGCTGCACGAACACCTCGAACCCCAGCGTCATGATCGGTGCGGGACTGGTCGCCAGGCGGGCGGTGGAGAAGGGGCTCACGAGCCAGCCCTGGGTGAAGACGAGCCTCGCGCCCGGCTCCAAGGTCGTGACGGAGTACCTGCGGCGAGCCGGCCTCCAGGAGTATCTCGATCGGCTCGGGTTCAACCTCGTCGGGTACGGCTGCACGACCTGCATCGGCAACAGCGGCCCGCTCCCCGACGAGATCGCGGCGGAGGTCCGCGAGCGCAACCTCGTCGTCGCGTCGGTGCTGAGCGGGAACCGCAACTTCGAGGGGCGCATCCAGCAGGACGTGCGGGCGAACTATCTCGCCTCGCCGCCGCTGGTCGTCGCCTACGCGATTGCCGGAACGATGAACCGGGACCTCACGACGGAGCCGCTCGGCACCGGGCGGGACGGGCGGCCCGTCTACCTGCGCGACATCTGGCCGTCGGAGGACGAGATTCAGCAGACGATGCTGTCGACGATCGACGCCGATCTGTTCCGGAAGCAGTACGCGAGCGTGTTCGAAGGGGACGAGCGGTGGACGTCGCTGCCCGTTCCCGTGGGGGATCGCTTCGACTGGGATGCGGACTCCACCTACATCCGGCGTCCGCCGTTCCTGGAGCAGATCACCGCCGAGCCCGCGGTCCGGCAGGACATCACGCGGGCGCGCGTGCTGGCGCTGCTCGGCGACAGCATCACCACCGACCACATCTCGCCGGCGGGCGCCATCAAGGCGGACAGTCCGGCGGGGCGGTACCTGATCTCGCTCGGCGTCCAGCCGAAGGACTTCAACTCCTACGGCGCGCGCCGCGGCAACCACGAGGTCATGATGCGCGGCACGTTCGCGAACGTGCGCCTGCGGAACCAGCTCGCGCCGGGCACCGAGGGCGGCTGGACGACGTACCAGCCGGGCGGCGAGCTGATGTCGATCTACGACGCGGCGATGAAGTACCGCGACGTCGGCGTGCCGCTGCTCGTGATCGCCGGGCAGGAGTACGGGTCGGGATCCTCGAGGGACTGGGCCGCGAAGGGCACGCTGCTGCTCGGCGTCCGCGCGGTCATCGCGCAGAGCTTCGAGCGGATTCACCGGAGCAACCTGGTCAACATGGGCGTGATGCCGCTGCAGTTCAAGCCGGGCGAGTCCGCGTCCTCGCTCGGCCTCACGGGGGCCGAGTCGTTCGATCTGCTCGGCACGGAGTCGCGCCTGTCGCCGGGCTGCGACATCACCGTCCGCGTCACGGCGTCCGACGGCTCCACGCGGACGTTCACCGTCGTCGCCCGCGTGGACACGCCGGAGGAGGTCACGTCCTACCGCCACGGCGGCATCCTGCCGTACGTGCTGCGGCAGCTCGTGCACTCGTCCTAGGAGATCACGGAGGGGGCGGAGATCGCGGAGATTGATTCAACACAGAGAACACAGAGAAACACAGAGAGCACAGGAACACGGGACGCTTGATCCGACATCATCACAGCGTCCGTACGGCGAGGCCGGCTTGATCCCGCGTGAGTCGCGGCGGCCAGAACAGGATCCCGGCTGGAAGCGAGGTCAGACCCTTCAGACCCCTGGATCTCTGTGAATCTCTGTGTTCTCTGTGTTGAATTCCGTGTGCCGAGCTCCTCCGTGTTGACCTGCGTGGCATTCCTCCCCATGATCCCTGTGCTGAACTCCCAGGTGGTCAAGTCGAAGGCGCGCGAGATCGGGTTCGATCTGTGCGGCATCGCGCCGGCCGCGGCGTTCGAGGAGCTGGGCGCGCTGTCGGCGTGGCTCGCGCGCGGATATGCGGGCGAGATGGCGTGGATGGCGCGCACCGCCGAGAAGCGCGGGGACGTCCGGCGTGTGCTTCCGTCCGCCCGGTCGGTCATCGCCACCGCCACCGTCTACAACACGGATCACCCTTATGCCACCCGTCGCGAGGCACGGGGGGAGGCGGTCGTGTCGCGGTACGCGTGGGGCGAGGACTACCACGACGTGATCGGCCGGCGGCAGGAGTCCCTGCTGGCCTGGATGCGCGCCCGATCGGCGGAGCCCTTCGAGGCGCGCTCGTACGTGGACACGGGTCCCGTGCAGGAGCGCGTGTTCGCTCAGTACGCCGGGCTGGGGTGGATCGGCAAGAACACCTGCCTGATCAATCCGGACCTGGGCTCGTGGATCTTTCTCGGCGTCATCCTCACGAGCCTGCCGCTCGACCCGGACCCGCCGGCGTTCGATCAGTGCGGGAGCTGCCGGCTGTGTCTCGAGGCGTGTCCCACCGGCGCGCTCGTCGAGCCGCGGGTGCTCGACTCGCGGCGGTGCATTTCCTATCTCACGATCGAGAAGTGCGGCGAACCGGATCCGCAGCTGCTCGACGGCATCGGCGCCCACGTCTACGGCTGCGACGTCTGCCAGGAGGTCTGCCCGTGGAACGAGCGTCCTGCGGTCAGCGCCGCGCCGGAGTGGCAGCCGCGCCCGGGGCTCGACCGCCGCTCGCTCGCGGATCTCTGGCGGCTCCCCGATGCGGAGCTCCGGGCACTGGTGCGCGGCGGTCCCATGACGCGCGCGAAGATCGCGGGCCTGCGGCGGAACCTCGCGGTCGCCATCGGGAACGCCGGGGACGACGTCCCTCCGGATCTGCTGGAGGACGCCGGCAGCGAGGACCCCGACCGCGCATCCCTCGGCGATCCGGGCGTCCTGGCGGCCGTCCGCTGGGCGCGCTCGCGCCTGCCCGCGGCGGCAGCCCCGAATGCGGGGTCAGATCTCGATTTTCTGATTCCCAGGCCCCCGGCCAGGCCATCTGACTAGAAAAATCGAGATCTGACCCCAGAACCTACGGAGATCGTCATGGCGATTACCGGCGCACACGTGTTGCTGTATACGAGCCAGGCAGAGAAGGTCAGGGAGATCTTTCGTGACGTCTTCGGATGGAAGCACGTGGATGCAGGCGACGGATGGTTGATCTTCGCCCTGCCGCCGGCGGAGCTCGGCGTCCATCCCGCGGAGGGCCCGACCTACGAGTCCGGCGTCCGGCACCAGTTCACGCTCATGTGCGACGACATCGAGTCCACGATACGCGAGCTGCGGGGGAAGGGCATCGAGGTCAAGGGGTTACCCGAGGACGAAGGCTACGGGATCACGGTGATGCTGGAGCTGCCGGGCGGCCTCGGGGTGATGCTGTACGAACCGCGCCACGCCACGGCGATCGCTGCACCGTGAACCCCTCACACCCCCCGCACGCCTAGGGACTCGCCGCGCCGACGCGCTCGGACGCCGGACCCACCTCCGTGGGCGTGCCGAAGTACCGCGCGACCTCACGACGCTCGTCCGGCGTGAGCCCGTCGACGCTGAGGTGCATCAGGTGCGCGTAGGCGGTCCCGCCGCGGCGGCGCTCCGCGAAGAGGGCGAGCTGCAGCTCCAGGTACTCCGCGTATTGCCCCCCCAGCCGGGGATAGACGGGATTGAACGGGGGCGCCGGCCGGTGACACGCGAGGCACGCCGCCACGCGCCGCGAGGGGATGCCCCGCTCGGCGATGGCACGGGCGGACGCCTCGACCGGAGGTGACGGCGCCGCCGTGAGGCCGGGGAGCTGCGCGTAGTACTCCGCGGCCTCGCGCATCCCGCGATCCGTGAGATCGGCCGCGACCGGTCCCATGATGCCGCTGTGGCGTCCCCCGTACGCATAGGCGCGAAGCGACAGATAGAGATAGTCCGCCGTCTGTCCGGCGAGCTTCGGGAACGCACCCGGGATGCGGCCCAGGCCGTCGAACCCGTGGCACCGCGCACAGAGGGTGCCGACCACCGCCGGCGCATCGGACGCGGGCCCGTCCGGCGCCGGTGTGCCGGGGGTCTCGCGTGCGGCCAAGGTGTCGCCGTGCACCAGCGCCGCATAGCGCTCCGGCGTGAGCGACGGCAGCAGCTGCAGGAACGCCACCATCGCCCACACCTCGTCGTCGCGCTCCGGCGCGGCCCATCCCGGCATCCCGCTCAGCTTGATGCCGTTCCGCACGATGTAGAACAGCTCCGCCGGCGAATACCGATCGGGGGCGAACAGCAGATTGGGCGGGCGCGGCACCAGGTAGCGCAGCATCTGCGGCGAGCCGCCGCCCGGCGCACCGTGACAGCGGCGGCACGCGGACTCGAAGTGCCCGGCGCCCCGGAGGATCAGCGCGTCGCTGTCGAGAGGCGGCGTGGCGATGCGCGCGCTGTGCGTCGCCACCGAGCGCCGTTTCGCGAACTCGAGGAGCCACGCCGTCGGGCGCCAGTGGCCCTCCACGGCGCTGATCGACGCCACGCCGCTCACGACCACGGCGGCTCCCCCGAGCGCCGCGGCGGCCGCGAGCACGAGGGCCACGATCAGGGCGAAGCGGATCATGAGCGGACCCCCGCGCCGAGGGCCTGGTGACGCAGCAGGCGCGCCATCAGATAGAGCGCACCCGCCATGTACGAGGCGCCGCCGGCCAGCAGCATGATGACGCCGCCCGCGTGCTGATCGGCGAGCGCCGCGCCGGCACTGACGCCGTGCTGCGCGTGCTCGTACAGGGGGCGGGGCGTGACGGCGAAGAGCGCGCCGAGCAGCGTCATGTGCATGGACGTGAACAGCAGCGCCGTGACGCCCGCCGCCCGGCGATCCGTGCCGCGGCCGCGATCGCCGCCGAGCGCCGAGAGCCACAGCAGGAGTCCGGCGAACAGGAACGTCCCCTGCTCGGCGGCGAACGCCCACGCGTGGAGCCGCGCGCTCTCGTGCAGCACCGGCGCGTGCCAGGCCCAGACCAGCACGAGCTCGACGAAGGACGCGGGAATGGGCGCGAACAGCCCGGGCGCCGCGCGGACGGGATCGAAGGCGCTGCCGGCGGCGGCCGCCGCCAGCAGCGGCGCCGCGACGGCGACGACCGCCATGTGCGCGATCATGTGCGCCGAGAACGGACCCGGAGCGACCGCGTGCGGAGCCCCGAGCCACGCCAGCGCGAGCACCGTCAGTCCGGCGGCCGGCAGCAGGATTCGCCTCATCGGCACGTGTCGAAGAACGCGGCGGCGGCGCCGACGTAGAGCGTTGCGACGGCGCTCAGACCCGCGAGCAGGAACGTCGCGAAGCCGAGGAACCGGTGCCGGTCCTCCGCCGTGTCCTGGTCGTGCGGCGTCTCGCCGCCTCCGCCGTGCGTATGGCGGCGCCACCCGTCCCGGCCGACCAGGACGATCGCGATCAGCGCCGCGATGGTGTAGCCGGCAATCCAGCCGGGCAGCGTGCCCAGCGCTCCTCCCGCTCCCGCCACCTTCGCGCACCAGATCGACGCGGTGGCATAGCAGAGCAGGAAGTGCGCCATCCAGATGGCCGGGCCGAACGTCAGGCTCCAGAGGCTCTGCCGTGACTCGGCGGTGACGTCCATCCCTCGGTCCCTCATGCCGCCAGCGGAAACCCGGCGATCACGCCGATGGTGATGACGGCCGTGATCGCGACGAAGTGCCAGTACAGCGCCACGTTCTGGAGGTCGACGTCGTGCTCCGGCGTGATCCGGTTCGCGAAGACGCGCGCGGCGCAGTAGGCGAGCATCAACGCCCCCGCCGCCACGTGCGCCAGCGTCCAGATCACCAGGATCCACACGATGGCGGGGTAGACGTGCGTGACAGGGTCGAGCCCGCTGACCCAGGGGCTCCACAGCAGCGCGGCCCAGCCGCAGAGCGCGAGCACGCCGCCGCCGCCAAGCGCGCCATGGACGATCAGCCGGCGCCCGGCACGATTCGCGCGCCGCGCGGCCTGCGTCAGCAGCCACGCCGCCAGCAGCAGCCCTCCCGCCGCGGCGGCCCACATCACGGAGGGATGCGGTCCGTCCGCCGGCGGAAAGTCCCGGCCCGCCGTCCAGTAGAAGAAGTAGCCGAAGACGAGGCTCAGGAACGCGGACATGTCCCCGAGCATCACGATGAGCATCGCCCACCATCCCACCGAGTGGGGACCCGACACATAGAGGGGCAGCGTGACGCCGAGGCCGATCGGCTTCTCCCGCTTCTCGGGAATGACGGCCGTGCCCGTCCACAGCCAGGCCACGATCGTGGCCGCGGCCAGGACGCCGCTCGCGAGAGCGAGCCACCACAGATGGAAGGTGGAGAGGATGAAGACGCCGCCGGTGAACATCGCGGCCCAGAAAGGAAGGAAGCTCGGGCCCGGAACGCGCAGGCACTGCACCAGCCTCGCGTCCACGGGCGTCGTCACGAGCGTTTCGCGCCGGCCTTCCTCCGCATCCGGCAGGAAGAAGCGGCCTTCGTCGACGGCCTCCATGAGGCCCGGCTGGTCCCACAGCGGGTACCGGCTGTCGATTTCCGGGATCGACCGTACGCCCCATGGCTTGCCTTCCATGTCCACCAGCCACTCGAGCGTGCCGGCGTTCCACGGGTTGCGCCGGGCCGGCGGCTCGCGGCGCTTCCGCCGGAGGACGTCCCAGGCGACGAGAAGGAACCCGGCGGCCAGCAGCATCGCTCCCGCGCTCGACATCAGGTTCAGCGCGTCGAATCCGAGCCCCGCATCGTAGGTGAACACGCGGCGCGGCATGCCGCGCAGCCCCGTCAGGTGCATCGGCACGAACGTCAGGTTGAAGCCGATGAAGATCGGCCAGAACGCCAGGCGCCCCGTCCGCTCCGAGAGCTGCCTGCCGGTGGCGACCGGGTAGAAGTAGTACAGCCCGGCGAGGATGGGAAACACCGCGCCGCCGATCAGCACCGAGTGCAGGTGCGCGACGATGAAGTAGGTGTCGTGCGCCTGGAAATCGAACGGCGCGATCGCGACCATGACGCCGGTGAGGCCGCCCATCACGAAGCTCGCGAAGCCGCCGAAGATGAACAGCAGCGGCACCGATCGCACCACGATGCCCCCGAGCAGCGTCGCGATGAAGCAGAAGATCTGTACCCCCGTCGGAATCGCCACCGCGAGCGACGCGGCGGAGAAGAACCCGAGCGAGATGCCCGGGAGCCCCGTCGTGTACATGTGGTGGACCCAGAGGCCGAAGCTCAGGAACCCCGTGCCGATTGCCGCCAGCACGATCCACGAGTACCCCACGATGGGCCGCTGCGCGACGGTGGGCACGATCATCGCCACCAGCGCCACCGAGGGCAGGAAGATGATGTAGACCTCCGGGTGGCCGAAGATCCAGAACAGGTGCTGCCACAGCAGCGGATCGCCGCCACGCGCCGGATCGAAGAAGGGCCAGTCGAGCATGCGCTCGACTTCGAGCAGGATGTCGCCGGCGATGAGGGGCGGGAACGCGAACAGGATCATCCCGGCCACGACGAGGATGTACCAGCCGTAGAGCGGAATGAGGTTGATCCGCATCCCGGGCGGCCGGCACTTCAGGACGCCGACGATCAGCTCCACCGCGGCGGCGAGCGCCGCGATCTCGATGAACGAGAGGCCGAGCAGCCAGATGTCGGCGCCGATGCCCGGCTGCGCGTCGCTCGTGAGCGGGGGGTACATGAACCACCCGCCCTGCGGCGCGGCGTTGAAGAAGATCGACCCGCAGACGAACGTGCCGCCGAGCAGGAAGCTCCAGTAGCCGTACGCCGAGAGGCGCGGGAACGGCAGATCGCGCGCGCCCAGCATCTGCGGCAGCAGCAGGATCGACGCCGCCTCGAAGATGGGCACCGCGAACAGGAACATCATCACCGAGCCGTGCAGCGTGAAGACCTGGTTGTAGAGCTCCGCGGAAAGGAAGCCGCTGCGCGGGAACGCCAGCTGGATGCGCATCAGCACGGCGAGGGCCCCTCCGAAGAGAAAGAACCCGAACGCCGTCATGACGTACCACTTCCCGACGATCGTGTTGTTGACCGACGCCCAGTAGCCGAGCCCGGGGCGCGGGCGCCACGCGGCGATCAACCGCGCTTCCTGTGCCCGCCGCACCTCCAGTGTGGTGGCGGGTGCGGCGTCCTCGGGGTGCGCGCTCACCGCAGCTCCGTGAGGTACGCCGCCAGGGCGCGGACTTCGTCGCCCGGCAGCATGTCGTACGGCGGCATGCGCACGCCGGGCTTCACGTGCCCGGTCGCCTGAATCCACGTCTGCAGCTCGCCCGGATGGTTCCGCCGGATGCCGGCGCCGATGCTGAGGCGGCTGCCGAGATGCGTGAGGTCCGGACCGATCACGCCGCGCGCCTCGGTGCCGCGGACGGCGTGGCACGCGCCGCAGCCGTGCGCGACGAACGCGGCCTGGCCGCGGGCGGTCAGCTCGCTCGCCGGGGCCTGCGCCTCGCGCGCCTGCGCGCGCATCCACTGCTCGAATTCGTCCTCTTCGAGCACGACCGCGTAAAAGGCCATGTTGGCGTGCGACAGGCCGCAGTACTCCGCGCAGGCGCCGCGAAACACGCCCGTCCGCGTCGGCTCGATCGCGAGCCGGTTGGTGCGTCCCGGCACCAGGTCCATCTTGCCGGCCAGCGACGGCAGCCAGAAGGCGTGGATCACGTCCGCGCTCTCGAGCTGCAGCTCGATGCGCCGGCCCACCGGCAGGCGGATCTCGTTGGCGAGCTCGAAGGGCGGTCCGTCGGCCGGCTGATACCGCACCCGCCACCACCATTGCTCGCCGGTGACGGCGATCGTGAGGCCGCCTCGCCGCGGCAGCGCCAGCACGTCGGGGAGCGGCGCGAGGCCGTACACCAGCAGCGCCCCCAGCACGAAGACCGGGACGACGACGCCGCCGATGACGATGAGTCCGCGGGTGAACCGGGGGGAATGCGCGCGTCGTCCGGTGCGGCTCGCATAGAGCGTGAGCCCCACGACCGCGACCCAGACGATGGCCGCCCCCACGGTCATCACCGTGAACAGTTCCGCGATCCGGGCCGCGTCGCGGCCGGCAGGATCGAGCGAGGACTGCGGACCTGTACAGCCGGCGAGCAGCGCGCCTGCGGCACACACGAAGCAGATTGCGGCGACCGCGGAGCGGGCCGGGGGGGCGCCTGGCGGCCGGCGTGCCCCTGCTCCACGTGTGCCTGACGAGCTGTGCGGCATCGCAAAGCGCCGAGCAACGTGCATACCAGCTGGCGGCTGGCAGCGGCGGTTTCGTCTCAGTCGCCGCGGCGATCGCGGACGGCCTGCTCGATCCATCCGAGCACGCGCAGGACGATCGCGACGGCGATGGTGATGGCCACGGCGAGACCGATCTGCCTGAGCGCCACCGCGACGCCGATGCCGCTGACCATGAGCAGCGAGGCCGCGGTCGTGAGGCCCTGGACGGTGTCGTCGTGCTCAGCCCGGAAAATGGTCCCGGTTCCGAGGAAGCTCACGCCGATGATGATCGCCTGCACGATGCGGATGGGATCGGCGGCGATGACCTGCTGGCCCGTTTCGACGATCGAGCGCTCCACCAGCGTGAAGCCCAGCCCGACGAGCAGCGCGGACGAGCCGGCCACCAGCATGTGCGTGCGGATGCCGGCCGGCTTGCCGGCGAACTCGCGCTCCAGCCCGAGCACGGCCCCGAGCACCATGGCGAGCAGGACCTCGCCGAGCACCTCCAGTTCCAGCGGCGTTATCAAGGCTGTGTCGCTCGCTTCGCACTCCCGCGGCCCCGCCGACGTGCCCGGGTCGCTTACGCAAGAGCCCGGCCGCTCTCGTCCGCCGCACGGCATCTTCTGAGAAAGCAGGGACGCGCCGGGTCATGGCCGGCGTCCGGCCGGCCATGATCGGCGCGCCGGCAGGCGGGCTACTCGTCGCGCTGAAGCTGTTCCTGAGCCTTCCGCGCGTGCTCCCGGATCTGCTCGAGGTGCGCACGCGGGATCGTCACCATCTCGCCGGACTCCGCAGTCTCACCGGCAGTACCGACCGCACGGTCCTGATCGCCCGGGCCGGTCCCTTCATCCAGCGACACACCGGCGAGCCGCTCGATCTGGCTCAGATGGTGTTCGACCGAGCCATCCGCGCGGCCGCTCGCTTCACCGGAGTCGCGGGCCTGCCGCTCCACGCGGCCAGACCCCGCCTCGGCATCGCCGGTCGCCGCTGCGACCGCGGGCGGGCGCTCCGTTTCGAACGGCTGCCGCCGGCCCTGCTCGTCGATCAGCGACAGCTCGGTGGCGCCGGCGCCCTCCGGGCGATCGTCGACGTCGCCCGAGAGCACGAGCTCACGGCTGGTACTGGCGATCTGCCGCGCCTGCTCCTCCGGATAGATGAACTGGTGGCCTCGGAGGTCTCCCGGACGGAACCACGACTTGACCGCCGGTGGATCCCCCTGGGGCGTGCTCGCGAACTTCACCACGACGTCGCCCGTGGCGTCGCGCCGGGCGATCGGAACGGCCATCGCCGTTACGAACAGCTGCTGCCGGTCCTCGTCCCAGATCTGTACGACCTGCTGGGTGGACCTCACGTCGGCCAGCTGAAACAGATAGCTGCCGGCCTCCAGCTCCGCTCCGGGCACCTGCACTGGAGCGTCGAAGCTGACGACGATGCGATCCTGCCACTCCGGCTGCGCGGCGGCCAGCGCGGGGGCGGCGCCGAGCAGCAGGGCGGCGGCTGTCACGCGTATCCATTGCTTCATCGACATTCCTCCTTTCGTCGCCGACGCTCTCCGCCGACGTTCCAGGAGGAAGGGAGCAAGGTGCGCGCCGTGGCGGGTTGCGGGCTCCGGGGCGGATCGCGACACAGGCCGTTCGTCGCTTGGCGGCCCTCATGTCGTCTCAGACGACGCGGCCGTATCGCTGCGGGGCCAGCGCGCGTGGACGAGCACCTCACGGCGGGGATAGACGCTCAGGATGCGCGGCTGATGCTCGGGCCGCGCGATCTCCTCCGCAATGGCGAGAATGATCGCGGACGACCAGCGCCGGCGCGTCCGTACCGGCACGAGGTAGCGAATGGTGCAGTCGGTCCACGAGTCGGCGAGCGAGAAGTAGACGCGCGGGATCTCGTCGACGTCGAACAGCAGCCCCTCCTGCTGCAGCAGATGCTGGTACCGCTCGGCGGCGGCGGCCATCTCCGGGCCCAGAATCCCGCGTGCCGTGTCCTCGAGCACGCGTGCGGTGTACCGCAGGTCGCTTTCGTTCGCGACGCCGATCGTCACCTCGTCCCACACGTACGGGAAGTCGCGGCTGTAATTGATGATGTTCGAGCGGAGGACCTCCCAGTTGGGGAAGGTGATCAGCACGCCCGTGGACTGCGCGGCGGCGACCGGCTTGCCCGGTCCTCCCGCCTCCCACACGGTGGTGGTGAGGATGTCGATGCGGTAGACGTCGCCGAAGACGTCCCCGACCGAGATGCGGTCCCCGACACGGTAGTAGCCGCGGAAAGAGTTCAGCAGCCACCCGGTGAAGCTCTCGATGGGTGTCTGCAGTGCCCACGACGCCGCGAGGCCGAGCAGGCCGATGGAGCCCACGACCGCGCGCACGTCACCGGCGAGAACGCTGAGCGCCGCCACGACGGCGAGCGTGAACACGACGAGGCGCCCGAGCGCGCCTGCGGCCTCGACGCGTTCCCACTCGCCGAGGCTGCGCCGCAGCACGGCCGTGAGGATGCGCGTGATGACGGCCGCCCCGGCGAGCAGGACGAGAACGAGGACGAACCGCGGCAGGAAGGCGTAGAAGCTGTAGGCGAGATCCCGGATGGTCCCGGCCGCCTCGTCCACCGCCGTGGCAGGATCGGGGACCGCCTGCTCGATCGGTGCGGCGGCGTCAGCCGCCGCCGTCTGCTGTCCCTCCACCTCGAGCGGCACGCCCCAGAGCAGCAGCAGGAGCGCGACCAGCGCGACGGCGAGCGCCGACCCCTGGCGGAAGCGGCGGAGCTGCTGCTGTGCCCGCAGATGATACAGCCGCGGGTCCCGGCGACGGGTCGGACGCGGAGCTCCGGGTGCCGGCCGGCGGGGCCGCGCCTGCGGCTTCCGCCGCGCGGCTGCCCGGACGTCCGCCCGCCCGCGCGTTCTCTGCCCCGGCGTTCTCTCAGGGCTCATGCGGAGCGGAGGTGCAAACAGGCGGCCGGGTTCGGGCCGG
>Ga0299914_10001309_pt1 | contig 16375 bp, 14 predicted proteins | sample RVTome_10_FD_201361 | JGI IMG/M metagenome (GOLD analysis project Ga0299914, IMG submission 201361) | Soil microbial communities from uranium-contaminated site in the Upper Colorado River Basin, Wyoming, United States - RVT153D57 (version 2) ...
AACCGGGGCAGCGAGCCAAAGCCCACCTGCATGAGGCGCATGAAACGGCGATTTATGTGCTGCAAGGTGAAGCTGAGATGTATTATGGCCAAAATCTGGCCGAGCATCTGGTAGTCCGTGAAGGGGAGTATCTGTACATCCCGGCGGGGATGCCCCATTTGCCCTTTAATGCGGGCCATGCGCCATGCACAGCCGTGATTGCCCGTACCGATCCCAATGAGCAAGAAAGTGTGGTGCTGCTGCCGGAATTGGATGCTTTACGGCCGTAAAAAACGATAACGATTAGGTAAATTTTATATCTTTGATTCGTTTTTCAGCCATGCCCGAATGGTGGTGAGTACGGCTGTTTCTACCCCCTCCTCCCCTAAATCAAACCAATGAATCCGGGGATCATCCTGGCGAAACCAGGTTGCTTGCTGCCGGGCAAAGCGGTGGGTCTCAAACTTAATCCGGTCTACTGCTTCTTCCAGGCTCATTTCCCCGTCAAAATAGGCATAGAGTTGGCGGTAGCCCAGCCCACTCAGCGCCGGTAATTGGCGTGAGTAACCGGCCTGGTAAAGCCGCTCCATTTCACCCCCAAAGCCCGACTGCATCATTGCCTCCACCCGATTATCAATCCGGTCATATAACAGTTCCCGATCACGGGTCAAACCAATCATACAAATGTCATAGGGCGGGGGGTTTTTCCGCTGTAATTCAGAGATAGGCCGGCCCCTTACCAATGTCACTTCCAAGGCTCGAATCACCCGGCGCACATTACGCGGATCAATCTTACCAGCCGCTTCAGGATCTAGTTCAGATAGCCATCGCGCCAATTCTTCACTGCCCAGGCGGGCCAAGGCACGACGCAGGCGCGGCTGTGGTGGCACTTTTGGTATGCCCCAACCTTCAACAACGGCCTTAACATACTGGCCTGTCCCTCCTACCAGGATCGGCAGCCTGTCCTGCGCCAATACCTCATCAATAGCCGCATAAGCCAGCCGCTGATACTCAGCCAACGTCACTATTTCATCTGGCTCACAAATATCAATTAGATGATGCCGGATTAAAGCACGTTCGGCCGTTGTCGGCTTGGCCGTGCCAATATCTAACCCCCGGTAGAACAGCCGTGAATCGGCCGATATGATCTCCCCATTCAATTCAGCAGCTAATTGCAGGGAGAGGCTCGTTTTACCCACGGCCGTCTGCCCCACAATTACCACTAACGCGCCCCTCGCCCCTCGCCCCTCGCCCCTCGCCTTTCTCCTCTTCCCTACCATCCCAATACCGCATTGGGAATATGTTCACAGCGCAGCAGCTTGCCCGTTTTGTCCAGCTCCACTGCCACCAGATCCACGCGCCAATCCACGTCCAGATCATGCTCAAACAGATATTGACGGGCCAAATCAAACAATTTTTGACCCTTGTGCCAGGTCAAGCCCTCCTCCGGTGTGCCCATAGCCCGCCCTCGCCGCGTTTTGACTTCCACAAAGACCAATTCCGTTCCAGCTTGAGCCACCAGATCAATCTCGCCCAACCTACAACGCCAATTGCGCTGTACAATTTCATACCCTTTGGCCTGCAAATGATGGGCAGCTACCGCTTCACCCCATGCGCCCAGTTTTTTACGGCCGTCCTTCTTTCTCTGTTCACTCATGCACTTCTTCCTTCTCAGGAGCCAGTTCAAACAGCTTCCGCAGCGGCCCCGTCCCCAACCTTTCTGGCGGTTTAATGAGACGTATCATCTGGTCTAAATGGGGTTGCAGCTTGTTTCGTTGTCGTGCCCAACGGCCGTGTTCCTTCTCCCGCTTCAAATCAGGCCGGGTGCGTTGTAATTGGGCGTACAACTGAGCCGTTCGTTTAATAGTCTGGCTAATATCAAAGCGCTGGCTGCTCACTTGCGCCCGGCAGCCCATTTGCTGCCGCCGGCTGACATCCAGGGCCATAGCCACGATGGCTGCGGCCAGCCCACCCTCTGGCTGATTTATCAGCAATCCCGAATCGCCATGCGTCACCGTGTCTACGATGCCCGGTGATGCTGAGGCGATCACGGGCAAGCCGGTGGCCATCGCTTCAATCACCGTCAGCGGGTGAACTTCAGACACGGAAGCCGTCACAAAGGCATCGGCCGCTGCCAAATAGCCGGGTAAATTTTCATAAATGATTGCACCGGTGAAGGATACCTGGGAAGCAATGTCCAATTCAACCGCCAACTGCTTTAGCCCCGCTGTGAGGGGACCACTACCGACAAGCATCAGCCATATTTCTGGCACAATACCCTGGGCGATGGCAAATTGCTCGAGCAATAAATGGAGGTTTTTCTCTTCGGCCAGCCGACCCACATAGATAAACAGAACGGCCGAATCCGGCACCCCTAATTCTGTTTTACACAGTGGCTTAGACACTTGATGAAACGGCCGCAAATCCACGCCATTCTCAATCACCACCATTGGTCGCGTCACCCCAAAATCCAACATCACCCGCCGCACGCTTTCCGAAGGGACGATCACCACATCTGCCAGGTCCGTAAAGTCCGGCCACACCTGCCGCATCAGCGCGTCGGCTGCCGGCTGGGGGAGGGGAATATAGGTTCCCATGTAGAGATCATAACGAGTATGGTTGGTGTAGACAATGGGGCAACGGCCGTAACGATGCGCCATTTCCACACCCATATACAAGTGGTGGCAGTGAATAATTTCCATCTCTTGCAGCAGCGCTTGAGCAGCCCGCGTATAACGCATACTCCAGTAATAACCTGTATCTCCCAGTGAAACGGCCGGGGAGCGTACCACACCCGGCTCCTCACCTGCTGGGTCTGGCTCCCCCAAGGTGAACACTATCACCTCATGCCCCAGCGCTTCCAGTTGCTGCTTATACAGGGTTACCATGCGGGTCACGCCATTAACCACCGGTTTATAACAGGCTGTCACCATCCCAATTCGCATCCATCCTCCATAAAACAAAAAACGTAAAACGTAAGAAATTTAATTACGTTTTACGCTTTACACCTCAGACCCATACTCAGGATTGTACCTGCTCTTTAATGATGTACCAACAGCCACCTGCGTAAATGAGTCAGCCCCAAGGTGGCTGCCCACTCATCAATATAGTCAGGATGCCCCCCGAAGGAGCGATTGGTCACCGACACTCCGTGCGGCGAAGCCAGCGTCACCAGAATCTGTATACCTCCCTGCATTGTGCTCTTAAAAATCACGAGGCTTAAGTCAGATTTGGTTTGCTCCAACAAAGTTTCGGCCACCACCCGACACCAACGCACGAGGTCGTCATCGGCCGTGTACGGGGATCTATGCAAATAGGCAGCCAGATCTTCATCTGAATCCGTGGCGATAAAAGAGACCAGGGCGTCCTCGGCCGTCAGCAGGCGTTGCCATGTCCGTGCCAAAAGCCGATTGGTATTACACTCAACCAGGACAAGGCGGCGGCTACTCTGATGTAAGCTGGTCAACACCACCTCCTCCAATCGCTCATCCCCCTCGCCGTAAACATGATCGCCTAGCCGCCCCCGCACCTCTTCCTTCAACCTGGCCAGCCTTGCCGCTACCTCTTCATCTGAATTGTCTTGCGCCCACAGCCGGATATTGGCTTGCCCGGCAAAAGCGTCATATGTCACCTTTTCATATGGTTCTCGTGCCAGGCCGGTTAACGTTTCTTTCAACGTACTGGCCACGATTCCCACTGTCCGCAGCAGTATCCAGGCAGATTCTTGGGGTAATGGCACATACTGATGCAAATAAGGAAACACTTCGGTTTCGAGCAAAAAGGCAAGTTCGCCACGATTAGCAGGCAAACAGAATAGAACACCTTGCTCATCCTGCACAAACAGGCCGGGCATATAGGCATTTTTATCCCCTAGAATAGTGGCCCCGGCAATTCCCGGAAACTCTGGAAAATATTCTCGTTTAAGCGCTTGGGCTACTGCCTGACGGGTGAAATTATTGCTCCCGGCCCCCAAGCCGCCTATAGTGATGACAACGTCGGCTCGTCGTAAAGCGGTTTGAATAACATCAGTAATCAACTCTAAATCATCACCCACTGTTACTTTGCAAGTCAACTCGATTTTCACCTGACTGAGGCTGCGAGAGACATGGGCCGCATTGGTGTCTAATATGTCGCTCATTAACAGTTGATGGCTAATGCTGACAATTTCGACTTTCATGTTTGCATGCACCCATAAATGAAAACGTTGCCGTAGTCGGCAACGGGAGATTGTAAAGTTTTTGGTACAACTATTTGGCCATCAAAGACAAGAACGACAGTTCCTGCCCATTACAGAAGAAACCTGATCAGCAAAAGGACCCCAGATTTCTCCTCACTCCGCCACTAATCATTATTTGCGCCTTCACTATCGGCTAGCTTCAATTGATAGTAACGGATTGTTAAATCAGTATTCCGCATCTTCATAGCCATATCGGCTGCCAAATTTTTCATTAATTTATAACCTAAATCTGGATAAGTATCGCACAAGAGCATGAGCCGTTTGCGCGGGATTCGCAAAATATATGATTGATCCTGGCTGATACGAGCGGTGGCTGAACGAATACCCTGATCTACTAAAGCGATTTCCCCAAATACTTGCCCGTGACGTAATTCGGCTACGACCACTGGCTCCACTTCTTCTTGGATCGCGGAAACAAAACTGGGGTTCATAAGGATTTCAACAGTACCCCGTCCAATAACATATAATTCATCTGAGCTTTCATTTTCTTGAATGAGTACCGTACCCGCGTCAAATGTAGCCGGTTCACAAATGGAGGCCACTAATTCCAATTGCGTTTTCGTTAAACTGTCAAACAACTCAGCTAAAGACAAAATAGTCGGAATACTTTGTTGCATCTTTATCCTCTTTGCTTGCGCTTTCCTGGTGTTGTGTGCAAGATTTTAACATAAAGGATCAGGCATCGCAATAACGGCACTAACGGCTGTCCACGTACTCCTGCCATTCCTTCCCTAAGGGTGTCAGCTCTCCTGTCTGCCGATCATACAAATTCCCTGTCACATATAGATCGGGGTCATGCAAACTGTACCAAAACCACCATTGAACCAGCCGGTAATCATCAAGTGAATAGCCAATCTCCTCATCCCGTGCCGTCAAGAAAAAATCAAAGGACTGCCTCATAAACACAGCGACCGCTTCCGGTGGGAAGCCATAGTCAAAAGGCATGAGGATGCCGTATTCGGTGACGGCTAACGGCCGGTCGCCATACCCCCGATCTTTCAGCCACCGCCGAAAGATAAAGATATTTTCCGTAAAAATCGTAAAGTCATCATGATCTGCGATCTCATACAACACGCCTTCTTGCTCACTCATCCCTGGCGGAATATCCACACCCCAACTTCCCGCCTCCTCACGCAAAATAAAAGCATGAACTGTCCAAATATCTACCGGCATCACCTGGCCAAACTGAGTCTCATATGCTGTCAACACCCGATCCAGATAAGCCAGTCTCAGCGGGGTTGGCTGTGTTATCCCACCGATTGCTACTTGTGCCGTTGGATCGCGTTCGGTCACAAAGGTATAGACTTCATGATACAGTTCGGCATACCGTTCGGGAGTTACATTATCTTGCCAGATCACGTCTGGTTCATTGCCCACAATCCAGGCAGAACCGGGTTGGTTGGCCACAGCCTTTTCTAACTCTTCCCAACTTATCTTCACCCCTTCGTCCTCTCCCAACCGCACCATTTGCCAGAAGGTAATGTTTGCTGCCGGCTGTTCCATTACCACACCCCAGTTAAGAAAAAGTCCAAAAGAAAGGCCGGCAGCTAACCCACCATCCAAATCGCGCAAATCGCCCGAGATTCCCATACGCGCTAGGAGCGGAACCGAAGGAGTTGGCTCAGCAGGTTGGCTGGTTGGCATTTTTGTTGGGGTGGCTGTATTCACTGGTGTTGCCGTAACTGATAGGGTTGGGACTGAGACGGCCGTTTCCTGCCGTGTCGCCGTCGGTACAACAGGTTCAGGTGTCCTTGTTGGCAAAGGGAATAGTAACAGGCGTCCCTGGCAAGCAGCGAACAAGGAGCAAATCAGAAGCGCGAAGAATGAAGAGCGAAGAGTGAAGGATGAAGGGTGACCAAATCGCCTCGCGCCTCTCACCCTTCGCCCATCGCCTCTAATCCGCAAGATCCCCCACTTCCTCAGCTTCTACTGCAACCGCAGCCTCAGTCGGCCGTTGGCGGTGCATCACCACCCGCGTCGTCACCTCAGCCGCCACATCCCGCGTACCCTTCACATTCAACTTATCAAACAAAAACTCAAACTGCTCTTGCAAAACGGAGCCAATGTGAGCCTGAGTATCTCCATCCAAATCCCACCACATCTGCTTCAACGGCCCAATTGCCTTCTTGCGGGTAGAATAGATAAATTGTTCTTCCGTCTGGCTTTCCTTCCATTCATTCTGATGATTCGACAAAATATAATTATAAGCCGTATCTACCGCCCCTTCAGGCAAATGATCATAGATAATATTCTGGAAATTGGTTGCCAGGTGGATTTCTACCGTGCCAACTTCCGGGAATTTGTTAAAGGCTTCCGGCGGCAGCGTTGATGCCCCATGCTGGACCGCCCCACCCAGGCCATAATCCTCACGTGCTGTCTGGCTCAAATCACGCAGCGTATCAAAATCCACTTTTACATCAGCCAGCGTACCATCCGGCAGGACAACACCCCCATGACTGGTGCCCGTCTGCACCGAAATCTTGGAAATACCGGCCACATTGCCCACTTCCCGTTGAAAACCTTGCATAAAGGCGTGCAGTTCCGCCACCGTTGAATTCTTATGCCCCACCTCTCCGATTTCTCCACCGAGCGAAATGGTCACACCTTCTGGCTCAAGGCCGCGGACGAATCGTGTCAATTCAGCGCACAATGAATAATTCGCTTTTTGCTGTTCATCCAGGCTCTCAAAGCTCAAATCCACCAGCGTTGACGTATCAATATCAATATTGTAAAAACCAGCAGCGACCGCTTCGGTCATTAAATCTTTGACTGCTTGTACTTCAGCCTCAGGGTCTTTGGCAAAGCGGCTGGCGGAAATTTGGAAGTGGTCACCCTGAATAAAAATGGGGCCACGGAAACCTTCTTTGATGGCGGCAGCAATTACGGCTGATACATACTCCGCCGGCCGTTGCTCCGTATACCCCATCTCCGACCGGGCAATCTCAAAAATAATGGCACCAGCTCGATGTTTATTAGCCGCCCGAAAAATAGCCCGTGAGGTGTTAAAGTTTATCGCCCGCACATTCATGGCAGGTACTGTGAAATTGGCTGGCACATCGCCCCGCCCAATCGCCATATACAGCTCATGAATCGAAGCCGGGTAAATGCCTAAATACTGCCCTAGCTCCCAAATCAGCCAACGAGCGGCATCACGAACGAGGCCGTCACCAAAAACGGCCGTATACACCACCCCATCAATCTGATCACGCAGCTTGGCCTCATCCACTACGGTCACATCGTTTCCGTCTACTATGGCTGCGTTGTCAACTAGCGCTAATAATTCCCCTATCGAATTTGCTTTCATCCTAATTTACTCCTTTTAAGTTTGGAACTTCAAAAATGGAGCGCCAGCAACTTGCCTGCCGGTTGCCAGCCGGCGCTCCTTGTTCATTCAACCTGGTGGGCTACTGCCCATGAAGTCTCCTGGGAACTTATGGGAAATGTGAGCATTACCATTGGGCAATCCTACACTGTGGATTATACTAGAATCCACTAATTACGCATTACGCATTACGATTGGCGATTGGCAATTTACGATTGGCGATTTACGTAGCGTGCTTTATGTACCAACGCATTGTTATCAAATTGGGCACCAGTGTCCTCACCGGTGGCACACCCCACTTCAACCGGCCACATATGGCCGAACTCGTGCGCCAATGTGCCGGCCTCTATCAGCAGGGCAAAGACATCATTATTTGCACTTCCGGGGCCATCGCTGCTGGCCGCGAACGCCTCAATTATCCCTCCCTGCCTGATACCGTCACTGGTAAGCAGTTGTTAGCGGCCGTTGGCCAAAGTCGTCTCATGCAGTTATGGGAGCAGTTCTTCGACATCTATGGGATCCACGTGGGCCAGATGCTCCTTACTCGCGCCGATGTGGAAAATCGCCGTCGCTTCCTAAATGCCCGTGACACGATGCGAATGCTCCTCGAATACCGTATCCTCCCTATCGTCAACGAAAATGATGCTGTCGCTACCGAGGAAATCAAAGTGGGTGACAATGATAACCTCTCTGCCCTTGTGACCATCCTGGCTGAGGCCGATATGCTCATCTTACTCACTGACCAACGCGGCCTCTTCACGGCCGATCCCCGTACCGATGCCAACGCTCAACTCATCCCCGAAGTCTATACCATTGACGAAACGCTGCGTAAGCTGGCTGGTGGCAGTGTCAGTGGCCTGGGAGTGGGTGGCATGGCTACCAAATTACAGGCTGCCGATGTCGCTCGCCGCGCCGGTGCTGATGTCGTTATCGCTGCCGGTTATGCGCCCAATGTCATCAGCCGCATTGTCGCTGGCGAAGCAGCCGGTACACGCTTTCCCGCCTTGGAAAATCCATTGGAAAGCCGCAAACGGTGGATTTTGGCTGGACCAAGGCCCTCTGGCCAGATTATAATAGATGCGGGAGCAGAGCAGGCTTTATGCAAAAACGGCCGTTCCCTCCTTCCCGCTGGCATCACCCACATAGATGGCAACTTTGAGCGCGGCGACACAGTGACCATCGTGTCAAACCAAGACAAAGAAGTGGCGCGGGGCATCACACGCTACAACAGTCAAGATCTGGCCCAAATTGCTGGTTGCCAATCAGACATGATCGCCGCTAGACTAGGGTATGCGTATGGCCCTGTGGCTGTACACCGTAATGATTTGATATTGCTGTAGGCGTTGAGGGTGGGCGAGAAGCTCACCCAAGATATTAAGAAAAGGTTCGTAGTAGGCACTTTAGAGCTGTGAGACGGCGATAAATCGCCTACTACGAACCATTTTCTGGAGAGAAATCATGACTGATCTAACTGCCATGGGTAAAGCGGCCAAAGTAGCCAGCCACCGGCTCGCCACCCTTTCCAGCCAACGGAAAAACGAGGCTCTGCTGGCAATTGCCGATGAATTAGAAACTCAGGAGAGTACGGTGTTGGCCCAAAATGCGCTGGATATCGAAGCCGGCCAGGCCAAAGGTTTAACTGATGCCCTGCTTGACCGTTTGCTGCTTACGCCGGAACGCATGGCCGGCCTGGTGGCCGACACTCGCCGCGTTGTTGACCTGCCTGATCCCGTTGGCCAGGAGTTGGAAAGCCGTATGCTGCCCAATGGCATTCGCCTCAGCCGCCGCCGTATCCCTATTGGCGTGATGGGGGTCATCTACGAAGCTCGTCCCAATGTGACGATTGATGTGGCCACATTGAGCTTGAAAACAGGCAACGCCACTATTTTGCGCGGTGGCAGCGAAACGTTACGGAGCAACCTGGCTCTGGTGACTGTGATTCAGGCGGCATTGGAGAAGGTGGGATTGCCAACAATGGCCGTGCAGTATATTGCTGATCCCGACCGCGCTCTCATCGCCAAACTATTGCGCCTGGATCAATACGTGGACATGATCATCCCCCGTGGGGGCAATGCCCTACACAAATTGTGCCGCGAACAAAGCTCCATCCCTGTGATCACCGGCGGCATTGGTATTTGCCATATTTTTGTGGACGAAACGGCCGATCTAGGTCGGGCTGTAGACATCATCGAAAACTCCAAAGTCCAACGGCCCAGTGTTTGCAACGCCCTCGACACTGTCCTGATCCACCCTATGATCGCTGAAAAGCTGTTGCCGCCCCTGGTCCAACGCCTTGGTCAAAAGGGGGTGGAAATTCGGGCTACCAGTGAAGCCTATGACTTGCTTCAATATGAGGATCATGGCGCGACTGTGGTGCGGGCTGGGGCCGGGGATTTCGACCAGGAGTGGCTGGGCCTGACATTGGGCATCCAACTGGTGGCCGATTTGGACGAAGCCATCAGCCATATTCATCGCCACAGCACTGAGCATACGGATGTAATTTTGACCAACAATTTGGAACATGCCACACGCTTTGTGAACGAGGTGAATTCAGCCGCTGTTTTTGTCAATGCCAGCACCCGCTTTAATGATGGTGGCCAGTTTGGCCTGGGTGCCGAAGTGGCCGTCAGTACCCAAAAATTGCACGCCCGCGGCCCGATGGGACTGGCAGAGCTAACCACCTACAAGTGGATTGGCTACGGCGATGGGCAGATAAGGCCGTAATGAATTACGATTAGAAAAGTATGTTCATTATCCCCCAAAATAAGCTGTGCCAATATTTGACAATCAAGTAATAAGTGGTAAATTTACTTTGTTAGTCCATTGGATTTACAAAGTGGATTTACCAATGTACAAAGCAACCCAACAGCAGACAAAACAGCACAATAAACGCCTTGTTCTCAAAACTATTTATAGCGAGGCGGCTGTTAGCCGCGCTATGCTGGCCCGGGCCACCCGCCTGACGCGCACGACGGTTTCTAATATTGTAGCGGAACTGCTAGAAGAAGGGTTGATTGCTGAGATTGGTCCGGGGCCGTCATTAGGAGGCAAGCGGCCGATCCTCCTCAGCCTCGTAGATAATGCCCGCAGTCTCATTGGCATGGACCTGGGCAACAGCGAATTTCACGGGGGCATCTTTGATTTACGGGGTCGTATGTTGCACAGTATCAGCCTACCGGTGAATGATTGCCAGGGGGAGGGGGCCGTGCAGCTTGTGTATGATCTCATTGACCAGTTAATCGCCAGCAGCCACAGCATCATCGGCGGCATTGGTATTGGCACACCTGGCGTTACTGATGCTCAACGAGGTGTGGTATACGAAGCAGTCAATTTAGGCTGGCACAATCTCCCCCTGAAAGAGTTGCTCAAGGCACGTTATCGCTTTCCTATTCACATTGCCAACGACAGCCAGGTGGCCGTTTTGGGCGAATATATTTTTGGACAAAATCAGGAAATGCCTAATCTGGTGGTGGTCAAGGTGGGACGGGGCATTAGTGCGGGGGTGGTGTTAGACGGCCGTCTCTATATCGGCGAACGTTCTGGACAAGGCGAGATTGGGCATGTGATGGTCGTGGAAAATGGTCTGCTTTGCCGCTGTGGGCACCGGGGTTGTCTGGAAACAGTAGCTGGCACACGTGCCCTTATTGAACAAGCCCAAACGATTGCCCGAAACAATTCTGATTCCCTTTTGCACCAATTTGCCAATACGATAGAGGCGATTAACACGGATGTCATCTATCAAGCTTTTCAAGCTGGTGATGAAGCCATGCGTCAGATTGTTGCCCAAGTGGGTCATTATTTGGGCATTGCCGTTGCCCATTTAGTCGCCTTGTTAAACATTCAACACGTTGTCATTGGCGGCCGTCTGGCTCGTTTTGGTGCCTGGCTGGTCACGGCCGTTCAACAAGAGATGTCGCAACGGGTACTTCCCAAAATTGCGGAGGAGACAGAAATTTCATTAAGTGAATTGGGGGATGATATTGTGATTCAAGGTGGTGCCGCTTTGCTGTTGTCACAGGAATTGGAGTTGGTGTGATGGCGGTTATTCCAGGCATTGAAGTTTTATGGCGGGACCACCGCGCTTTGCTGGAAGGGCAACGTGTTGGACTGGTCAGCAATGCCAGCGGTATGACGCGGCAGTTGGTCAGTACAGTCACATTATTGCAGCAAATGCCTCATGTAGAACTGGCGGCCCTATTTAGCCCGGAACATGGTTTTGCCGCCTCTGTGCCAGAGGGCACGGCCGTTGCCGACACAACCTATGCCACTCTACCCGTCTACAGCCTATATGGCCGTTCTCCCCGCCCCACTCCCGAAATGCTTCACGACCTCGATCTACTCATCTTCGACATCCAAACGGTCGGTGTACGCTTTTATACTTACCTCACTACGTTGCTCTATGTGATGCAGGCCGCCGCTGAAAACAGCATCCCGCTCATTGTCTGTGATCGCCCCAACCCTATCGGCGGTGACATCGTAGAAGGGCCACTGCTAAAGGCTGAATTCGCCAGCTTCGTCGGCTGTGGCCCGCTGCCCCTTCGTCATGGCTTGACGATTGGTGAAGTGGCCCGATTTTTCAACGAGATTGAGCACGTGAACTGCCAGCTAACCGTCATTCCCTGTGAAGGCTGGCAGCGAGGTAACTGGTTCGATGAGACTCACCTGCCCTGGGTGCCGCCCTCGCCCAATATGCCCAAAGCGGAGACGGCCGTTCTCTATCCCGGCACTTGTCTCCTCGAAGGCACGAACCTGAGTGAAGGGCGAGGTACGGCTTTGCCTTTTGAGGTTGCCGGCGCGCCCTGGCTGGCCGGCCAGCAGTTAGCGAGCCAACTGAATGCGCTGGATTTGCCGGGCATCAAATTCCGGCCGGTGCAATTCACGCCCGCTGCCAACAAATGGCAGGGGCAATGTTGTGCTGGCGTCCAGTTGCACGTCAGCGACCGGCAGGTGCTGCGCCCGGTGACGATGGTTTTACATCTGTTAACGGCCGTGCGCTACTTACACCCGACCGACTTTGCCTGGAATCTGCCCCATTTTGATCATCTGGCCGGGACGGACAAGGTGAGAGAGGCGGTAGAGAAAGAGACGGCCGTAACTGAGATCGTGGCCTACTGGACGGCCGATTTGGCTCAATACCAGAGCCTAAGCAAAGCAATTCATATCTATCCTAATTGACCACTGCTCACAAATTGCGGATTGCTGAGAGAGGAGAAAAAGATGACAACACCTGCACTATCCCAGCCTGTGGCTGATGAATCTGCCCCAACTCTGGCTCAACGCCTGCGCCGGCTCAGTCGCAGTTACCTCGTCCGCAAAATCCTTAAAGCTTTGGTAACAGCCTGGGCCGTTGTCACCTTCACCTTTTTTCTCATTCGCCTGCTGCCCGGCAACCCTATCGAGCAATACACTAACCAACTCGTTACCACCTACGGCATCCCCTATCACGAAGCGCTGGATCAGGCCAAAGCCCTCTTCAGCATAGACTTCGACCAGCCCGTCCTCTATCAATACGTCAACTTTGTCGGCAATCTGTTTCGCGGCGACCTGGGCAAATCAATTCTTTCCCCCGGCACGCCAGTCAGCGACATCATTGTGCAATGGCTGCCCTGGACGGTGTTTAGTGTGGGCACAGGGTTGATGCTTAGTTTTTCGGTCGGCGTTGTCCTGGGATTGCTTATGGCCTTTCGCCGGGACTCTTTATTTGATCACATTCTTACCCTCTATGCTTCGTTGATGACCTCGGTGCCGAACTATCTTTTCGCCATTGCCGTCATTGTCTTGCTCGGTGCCCGCTGGCAAATCATCCCCATCGCCGAGATGCGTGGTGTCCTGTCCTCCGGCATTGAGCCGGCTCTCTCCTGGACGTTCATCAAAGATGCTCTTTTCCATGCCTCTCTGCCCATCAGCATCTATTTTTTCACAGGGGTTGGTGGTTGGATGTTGACGATGAAAAGCAGCACCATTGGCGTTCTGGAAGAAGATTATGTCACAGTTTCCCGTGCTAAAGGCTTAAAGGACAACCGTATCCTGACGGCTTATGTAGGACGCAATGCCTCTCTGCCCATCTTCACCCAATTAGCCATCGCAATTGGCTTTGTGGTGGGCGGCTCGGTCATTATTGAATCGCTCTTTCAATATCGTGGCCTGGGCTTAACCCTTTTCCAAAGTGTGCAGCGCCGCGACTACACCGTGATGCAGGGGGTTTTCCTTATCCTCACCTTTTCGGTTATTGTGGCCAACTTGTTGGCCGACATTCTCTATAGCTGGATTGATCCCCGGATTCGGCTGGAAGATAAACGGTGAGCCGGTAATCGGTGAACGGTGATCGGTGATCGGTAATCCGTAATCGGATAACGGATTACGGATTACGGGTAACGGTTGAATTTTGGAGTTAAGTTATGAATACCCAAGACAAAAATTCCTTGTGGGTACGTCTGGCTGATACACTTGCTTCGGTACGGAAGACGCTCCGTATTATGTCCTACAACAAGGCTGGTTTTATAGGCTTTTTGGCCATCGTGGCCATCATCCTTATCTCCTATGTGGGGCCTTATTTAGTGGAATTAGATACCGATACGAAGGTGGATAAAATATATCAGACACCTTCCAATGAATTTTGGCTGGGAACGGACCATCAAGGGCGAGATATTTTTTCCTATATCATTCATGGAGGTAAAGATGTCATTGCGGTGGGGCTGGCGGCCGGTCTTATTTCTACCTTTATTGGCGTCACCTTTGGCACGCTGGCCGGTTTTGCCGGCGGCCGGGTAGATAGTGCGATTGTGGCTATTACTGACTTTGTGTTGACTGTGCCCCGTTTTCCTCTGCTGGTGGTGTTGGCCGCTATTCTCACCTTCGATAGAAATATCTATTTGGGGATCATTTTGGGGCTGCTGAATTGGCCCGGATTGCTGCGGGCAATTCGTTCGCAGGCGTTGTCGTTGAAAGAGCGCGATTTTGTGCAGGCCGCCCGCGCCCTCGATTTGGGTACGCCGCACATCATTTTCCGGGAAATTGTGCCCAATATGATGTCCTATATCATTATCAGCTTCACTTTGGCGATGACGGGTGCAATTTATGCGCTGGTGGGTTTAGTGCTGCTGGGGCTGGCCCCCTTTTCGGGGACGAATTGGGGGATTATGCTCAGTCTGGCCTATACCCGGGGGGCCATGTTCTTTTCAGACAGCCTTTGGTATATCATGAGTCCGGTGGTGGCCATTGCTATTTTGCAGTTGGCATTGGTGACGATGAACCGGTCGTTGGAGTTGATTTTTAACCCCCGTTTGCGGACGGAGGCTTGATGGCGGGTAAGTAGGTAATTGATAATTGGGTAATTGAGCTGATTACCAAATTACCAAATTACAAATCAAGTATGATGAAACAAAACAAACCTACGCAAACGGCAGCGACCGCTCCCCTACGCCTGGAAAATGTCCATATTCGCTATAAGACGGCCAAGGGGTTGGTGCAGGCTATTCGCGGCGTAGATTTGACACTGAGGGCGGGTGAAAGTCTGGCCCTGATTGGTGAGAGCGGTTCGGGCAAAACGACGTTGGGTTTGGGTGTTGTTCGCTTGTTGGTGAAGACGGCCGAAATTCATCAGGGCAGCATCTTCTACCGTCGCAACGGGCATGAGGTCAATGTGCTGGCGTTGGAGCCGGAAGAATTGCGCAAATTCCGGTGGCAAGAGTGCGCGATGGTCTTCCAATCAGCCCTTAATGCCTTTAACCCGGTGCTGAGGGTGTGGGAGCAAATTTGGGACACGGCTAAAGCCCATGACTGGACGGACAAGAGTGCCGTGCGCCAGCAAGCGCTCGACCTGCTCAATTTCGTGCAGTTGGACGCCAGGCGTGTCATTGATGCCTATCCTCATGAATTGAGCGGTGGGATGCGCCAGCGTGTTCTTATCGCTATGTCTTTGCTGCTGAATCCGCAAATCCTCATTTTGGACGAGCCGACCACGGCTCTGGATATTTTGACCCAGCGGACTATTATCATCCTGCTGCGCCGCCTCAAAGAAGAGAAAAATTTCACGATGATTTTTATCTCTCACGATCTGGCCATCGCCGCGGAATTGGCTGATCGTATTGCCACTATGTATGCCGGTCGGGTGGTGGAGCTGGGGCCGACCAACGATCTATTTTATAGTCCGCGCCATCCTTACACCCTGGGGCTGATCCGGGCCGTGCCTACGGTCACGGGTGGCTTTGAGGAATTGGCTTCAATCCCTGGTTCACCGCCCGATTTCATTAACCTGCCTTCCGGCTGCAAGTTTCATCCACGCTGCGCCTTTGCCACAGAAAAGTGTGTGCAGGAAGAGCCGGAGTTGGAAGAGGTCGGCCGTCAGCACTTTGCAGCTTGCTGGAATTGGCGAGAGGTGAAGGTAGAGGTGGATAGGTGGAATGTGGGCCGAGAAGCAGCGTCCCGAGAGGAGGTAATTAGGTAATTGTGTAATTGGGTAATTATGTCATTTACCTCATTACTTTGTTACTCAATAACTCAATAGTAAAGTGAGATGGGAAGCAAATGGTGGCATTGATTGAATTAAAGGACGTCACTCGAACATTTGGCCAGGGGCGCGACAGGATAACGGCCGTTGACAACATTTCTCTGGCCATCCAACCGGGTGAAATTGTTTGCTTGGTGGGCGAAAGTGGCTGTGGCAAAAGCACCACGGGCAGCATGGTGGCCGGGCTGCTGCCCGTTTCGGCCGGTCAGGTGCTGTACATGGGGCAAGATATTACCCGGATGAACCGGGCGCAGTTCAAGCAATACCGGCATGGCGTGCAAATAGTACACCAGGATCCCTATGCCTCGCTCAACCCCACCCAAACCAT